>Ga0364893_10027_pt1 | contig 101880 bp, 97 predicted proteins | sample ExccelJu500001D3_FD_206943 | JGI IMG/M metagenome (GOLD analysis project Ga0364893, IMG submission 206943) | Enriched cells from Trout Bog Lake Hypolimnion, Wisconsin, USA - BchlTB.July16.5000.01.D3 | ecosystem: Environmental > Aquatic > Freshwater > Lake > Hypolimnion/Profundal zone | place...
CGGTTTTTCATAAACACCAGCTTTAGTGAATGGTTCATTGCTAAGCCATTCATCTACTGCTGCTCTGCTTGGGAAATCCATTGCTAGCAAACTTCCAACAACAGTCTGGCCATCCTCTGAGGTCAGCGGCCCAGCAAAGGCCATACGGTCAGCTTGCTGAGCTAAATAAGCGCGATGCTCTGGGCGAACCTGAACACGCAGCTCAGCTGTACCTGGACGGTCCATTAATAGAATTGCAAAAATCATGTCTTCTCCACGTCTTTCTGTTTTGATTGTGAAATCTTACGCTAGAACTTTTACCAGGCTTGCTGCTTGCCATCGATCCAAGTCTCTTTCACCTGAATGTTGCGAATTTGCTCAACAGGAGTCTTTCTTGGATTGGCAGATAGCACCACCAAGTCAGCCTGTTTACCCACTTCCAAGCTTCCTAATTTGTCGTCGGAGAACATTTCATAGGCAGCATTGATAGTCACTGCACGAATAGCATCATCAACGGATACGCGCTCATCAGGACCCAATACCTTGCGAGGTGCTTTTTGCCATAGGCGCCCTGCACCCTCTGTGATGTAGTTTAAGGGTCCTACGTTCGATACAGGGGAATCGCTGTGATAGGCAAAGCGCGCGCCCTCCTTCTTAAATGAAGCAGAAGGGTCGATACGATTGGCGCGCTCTGGACCAACAATGTGATCATGAAATGCTTCGCCCCAATAATCGACGTGGCCAATCGTGAATCCCGGTATTACCCCCATTTGCGCAGCTCTTTTGACTTGCTCAGGAGTATTGATTGTGAAATGCTCAATGCGCAAACGACGAGCCTTGGGATCAGGATTGCCGGCCAATAATTTGGCATAAGTATTCAGGGTTTGCTCTACAGTGCGATCGCCGTTCGCATGAATGGCAATCTGCCAGCCTTGATCAAAGAGTGGCTTAACTTGATTGAAGATCTCATCATCTTTGTAATCCAAGTTCCCTTTAAATTGAGTGCCCTTTGGATAGTCATAAGGCTGATTTAGTGCGGCAGTAATTCCTTGGGTAGAGCCATCAGATACAAATTTGATTCCCACAAAACGAAGGCGATCATCGCCATCATTTGGCTTAATCGTATTAAAGCCTTTACTTAGTAATGGGCCATAAAGATAGGCTCTGACTCGGATTGGAAAGCCATCGCTGTGCGTAACAGCATTAAACAATTTCAACTCGTTATCCAAACCAAGCATGAGACCTAAAGTAATTTCAGCAGAGGTTGTGACACCTTTAGAAGCAATGTACTTTGCTGTTTTTTGCATCGCTTTAGCTAAGTCAGCATCGCTGGGTGGCGGCATCTTTTTTACCAAGGACAAAATGGCAGAAGGCTCTACAACTACTCCCGTGAGTCGCCCTTGAGCATCTTTCATGTAGATTCCGCCGTTACCAGGATTTGGGGTCTTATCGTTAATGCCAGCAAGCTCAAAAGCCTTGTGATTTACGTAAGCAATATGCCCCGATTGATTCATGACCAGAATCGGAACATCAGTAGAGACCTTATCCAGAACATCAGCGGTCAATTCCGCCATAAAAGGTTTTGTACGCGAAGGGTCTACACCAAAACCAGCCAACCACTGCCCTTTTGGCAAAGTCTTCAGAGCAGCTTTCAGTTTTTGACTAAGTGTATCTAAGGTGTCATATTGATCTGAGAAGTTTGTTAGGTTCAGCCACATTTCTTCAGTAATCGCGGTCATCAGAATATGGATATGGGGCTCGACAAAACCTGGCATCAAGGTTTGACCTTTGAGATCAACTACCTTGGTGGTGCTTGCTTGCCATTCCTTAAGGACAGCATCTTTTTTACCAACAGCAACAATCTTTCCATTCTGCACAGCAAGCGCCTGGGCTTCCTCGTTCTTGGCATTGACCGTCACAATCGGCCCGCCATAAAAAATGGTGTCAGCAACCTGGGCTGCAGATGCAATATGTGGCATCACGACCAATCCAGCTGAAATAAGTGCTATTTGGATAAAACGTTTCATTAATAAAACCCCATTTGAAATTAACTCTGAGAAATAAAGCTTATCCGATATTTAGAACAATACCTATCAATGAATGCCCTAAATAAAAAGCCACCCGAAGGTGGCTTTCTTGATGCTTGGCGGAAGAGGCGGGATTCGAACCCGCGGTAGGCTATTAACCTACGCACGCTTTCCAGGCGTGTGACTTAAACCGCTCATCCACCCTTCCGGAACCGTTGATTATACGATTGCCGAAAGGGCTTTGCCCTAAATGCCTGCAAAGTACCTTAGAGAGACTCTTTGAGTTGCTCCAAGATATGTGGATTTTCCAAGGTAGAAGTGTCTTGAGTAACCTCTTCACCCTTGGCAATAACACGCAAGAGGCGACGCATGATCTTGCCGGAGCGGGTCTTAGGCAAGTTATCACCGAAACGAACGTCCTTAGGTTTAGCAATTGGGCCAATCTCTTTACCTACCCAATTACGGAGTTCGGTGGCGAGCTTTTTAGCTTCATCACCTGTTGGACGTCCGCCCTTCAGAACCACGAATACGCAAATTGCCTCACCAGTAAGCTCGTCAGGACGACCTACTACTGCGGCTTCAGCAACTAATGGATTGGCTACTAAGCAAGACTCGATCTCCATAGTTCCCATGCGGTGACCGGACACGTTCAACACGTCATCGATTCGACCAGTAATGGTGAAGTAGCCAGTTTCTTTGTTGCGAATCGCACCATCACCAGCTAGATATAGTGTGCCGCCTAATTCTTCTGGGAAATAGGATTTCACAAAACGATCAGGATCATTCCAAATAGTACGAATCATTGATGGCCATGGGCGTTTTACAACCAAAATACCGCCGTTGCCATTCGGGACGTCAACACCCGCTTCATCCACAATCGCCGCCTGAATACCAGGCAATGGCAAGGTGCATGAGCCCGGAATCATGGGGGTTGCACCTGGTAATGGGGAGATCATATGACCACCCGTTTCGGTTTGCCAGAAGGTATCAGCGATCGGGCAATTGGAATTTCCGACATGCTCGTAGTACCACATCCATGCTTCTGGATTAATTGGCTCGCCAACAGAACCCAAGAGTCGCAGTGAGGACAGGTCATAACTCTTTGGATGTACCGCCTCGTCATTGCTTGATGCTTTGATCAAAGAGCGAATTGCCGTTGGTGCGGTATAGAAAATCGTTGCATTGTGTTTTTGGATCATGTCCCAAAAACGGCCAGCATTAGGATAGGTTGGAACACCTTCAAACACAATCTCAGTAGCGCCCACTGCGAGTGGCCCATAAGTAATATAGGAGTGACCTGTTACCCAGCCAATATCAGCGGTACACCAGAACACATCATCAGGCTTGATGTCAAAAGTCCACTTCATTGTGAGAATCGCCCACAAGAGATAGCCGCCTGTAGAGTGCTGGACTCCCTTTGGCTTACCAGTTGAACCGGATGTATACAGAATAAATAGAGGATGCTCAGCACTTACCCACTCAGGCTCGCAAGTAGATGCTTCATTGGCAACAATTTCTTGCATCCAAACGTCACGGCCTGCAGTCATAGGGATATCGGCACCAGTACGCTTGCTGACGATGACATGCTTTACCTTACCGCACTCACCAGTAGAGAGCGCTTCATCACAAATGGCTTTTAATGGCAATGCTTTGCCACCACGAAATTGGCCATCGGCAGTAATCACTGCAACTGCGCCTACGTCGACAATACGATCACGCAAAGCTTGGGCAGAGAAGCCACCAAACACGACAGAGTGAATTGCACCAATACGAGCGCAAGCTTGCATAGCGACAATACCTTCAATGGTCATCGCCATATAAATAATGACGCTGTCACCAGACTTGATGCCCATTTTGCGCAATGCATTTGCCATTTTGCAAACGCGTTCGAGCATCTCTTTATAGGAGACTTTAGTAACTGTTCCGTCATCAGCTTCAAAAATGATTGCCGTCTTATCGCCCAGGCCAGCTTCTACTTGGCGATCTAAACAGTTATAGGAAGCATTTGTAGTGCCATCTTCGAACCATTTATAGAAAGGCGCCTTAGATTCATCTAAAACTTTAGTAAAGGGCTTTTTCCAATAGATATTCTCTTTGGCAAGACGACCCCAAAAACCGTCATAATCTTTTTCAGCTTCAGCGCAAAGCTTGTTATAGGCGTCCATCCCTGGAATGGCGGCATTCTTAACAAAGTCTGCAGGTGGATTAAAAACGCGGTTTTCTTGCTTTAATGGTTCCATGCTTCAAAGCCCTCTATAAATAATCAGTGATCTTTATGGCTCAAAATGCGCAAAATGTCGCAAAATGGCTCATTTAGACTCTTTAGACCCTCGAAGATAAGTGAAAACACTCGGGATTTGCTCTATGGCAAACCCTTAAAATAGGGGAAACCTTACAAATTATGTGGAAATTAGCCTGAAACCATGACCAAAATTAAACAAAACGACCTCATTCAAAGCGTAGCTGACGCATTCCAGTTCATCTCCTACTATCACCCTAAAGACTTCATTGATGCCATGGGTAAAGCCTATGACCTTGAAAAAGGTGAAGCTGCTAAGGATGCGATTGCGCAGATTTTGACTAACAGTCGCATGTGCGCCGAAGGTCATCGTCCACTTTGTCAGGACACTGGCATTGCAGTTGTGTTTCTGAAGATCGGCATGAATGTGCAGTGGGCCGATGCCACCATGAGTGTGAGCGAGATGGTTAATGAAGGTGTGCGTCGCGCTTACTTAAATCCAGAAAACATGTTGCGTGCATCAGTATTAGCTGACCCAGCAGGAAAGCGAAAAAATACTGGTGATAACACCCCTGCCGTGATTCATTATGAAATCGTTCCTGGCGATGATGTTGAAGTGATTTGCGCTGCTAAAGGTGGCGGCTCTGAAAACAAAGCCAAGATGGTTATGCTGAACCCTTCAGACTCTATCGTCGACTGGGTTGTAAAAACTGTTCCCACGATGGGTGCTGGCTGGTGCCCTCCTGGCATTCTCGGCATCGGTATTGGCGGCACCCCTGAAAAAGCAATGTTGATGGCCAAAGAAGCCTTGATGGGACCAGTCGATATTCAGGAACTCATCGAGCGGGGCCCCAACAATCGCGTTGAAGAATTACGTCTTGAGATCTATGACAAAGTGAATAAGCTTGGCATCGGCGCTCAAGGTCTAGGTGGCCTAGCCACCGTTCTCGACGTCAAGATCTTGGATTACCCAACACATGCTGCTTCATTGCCTGTAGCCATGATTCCAAATTGCGCTGCAACGCGCCACGTCCACTTCCATTTGCATGGAGATGGTCCAGCAAAACTAGAAATACCTTCCTTAGCTGATTGGCCAGCAGTGACCTGGACACCAGATACCAAGAAATCCAAACGAATTAACTTAGATGCCCTTACTGCTGAAGAAGTAGCCAGCTGGAAACCGGGCGAGACTTTACTGCTCAACGGCAAGATCCTGACTGGTCGCGATGCTGCGCATAAGCGTATTCAAGATATGCTCGCAAAGGGAGAAGAATTACCCGTGAGCTTTAAAAACCGCGTCATTTACTACGTTGGCCCAGTCGATCCAGTGCGCGATGAAGTAGTTGGTCCAGCAGGCCCCACCACCTCAACTCGTATGGATAAATTTACAGAGATGATGCTGGCTCAAACTGGCTTAATTTCCATGATCGGTAAAGCGGAGCGTGGTCCTGTTGCGATTGAAGCAATCAAGAAACACAAATCTGCTTATCTGATGGCTGTTGGTGGCGCCGCTTACTTGGTCTCTAAAGCTATTGAGCACTCTGAGGTGGTTGGTTTTGCTGACCTCGGTATGGAAGCAATTTACGAATTTGATGTGAAAGATATGCCTGTGACCGTAGCCGTGAATTCTGAAGGAATCTCAATGCACGAGACTGGTCCAAAAGAGTGGCAAGCAAAGATTGGCAATATTCCAGTCAAAATTGCGTAACTAGTTTGTCATTGGCACTGACTTGTCACTCATAGGCGTTTTTGATTCTGGCGTAGGTGGCTTATCCATTTTGGATGAGGCTCTGCGCCTGCTTCCACAACATGACTATATTTATTTAGCTGATTCTGCCAACGCGCCTTATGGTGAAAAATCAGGCGAATGGATTACTGCCCGCAGTCTGAGTCTTTGCCGATATTTAGCAGACTCTGGGTGCGATGCCATTGTGGTTGCTTGTAATACCGCTACTGCAGAAGCGATTAAGCAAATTCGTGATGAATTACCAGTGCCAGTGATTGGGGTTGAGCCAGGAATTAAACCTGCAGCCATGCAATCTCAAAATGGCATTGTGGGTGTCTTAGCTACTGAAGCCACTCTCAAAAGCGATAAGTTCAACGCCCTATTAGCCACGCTGCCAAATCATTGTCAGTTCATCAAACAAGCAGGCGCGGGTTTAGTGCCGCTAATTGAAGCTGGTCATGCCAATAGCGAAGAAACCTTAGATCTTTTGGCAAAACACCTTGAGCCCATTCAGGATGCCGGCGCTGATACGATTGTTTTAGGATGCACCCACTACCCTTTTTTGCGTAAGTCCATTCGTAAATTGTTGGGCGAGTCAATTACCTTGATTGATACAAGTGAAGCAGTTGTAAGGCAACTCAAACGCCAATTAGAACTGCAAGGTCAAGCTCTGTTGGGCGATAGCCATGGATCGGTTAGTTTTATCAGTAGCAAAGATGATCGCACCTTGCTGAATATGGCCCAAGATTTAATGCATAGCGATCTCAAAATACATCAAGTCAGTTCAGACCTATTGGGCGCTATTCGATGAGCACTTTTTTACAAAAGATGGATGCTCACCTGCCGTTTAATAAGACTGAACGCATCATTATTGGCATCGTTCTTTTGCTGCATGCATTACCCGCACTGGATCTTTTGCATTGGACCTCGCCACCGCCAAAAATGGATGATGAACGAGTCATGGCAAATCTAGTGAGTCCTGAGGCAGCTGCTCAGCAAGCACCTCCTGCACCAAAGGCGCCACCACCAAAACCAAAAGAAGAACCTAAGAAAAAAACAGTTGAGGAAAAGTCTTCTCAAGCACCAAGCCCAAAGCAGACGCAAGAGAAGTCGACACCCCCAAATCAGCCACAAAGCAAAAGTGAATCTTCTCAAAGTCAGATGCAAAATGCTGCCGTGGCACCGGCTACCAGCGGTGGCGCTAGTGGTACCCCCATTCAGACGGACATTGGTAAACTAGTCGTTGTATATCAGCCAGATGCTGATGCCTACTACCCATCATTCTCAAAGAGATCTGGTGAACAAGGCACTGCCGTTGTGCGTTTGATTATTTCTGAAACGGGTGATGTTGAAGATGTGGCTCTATTGCAGTCAAGCTCCTTCCCTAGATTAGATCGCGCAGCAACGGACATTGGCAGACGTTATCGTTTTAAACCTTTTGTAGTGAATGGCTCGGCCCAAAGAATATCTACCAATCTTTTAATTAAATTTAATCTCAAGAATTAACGACTATGAATACACCATTTGGAATTGCAAATCTCTGGCTTGAGGGCGATGCAATTACTCGCTTTGTAGCGTTGGCTTTGCTCACCTGCTCAATCGTCACTTGGGTGATTTTGCTTACCCGCGTTTGGGAGCTGCGTAATTTGCGCAAACTGAAGCCTGAGCTAGAGCAATTCTGGCGCGCCACTTCATATGAGCAAGGTCTTGAGGTATTTAGTAATCACGCATCTAATCCCTACTATCAGATCGCTAAATCGGCTAACGGTGCCTCGGTTCATCACCAAAGTCAGTCAAATAATCACCGTGAACTTTTGCAAACCCTGAACTACTCAGAATGGATGGCTCGTAGCATTAAGAACAGTATTGATTCTGTTGCAGCTAGTCTGCAAAAAGGTCTGACCTTCTTGGGTTCTACTGGTGCAGTTGCACCATTTATTGGTTTATTCGGTACTGTCTGGGGCATCTATCACGCCCTCATCTCTATTAGTAGCTCTGGTAGCGCCCAGATTGACCAAGTGGCCGGCCCCATTGGCGAGGCATTAATCATGACAGCATTAGGTTTGGCTGTAGCGATACCTGCTGTGCTGGGATTTAATGCCATTAATCGTGGCAATAAATTACTGGTAGCCGAACTCAATCGCTTTGGTAACGACCTACTTGCTTACTTTGTGACCGGCGCACGCGTGAAGTCTGGAGAATAAGTATGTCCTTTCATATTCAGGACGATCAGAACGAAGATGCCATCATGGCGGAAATCAATATGACGCCAATGGTGGATATCATGTTGGTGCTTTTGATTATTTTCATTATTACGCTGCCCGTAATTCAACAAGCAGTCAAGGTAGAACTTCCAAAAGCCAATAGCGTTCGCAATGAAGTAAAACCTGAATCCGTGCAGCTATCAATTGATGCTAAAGGCCAGATCTTCTGGAATAGCACCCCGATTGATTTAAAAACCTTTGATGGCTATGCTGAGAAAGCCGCACAAAAAGATCCGCAGCCAGAAATCAATTTACGGGCAGATAAGTCAGTGAAGTACGAGTATGTTGCACAAGTACTGGCCGCATCTCGCCGTGCTGGCTTAACCAAATTAGGCTTTGTTACTGAGCCTGATTAAGCTTAGTCAGTACTCTTACTTGGTTCTGTAAGGCATTTTTGAAGGTAGACAGAGCTCTTCGCTTACGTGAGTTCCATTACCCATTGCCTCACCCAAAATCCCGCCTTGGATTTTTTCTACCTTTCTTAGTTTGCCGCTTACTGGATCAAGCGTAATTTGGGTTGAAACTGTACCAGCCGGGTAAGAGACGCCCATGACATTTTCGGGATCAAAACTAGCCTCAACGAGTATCAAGATATTTGGGCGAGCTAGAGTGACACTCTTAACCACTTGCTTGCCATAAGCATCAGACTGATCTAGATCGCGATCATCTAAATACACTTTTGCTTTTTGCGTACCAGAAGCAAGAGTGATCTTCATCTCGTATTCTTCGGTATACCCTTTTTCTGAACGCTTGCAATTAAATTCCATGACGTCAAGGCCCCATGCGGACGCCCATAAAAAGGCTAAGCAAAAGCAACATAGAAATTTTGGAAAATTCATAAAATAAGCCTGGAGGAAAAACTAATGGTGCCCGAGGCCGGAATCGAACCGGCACGACTTTTTTGAGTCGGCAGATTTTAAATCTGCTGTGTCTACCGATTTCACCACTCGGGCTCGCACCAACAACAAGCTGTGCTAAATAAATCAAGACAAGCCAAATTTTAGCATGTAAGCTTAATTAACCATCTGGAAGAGCTAATACCAAAGACCCAGGGTATTCGCAGGGCAAAAATACTAAAATATGTACATGAAACCCAATGGCCCTTCAACAAGACTTTACAAATTGATGCGCCCACTCACATGGGTTGTTATAGGCATCTTGATGCTTGTCTTGGTAATCACGCTAAGCTATCTGTATTCTGCGCAATCGAGCCCCGCCGGAAAGCGTACGATTAAGACTCTCGGTGATTCTGTAGTCATCACATTTGATGAAGCAGACATTCCTCATATCAAAGCCAATAGCCAATCTGATGCTTTGTTTGCCTTAGGCTACCTTCATGCAACAGAGCGCTCTTGGCAGATGGAGATTAATCGTCGGCTTGCTAGTGGACGCCTCTCCGAAATTTTGGGTCGCGAGACAGTCAGCATCGATCGCTTTATACGAACGTTGGGAATAAAACGTGCTGCTGAGCATCAGTTTGATAAATACCCGGTTTCAGCAAAACGTTTATTGCAAGCGTATGCAGATGGCGTGAATGCTGGCAACGCTAACTTGGGTTGGGCGCTACCTGTTGAATATTTTTTAACTGGGTCCAAACCGGGTCACTGGTCACCAACGGATAGCGTTGCTTGGATGCTGATGATGGCCTATGACTTGGGTGGCAACTGGCAAAAAGAATTACAAAGGCTAGAGCTTTCTCAATACCTCAGTACCAAACAAATCTGGGAGGTACTCCCCCCTTATGAAATTGGTGAGCCAGCGACGAATACAGATTTTGCGAAAATCTACCGCGACCTCAATGTATTCAACCCGCAAGCTGGACCGGCTAACAGCAAATCCAAAAATCTTCCCGCAACAGAGTTGACTCAAATTGAGCTACCCGGAGGGAAGGAAGGCATTGGCTCCAATAACTGGGCTTTGAGCGGCAAACTGACTGCTACTGGTAAGCCTTTGCTGGCCAATGATCCCCACTTGGGTTTATCTGCACCCGCAGTTTGGTATTTTGCCCATCTAGATGCACCGGGCCTTAATGTGATTGGCGCAACCCTCCCAGGTATTCCGGCGGTGATTTTAGGCAGAACCGAGAAGTTCGCCTGGAGCTTTACCAATACCAATCCTGATGTCCAAGATAGTTATATAGAACAGCTTGATCCAAAAAATCCTGGCATGTATCGAGGTCCAGATGGCATGCTACCTTTTAAAGTGCGCCAGGAGATCATCGATATCAAAGGTGCTCCACCGCTTAACTTTATTGTGAAAGAAACCAGGCATGGTCCAGTAATATCTGATTCTTATGCACGTGCTCAGCGAGCAATTGACACCAGTCGTTTTGCATTAGCACTACGCTGGACCGCTTTAGATTCTGAGAATCAATCTGTAGTCGGTCTCTTAGACATGAATCGTGCCAAAGATCTAGATACTTTTAAAGATGCGCTGCGCAAAAATTACGCGCCGATGCAAAACGTTGTTATGGCAGATAGCGATGGCAATATTGCCTATCAAGCTGCTGGAGTTGCCCCTAAGCGATTGCTGCATCAAGGCCTTTATGGTGTCGCCCCTGCTCTAGGTTGGGAAAAGCAATACGACTGGAGTGCTTATGTGCCTTTTGACCAGCTACCAGCGAGTAATAATCCTGAGCAAGGTTGGCTTGCTACAGCCAACCAGCGCATTATTGCCAGTAATGATCCCAACCCACTTACCGCTGATTGGGATTTATCTGCTCGTTACGATCGGATTGTTGAGCTCATCAAATCTAGGGGTAGTCATGATCTCGACTTTATGAAAACGATGCAGGCAGACACCCTTTCTTTGAGCTCGGTTCCTCTATTAGATCTTTTTAAATCTAGTAAGCCTACTCATCGTTTGGGGGCTCAAGCATTAGAAATGAGTAAGAACTTTAATGCGGATATGTCAATCAATAGTCCAGCTGCTTTATTGTTTAATGCTTGGGCTGATCAACTCACGCGTAACCTATTCTCTAGGTTAGGCTATATCTTTACTCAAACCTACGGCGATCGCAACTATCGCGGGGCCCTGCTCGCACAAATTAAAAATCCCAATAGTCCTTGGTGTGATGATCCAAAAACACAGCTGATCGAAACCTGTATTGATGCATCCAATAATGCATTTGATAAAGCGCTTGATTATTTGAGTAAAGAATATGGAGATGATCCTAATAAGTGGTCATGGGGTAAAGCGCATATCGCCATCTCTGAACATCGCCCATTAAGCAAGGTTCCTATACTCGGCAAAGCTTTTAATCTAGAAGTGCCATTTCCGGGTGATAGCAATACGATTAATGTCGGTAGGCTGGAATTATTACACTCCCAAAACCCCTACGAAACACTACAAGCGCCCAGCTTAAGAACAATATATGACTTCTCTGACCTTGAAAAATCGGTGTTCATCTATCAAACAGGTCAGTCGGGCTGGGTGCAAAGCAAGCTTTATCGCAATATGAATCCCTTATGGGCTAAGAATGAGTACCTCCCGCTCCAAATGAAGCCAGAGAATAGTAAGCGCACTCTAGAGCTGATAAATAAGTAATTCCCTGTATCTAGGGCGTATAAAATATTGCAAAAGCATTCGTAAGTAACCTTTTGAAAGTCTTTAAATGAAAAAAATTCTTCTTGCTAGCTTAACCTCCTCAGCTCTGCTACTTTTTTATAGCAACGCTAATGCGGCCTGGAAAGAGTTGGGATCAAATGAATTGATGGTGGTCTATGTCGATACTGATACTGCACGCACCCAAGGTGAAAAAACTCAAATTGTTTCGATGCTTGATCTCAAAAAGCCCGGTGTTAATCCAAACAATAAAGAGACTGTCAACTCGATCGTTGGTGTAAATGAATTTGATTGCCCTACCGTAAGCTACCGTCCAATCGCTTACAAAGAATTTGCTGGCAACAAAGCAACTGGCAAAGTGGTTTCGGAAAACAATACTCCGGATAGCAAATTTGAGCCTGTAGTCAGCGAGACTTGGGCTGCTGGCGTATTTAATTCTGTTTGCAAACTGAATAAATAAATAGCACTCTGTCCATGCGGACAACTTGGTTTTGTATATTCTTGATTTCAAATGCAACGCTGCAAGGATGCATGGCGCCTTTGGCAGCCATCGGTACTACCGGGACTGCTGCAGCTAGCTCAGCAGGAACAACCGTAGTGGGTGCTGCAGTAGCCAACCCCATGACAGCTACTAGCATTGCCTCTTCCGTAACTACTGGAAAATCCCCCCTAGAGCACGCAGCTTCTGCAGCCACTAAAAAGGAATGCAGCTTTACCAATATCATTGGTCCCAAGCCTATTTGCGAAGAGGTAGTTCTACCTAAAATTACTGACAATAGCGCCCCACTGAGTGGACCTGCAGACCAAATAAAAGAAGCCTCTCAGCAATAGCACCTCACAAACCCTGGAATAACACCATTCAGGGACTAAAATCATCGTTTATTAGCAATAAATCACTATTGAAACGATTAATTTAGCAATGACTACTGAAAACTATTACCTCACCCTTACCTGCCCCAATAAACCTGGCATCGTAGCTGCTGTATCCACCTATATCTTTCAGGCGGGCGGCGACATTGAAGAAGCTCAACAGTTTGATGACAAAGCTTCCAAGCGATTCTTTATGCGCGTGAGCTTTAGCTGTCCGACAGATGGCAACACATTACGCTCCGGATTTACAGAAATTGCGAAGCGGTTTGAACTCACTTGGAATCTGCGTGCAGTCAAGGATTTAAAACGCGTACTCATCATGGCATCCAAGTTAGATCATTGCCTAGTAGATCTTTTGTACCGCTGGCGCATTGGTGAATTACCAATGATCATCTGCGGTATCGTCTCCAATCATCCGCGTGATGTCTATGCCAGCATTGATTTTGCTGACATTCCTTTTTATCACCTGCCCGTTACCCCTGAAACTAAGCCTACTCAAGAAGCCAAGTTATTGGAAATCGTTGAGGAATCTAAAGTAGATATGGTGATTCTGGCTCGCTATATGCAAATCTTATCCGATGATTTATCCACTAAATTATCGGGACGTTGCATTAACGTACATCACTCCTTTCTACCGAGCTTCAAAGGCGCAAAGCCCTATCACCAGGCTCATGCGCGTGGCATTAAGCTGATTGGAGCTACCTCCCACTTTGTTACTAGCGACTTAGATGAGGGTCCGATTATTGAACAGGACGTTACTCGCGTTACTCATGGCGACACACCAGAAGACTTGGTCCGCAAAGGTCGAGATTTAGAGCGCACTGTTTTATCTCGTGCATTGCGCTATTACTTGCATGACCGTGTGTTGATTAACGGCACAACTTCAGTTGTCTTCTCCGACTAAGAAATATTTGTTTTGATATTCGTTTTAGTTAAGGTCTAACCCCTGGAGATTCCAGGGGAAGTCCTCGTGCACGCCACGCTAAGAATAATTCTAGTTGCGCCATCTCTGGCGAACCATACTCATACTGTTGCGCTCTGACACCACTCATGCAGTTACGTAGTCTGCGCTGTAATGATCCCAACGTTTGCCATTCCAGACGATAAATAGGATATGCATTGGGATGACCCTGCGGTATAGGGGCGCCACCCAACTTCAAGCCCGCCCTCTCTTCATGGCATTGAGCACAGGATAGGTTCAACTGCCCCATTCGCTCATAAAAAGATTGACGCCCTTTTTGTAACTCAGCTTTATTTTGAGGCGTTTCTTTAACGGAAATTGGCATTCCTTTGGATTGGTATGCGACCAATGCTGTGAGTGATAAAAGATCCTTGCTTTCGTAAGCGAGTGATGAGGTACCTTGCGCACCGACGCGACATTGATTGATTTGACCCTCGAGAGTTTGCAACTTCCCGTTCATGATCTTTGGAAATTGAGTGGCAACACCCCGCATGGATTTTTTAGGATCACCATGGCAACTAGCACAGGACTTATTGTTCTTGCCTACCTGCGTATCCCAAAGGGCTTGACCATCACCTACCCAAAACATGGCTGGATTAAGACTGGGATCATCTTGCATTGCTTTATTTTCTGCAGACATCAATTGATAGCTCGATTGAAGCGCTTGCTTACCATTCTCAGAGGCAGCTTTTACCTGGGGGGCGAAAAATAAGATGCTATAGCTGCAAACCAGGGTGAGCAGTAGATTTCTCATGAAACTGTAATGTGCGCTTGATTGATGGCCTCATAGCCATCATCACCGGACCACTTAAATTCCAATGTTCCAGTCTCGGTAGCAATCGTTGTAAAAATGATAAGGGGGTTAGCGCCAATACCAGGGTAAAAATCTGCCTTGAATACTTCGACATCGTTATAGGTACAAGTAAAGACACGAATAATATCGCGTGGAATTAATTTTCCACCCTCACTATACCGAAAGCCAGACTCCATATCGTGCTGTGCAATCGCACGGATCTCAATAATGGCACCTTTCTTAGCGATCGATGGCATGGTGATGGAGGTGCGTGATGTTTTACTCATACCAACTCCGTGCAGGCAGACAGCGTGACCAAGGTCTCTGCGCTACCTCTATAAAAACTACCATTATTCATTTGCGCAATCGCCCACACAGTTTGACTATCAGCCAAGCGAACACGCGTGGTAATCTTTGCTGAACCCGAACGCGGGCTCAAGTAAGCAGTAAAGATATTGGGTAGAGGGTTACCTTCTGCAATCACATGAATTGCTTTAACGTAATCATTGGCAGTCATAGGGCTATCTACACTAACCTTCAGCACCACCAAATTACCGTTCTCTACCAAAGGCGGAATGACTAGATTGACCTTGCCGTCTTGCACTAACTTGCCACTGGTAATTTCTTGAATGGCTTTTGCTGCATCTTCCTTTTTAGCGAATGCAGTTAAAGGGCTAAACCAAAGGCCTAAAGCAAGAACGCCAAGGCTCTGTAATTGTTTAAACCAATTACGGCGACTGGTTTGATGGGTTAATGTTGGTTCAATCATGGCTTACTAGAATTTAAAGTCAATAAAAAGGCAACAACGTCTTCAATCTCTTGCCCATTCAATATGGTTTGACCCATGAACTTAGGGGCAACGCGATTGAGATGGTCAACGCTGAAGTAAGTCGGCATGATGGTATTGGGATGAAAGTAACTAGAATTCACAATTCGCGCTCTGAGTTGGGGCGCCGTATAGCGTGCAACACTAGCGCTTAATTCAGGGGCTAGATTTCCCTGAAAACGCTCCTCAGGAAATGGGCCGCTGTGACAGAGTATGCATAAGCCGGTTTGACGACTGGTAACAATACCGCGCCCGCGCAGCGGATCACCCGGTGTTGCTGTTAAGGGTTGCGTAATTTCTCCTGCAACAATGCTCACATTATTTTGTGCACTAGCCTGACTAAGATTGAGGGCAACTAGCAAGAAAACTGCCAGTACGCACCCCTTTCTCATAAATACTTCACAGTGCTTTGATAATTAAACGAGCTTAATGCCGCTATTTTTCAAAGGAACTGTGCGATAGCGTTTGCCAGTAGCGCGGTAAATTGCATTGAGCACTGCCGGAGCAGCAACACAAATAGTAGGCTCACCAACACCACCCCATTCACTGCCGCCGCCTTGGATCAAAATGGTTTCAACCTTAGGCATTTGCGATAAACGAATGGAGTTAAAGGTGTCAAAGTTCTTTTGCACAACCGCACCTTTTTCAATGGTGATCTCTTCCTCGAAAAGTGCTGACAAGCCATAGACAAATGAGCCTGCAACTTGACGTTCAATCTGCGCCGGATTAACAACATAACTAGGATCAGTTGCAGCAACAATGCGATGAATCTTCACATCGGTGCCATTAGTCACAGAAAGCTCACAAGCTGCAGCAACATAACTACCAAAGGCTTTCATTTGAGCAATCCCACGATAGACCCCGGGATCTGCTGGCTTAGTCCACCCAATGCCCTCAGCAGCCGCATTAAGCACTGCTAAGTTACGTGGATAGTTTTTCATATGCTTACGACGGAACTCTACCGGGTCCATGCCGGTGGCATCAGCCAACTCATCCATAAAGGTTTCAATAAAGATGGCATTTTGATTTGCATTCACACCACGCCAGAATCCTGGCGGGACGTGAGTGTTACGCATGGCATGATCAATCGTGAGGTTATCAAAGCTATAACCAAAAGCATGCTCACCCAAAGGCTCGTAACCTTGGAATGCCAAAGGATCTTTACCTTTATTAGAAGCAACTACTGCTGGGCGTACTGATGCCAAAATAGATTGGCCGGATAAGCGCACATTCAAACCTGTGACGTTTTTCTTGTCGTCAATTGCTGCCGTCATTTTGCACATCATGACCGGGTGGTAACGGCCTTGCGTCATATCCTCTTCACGCGTCCAGATCAACTTAATTGGTGTGCCGGGTATTTGCTTAGCAATATTCACCGCTTGTGTTGTGTAGTCCTGGAAGGCGCCACGACGACCAAAGCCACCGCCCAAATTTACCTTATAGACATTACACTTTTCAGCTGGCAATCCGGAAGCTGCAATGACAGCAGCCAAAGAGGCTTCACCATCTTGCGTTGGAACCCAAGCTTCGCATGAATCCGCTGTCCACTTTGCAGTAGCTGTTTGTGGCTCAAGGGTGGCGTGATTGAGGAATGGATAGAAGTAAGTAGCTTCAATCTTTTTAGATGCACTAGAAAGTGCGGAGTTCACATCACCATTGGTGTTATGGACAAAAGCATCGTCGGCAGTTAGGCCCTCTTCCAGCATCTTTTTGATGGAAGCGCTAGAAACATTGCCGTTTGCACCGTTATCCCAAACGATATTGACTTGATCCAAAGCCGTTTTCGCTTGCCAGAAGGTTTCAGCCACTACCGCAACTGCTGAGTCACCTACCTGAACTACTTTCTTGACACCCTTCATGTTCTGGGCTTTTGCAGCGTCATAGCTCTTGACCTTGCCACCAAATACTGGGCACTCTTTGATGTTCGCTATCAACATACCTGGCATCTTCAAGTCAATTGCATATACTTGACGACCAGTGACCTTGTCAGAAACACCATCAATACGATTGACAGGCTTACCGATTAACTTCCACTCTTTTGGATCTTTCAATGGCACTTCAGTCGGCACTGGTAACTGAGATGCCGCAACAGAAACCTTACCGAAACTTGTCTTACGGCCAGATGGAGTGTGAGTAATGATGCTATTAGCAGCCATACACTCTGAAGCAGGTACATTCCATTGATTTGCTGCCGCTTGAATCAACATCATGCGGGCTGCAGCTCCACCCTTGCGAACATATTGTTCTGAAGTACGAATGCCACGGCTACCGCCAGTGGAGTAGCTTCCCCAAACACCCTTACGAGCCAAACTCTCTGCTGGAGAAGGATATTCATAAGAAACTTTTTTCCAGTCGCACTCTAATTCTTCTGCAACCATTTGTGACAAGCCAGTTATCGTGCCCTGGCCCATTTCAGAGCGCACGATACGAACAACCACATCATCATTCGGCTTGACAACTACCCACACACCAATCTCTGGTGTTGCCAAAGGCGCCATAGAAGTGGTGCCGGTACCCATGGCTGCATTGGCTTCAGCCATGAATGTGAAATCAAATCCAATTGCAAGGCCGGTAGCGATTGCGCTAGAGCCAACTACAAAATGACGGCGGGAGGTATTAATAGTAGTAGTCATGTTTCCTCCTTAGGCTTTGCTAGCAGCATGAATAGCTGCACGCACTTGTTGGAATGTGCCGCAACGGCAGATATTGGTGATCGACTCATCGATTTGAGCATCTGTTGGCTTTGGGTTATTGCGCAACAAAGCAGTTGTTGCCATCACCATGCCAGATTGACAATAGCCACACTGTGGCACCTGATTGTCAACCCAAGCTTTTTGAACTTTAGAAAGCTGTCCACTCTTCTCCAAGCTTTCGATGGTTTCAATTTTTTTACCTTCTGCAGCCGCAACCGGCAATGAGCAGCTGCGCATCGCTTGACCCTCGAACAGAACTGTACAAGCACCACATTGACCAACACCACAACCGTATTTCGTTCCGGTTAAGCCAATTTGCTCGCGGATCACCCATAACAATGGGGTATCGGGATCAACATCTACTTTGTACTTCTTACCATTGACGTTTAACTCAGCCATGAGTGATCTCCTATTAGTCTCTGTTCTTGTTGCTTGTTCTTATCAGCTAGGCGGTATTGCAAAAACCCTAGCATTTTGGTGTCTTTATCTTACTGAAGAAATAAGTTATTGCGATGCAACATAAATGAGTGCCTGTAAGATCGGGGCATGATTTCTGGGCTCGTACAAATCCTTCTATTTCAAAGCATTGGTGAACTCGTTTCCAAGCTTTTACTACCCACCCTTCCTGGACCCGTGATTGGTTTGGTATTACTGGTTGGATGGCTGGTATTGCGCAAAGGAATTAACCCAGAATTAGCAGCTGTTGCAGATGGCTTTAGTCAATATCTTGGACTACTCTTCGTGCCCGCTGCCGTAGGGGTAGTTTTATTTCTACCGCAGTTAAAGGCAAATGCCTTTGCCATCATTACCGCCTTAGTAGCCAGTGTCATTTTGACTATTGGTTCGAGCGCCGTTGTTGTGCGCTTCTTAAGCAAGAGAGTTAGCGATGAATGAGAAACATTCCATCGTAGAAATTTGGGTATACCTCTCAGGTAGCCCGCTCTTCGCACTCTTTATTACCCTGGCCGCTTATCAAATAGGTTTGACGATTTATCGTCACGCAAAACAAAATCCTTTAGCTAACCCAGTAGCCATTGCCATCCTCATCGTGGCAACATCGATTCAACTCATTGAGATGCCTTACTCCACCTACTTTGAAGGTGCCCAGTTCATTCACTTCTTACTGGGCTCTGCGACTGTTTCTCTGGCAATCCCGATTTATCGCGGGCTTGATAGCCTCAAGGGTAGGTCGCTTCCCTTGATTGCAGCTCTTTGTACCGGGGGTTTGGTGTCGATTGTCAGCGCAGTAGAGATAGCCACTCTATTGGGTGCTGATAGCGGTATTACTGGTGCAATGTATCCAAAGTCTGTCACCGCACCTATTGCCATGGGTATTGCTGAGCGTATCGGAGTCTCACCAACTTTGACTGCGATCTTTGCTGTGAGTACAGGCATTCTTGGGGCAATTCTGGCGCCCTTTGTTTTGAATGCGCTCGGTATGAAAGCTTGGTGGCAAAGAGGCTTTGCCATTGGTATTGGTGCCCATGGTATCGGCACATCACGTGCCTTTAGCATCCATCCAGAAGCAGGCACTTATGCCAGCCTTGCAATGGGAATGAATGGTGTGATCAGCGCCATCGCCATTCCCATCATCTATCACTTATTCAATAAGTAATCTTCACAATAAGTTTAAGCGGCAAGCAAGGTGGGGATGCGTGCATGTTTTACTTTTGGTTTGATTGTTTTTCTTGCTTTCCAAAGGTCATAAGTAGATTGCTGTGCCAACCAAAGACTAGCACTACCGCCATTCTCAACACCCAGCCAGGCCTCAATGCGTAATGCCATCTCAGGAGAAATCGCAGCCTTACCATTTAATACGCGAGATAAGGCTGGACGAGTTACCCCCAGTTGTTCAGCCGCTGCTGTCACCGTAAGCTCTAACGCGGGCAGAACATCATCTCTCAAAGTGAATCCTGGATGAGGTGGGTTATACATTTTTCTCATTTTTATCACTAATGGTAATCCTGATAATTGACCAGTATTACATCTTCCCCTTCAAATTTGAATGTCATTCTCCAATTTCCAGTCAAGAAACAATAAAGTACTTTTTAAAGCCTACGAGGGTTATGGTTAATTGATTTTCATTGCAGCATCTACTGCGTCACCCAAGACACTGCATAAGAATTCAACTTCTTTTGGCTCTGAGATAAACGGTGGGCCTACAGCAATGACATCGCCAGCAACACGCACTAGCGCACCTCTTTCAATGCAGGCCTCCAGTACCTTGAGCGCTCTTAGGCCTGGCTTACCGGGCACGGGCTCAAGCTCTACCGCACCAGATAAACCAAAGTTACGAATATCTAAGATTCCTGGCTTGCCTTTCATGGCATGGAGGCCATTTTCGAGAACAGGCTCTAATGCTTTGGCACGATTAATGAGGTCGTCAGACTCAAAAATATCCAGGACCGCATGCCCTGCGGCTGTTGGTATTGGGTGGCCAGAATAGGTATAGCCATGAAAGAACTCAATCGCTTGCTCTTGCCCGCCATGCGAGATGATGCTGTCATAAATATCATCACGCACAATCACGCCCCCTAATGGGATGACGCCATTCGTAATTGCCTTAGCAAATGTAATCATGTCAGGCACTACGCCAAGTCGGTCAGCACCAAAGTTAGCACCCAATCGACCAAAGCCAGTAATAACTTCGTCAAATATCAACAAGATGCCGTGCTTAGTACAGATCTCACGAATCTTTTGCAAGTAACCTTGTGGCGGAACAATCACACCCGTTGAGCCTTGTACTGGCTCCAGAATCACTGCTGCAATCGTATTGGCATCATGAAGCGCAACAATCTTTTCCAACTCATCTGCTAGATGTGCACCCCAAGTAGGCTGCCCTTTTGAATAAGCCATTTGTGAGAGATTAAGCGTGTGCGGCAAATGATCTACCCCAGGCATCATCATGCTGGCAAACATTTTTCGGTTCGCCACCATTCCGCCAACAGAGATACCACCGATACCAACACCGTGATAAGCACGGTCACGACCGATCATCCGAATACGCGAGGCATTACCCATCACGCGGTGATAACCAATCGCAATCTTTAATGCGGTATCGACTGCTTCTGAGCCGGAGTTCGTAAAAAATACTTTATTAAGACCTTCTGGAGCCATCTTTGCAATGCGGCTTGCCAAGCTAAAAGTTGCCTCGCTTGCCATCTGAAACGCCGGGCAATAGTCCATGGTTTCATATTGTTTGGTGATGGCTGCACCAATACGTGGATCAGCATGCCCCAAGGGAGAGCACCACAGCCCTGAAAGGCCATCAAATAACTTACGACCATGGTCATCGTAGTAGTAAGCTCCCTTAGCAGACTGCATGATCTTAGGATGCTGATGAAAATAGCGATTAGGAGTAAATGGCAGCCAGTAGGCCGACATATCAATCCCATTAGAAGTTTTATTTGATGCGCTCATCGATTTCTCTTGTAGTCTTAATGCAGTGATTTGCTTTTGAATATCCAATACTATATTAACCACCGAACGAATGAACCTTGAAATGACTATTACCAAATCCCTATTTCTGAGCATCTGCACTCTTTTTGGTTTATTGAGCACCGCTTTTGCTGCCAATGAAGCCGATTGGCCCAAAAAACCAATCGTGGCTATTCTTTCTTTTCCAGCCGGCGGATCTACCGATACATTCGCACGCGCAGTTGCGGCACCTCTTGGTGAAGCTTTAGGTCAGTCCGTGATTGTTGAGAACAAGCCTGGTGCTGGCGGGACGATTGGGCTGCAAGCAGCTGCTAAAGCAGCACCTGATGGTTACACCATTCACATTAGCGCCCTCACCAATCAGTCAATAGCCTTGGCTTTATTTAAAAATCCGCCAGCAGATTTACAAAAGGATTTTGTACCAGTTGCTCTCATTGGCACCATTCCCCACCTCATTGTGGTCAATCCCAGTGTTCCCGCAAAAAATCTTCCGGAGCTGATTGCTTTTATTAAATCCAAAAAGGGGGATTTCAATTACGCATCTCAAGGCAATGGCAGCCTGTCTCATCTTGAGGCCACTTTATTTATGCAGCGTATTGGGGCAACGGGCACCCACATTCCTTACAAAGGCAGCAGCTTTGCCCTTCCCGACTTAATTGCAGGTAATACCTTAATGATGTTTGATAGCGTTACTGCCTCACTACCTCATATTCAAAGCGGCAAATTGCGCCCGATTGCGATTGCCGCAGCCGAGCGCTCACCACTGATGCCTAATGTTCCAATGCTCGGACAAGATGGCATGAAGCAGTTTGATGTAGAGAACTTTTATGCGATTTATGTTCCCAAAGGGACATCACCAGCAATTGTTAGCAAACTGGAGCATGAGATTCGGAAAATTCTGACCAATCCAGACTTTAAGTCTCGCATGGCAAACCAAGGTATCCATCCTCAGTTTGCAAACTCAGAGAAGCTTTCTGAGATTACTGCTAGCGAGGCAAGCAAGTGGGAGAAAATAGTGAAGTCCGCGAATGTTAAAGTGGACTAATTAATCTCCAATCCTTGAATAAGTAAAGCCATGATTATTTCTCCTCCATTTGGTGGTGGTCGCGCCCCAGTACTCGCCAGAAATACCGTTGCAAGCTCGCAGCCCTTAGCTACCCAAGCGGGTATTGAAGTACTTCAAAATGGCGGCAATGCAGTAGACGCCGCACTAGCTACAGCGATTACCCTCACTGTGGTTGAGCCTACGATGAATGGGCTAGGGGGTGATGGGTTTGCGATTTTGTGGGATGGCAAGCAAATCCATGGACTCAATGCCTCTGGTCGTGCGCCTACGGCTTGGACGCCTGAGTATTTTGCTGGCAAATCTGCCATGGACCTCATTGGTTGGAATACCGTCACTGTTCCAGGTATGGTGGCAGGTTGGATTGCGCTGTCTAGAAAATTTGGGAAGTTACCTTTTGCGCAGTTATTCAAGCGAGCGATCGCTTATGCAGAGAACGGCTTTCCTGTTTCTCCAGTCATTGCACGTCAATGGCGCGAAGCCATTCCGATTCTCAAAAATCAACCAGGCTTTAGTGAATCTTTTTTAATTGAGGGCAAAGCACCTCAAGCTGGACAAATCTGGAAATATCCCGCGCAAGCTAAAACCCTCAAAGAAATTGCCGCTACTGAAGGCGAGTCTTTTTACAAAGGCCCCTTGGCCCAAAGCATGGTGGACTTTTCGCAAGCATCAGGTGGCTGCTTCACGATGCAAGACTTTGCTGACAACCAACCCGAGTGGGTTGAACCCCTCGCCTTTGATTATGGTGATTACACTCTCCTTGAAATCCCACCCAATGGCTCAGGTATTGCGGCGCAGATGGCGCTTGGTATTTTGCAGGCAGCCAATGTCAAACAATATCCTGCTAATTCAGCACAACGCATCCATTTACAAATTGAGGCTATGCGTCTGGCGTTTGCTGATGCCTATGCTCATGTATCTGATGCAAACTCGATGACGACTCCAGTATCTAGTCTGCTAGATCGTGATTACTTAGCAAGTCGGGCGGCATTGATTGATCACAATAAGGCCGGTAGTTATGGTCCTGGGGACCCCCACTCTGGCGGCACTGTCTATCTTTGCGCCGCTGATGAGTCGGGCATGATGATTTCGTATATTCAGTCAAACTTCAAGGGCTTTGGATCTGGCGTGGTTGCCCCTGGTGGTATTGCATTCCATAACCGCGGCATGAGCTTTAGTTTGGTTGACGGACACCCCAACCAAGTTGCCCCTGGTAAACGCCCTTTCCACACCATCCTGCCTGCTTTTTTAACTAAGGATGGTAAGCCAGCAATGGCGTTTGGTGTGATGGGTGGCAATATGCAACCCCAAGGCCATATTCAGTTTGTGATGCGCTTTGTGGATGAGTACCTCAATCCGCAAGCGTGCTCTGATGCCCCACGTTGGCGTATCGATGATCTAGGCAAACTCACTGTAGAGGCTGCGATGCCACAAGGTGTTGTCGATGGACTTAAAGCCATGGGTCATGAAGTCGCTGTGCAGCCTGCTAACAGCCTTGACTTTGGTAGCGCTCAAGCGATTGCTAGATTGAATGAAGATCCTGATTCTGCTTATATTGCTGGTAGTGATCACCGGCGGGATGGATTAGCAGCTGGCTTCTAAGGTAAAAATGAATTTTTTGGTAGCTAACTTACCAGTCCAGATCACTATCCCCTGGATTTGAAAATTCAGCAATTGGTAAATTGTCATCATCCATAGAGATAGCTTTAGCACTTTCTGACCAACCTACCCTTGCATTCTTTTTAGATTGTTGTAGCCCTGCCGTATTAAAACTTGCCAGGCGAAGGAGTTCATATTTTTTCACAGTGATTGAATTCATTTTTCGCAATAATAAAAAGATGAGAGACACTTCAATTTTAATTTAGAGCGAGCATCAACTTTCTGGGATAAATTCCTGCCCTCCTATTATGGACATTGGTGCTCTCATTCATTTTTGAGTTTGCCTTTTTGATAAAATATGTATATACATATTTTAGGTAAGCGCATGCAAAATCTAGTTATCAGTCCAGAGACCCAAAGAAAGCTGGAACTAAAGCACGGTATAAGCCGCAGCGATGTTGAGCAATGCTTTTTAAATAGAACACGCTCTTACCTTTTGGATAATAGGCTAGATCACCTAACAGAGCCTCCAACTGAATGGTTTATCTCCGAGAATAATCGCGGAATATTAATAAAAGTAGTTTTTGTATTTGATAGTGGACTCATTTACCTAAAAAGCGCATTTCTGCCAAATTCAACAGAAATTCGTATATACAATACAATATCACTAACTTACTGAAAGTGTCATTTCTATGGCATTCACAAAACATAAAGATTGCAAGCGAGGAAAGCGATGATCGCAAAAATGAAGAAAGTAAAAGCCCATAACACCGCTGATGCCTGGGAAAGCGGTGAATTAGGTAGGGATATTAAATATGCTAGAGCTGTAGATAAAAAACTGGCGCCTCAAGTTGATGAAGCCCTTGGTCTGCAGATGATCTCCATTCGTTTAGAAAAAGACTTGATTGAGTCATACAAGCTCTTGGGTACAAAATATGACATGGGATACCAGCCTCTGATGCGCGAAGCTTTAAAAAGATTTGTTGAGGGTGAATTTAAGTTGATAGCTAGCGAGGCGCTTGAAAAACAAAAAGCATCCAAACCAAAACTAAATGCAATCAAAAGAATCCGGAAAGCAGCCTAAGATCCTATTTTGAAGGCAAGCAATTCATATAAAACCGCTTGATCTCTTGATCGCAGCTGACATCTCTGGGTTCGATCGGTCGTTGCAAAGAAATACCCTCAATCGTTTTGCAACGACTAAGCGCTACATAGACCTGCCCTGAGGCAAAGGCGCCAGAGGAGAGATCTACTTTCACCTTATCCAATGTCTTGCCTTGGCTCTTGTGAATAGTAACAGCCCAAGCAAGCATCAATGGAATCTGCACATAGGTACCAATAATGCTGGGGGAGATTTTTCCAGACATCATGTCGTGATCGTAGCGATAAGACTCCCACTGATGCCCAGTGACTTCAACTGTATTTGAGTATGGTCCGTTTTGGACCATGACTTTGATCTTGTCTAGAAGTAATTCACGGACAACACCAATCGTACCGTTGACCCAACGCTTCGGAAATCCCGGATCAGTAGCCGTAAACATGACCTTGGCACCCACTTTTAAGACTAAGTTATTCGGGGAGGGTAAATTACGTTCATCGACATTGAACTTGCCGGTGGTTTTACCTGCATAAACCTTACCTTCAGCAGTAATGGCTCGCAACCCCGCTCCATTAATCTGATCAGCCCGAGCATTAGTCGTTGTAAGAGTAATAGTCTGCTCATCAACCTCCGCATCTTTTCGATAACACTGAGCATTGAGGGTATCAATGGCTTCATCCACATCATGGTTGATTCGGATGCGGTTAAGCAGGCTTGCAAAATGCTCATCCTTTTGACGGAAGATCTTTGATAACTCAACCATCGTGACATCTTTACGATGCAATGCCATTGCGTAGAAAAAATATGGCCCCTCATAACCGCGATCCGCAAGTACTTGCATATCCGCACTCGAAACAACAGGCGGCAACTGAAACAAGTCACCTACAAACATCACCTGAATACCACCAAAAGGCTGACTCTTATGTGGGCCGTTAGCGCGCAAAAATAAATCCATCGCATCAACTACATCTGCTCGCACCATCGATATCTCATCAATAATGAGCAAACGAATATCTTTATAAAGTCGCTTATCTTTTAATGGCTTTATATCTTCTTCGGGAAATATCAGTCGTGGCGGCAATCTAAAGAATGAATGAATGGTGACACCCTTCACCTGTAATGCAGCAACACCAGTTGGAGCAACGACAACTACGTTACCTGGAATATGTTCCCGTAGATAACCAATTAAAGTAGTTTTGCCTGTACCTGCCTTACCGCTAACAAAGATATAGGGATCATGGCGGTCAATGGCTTCGATTACCGCCTGGTAATCTGGGGTGATTTCAATTTCAGCAGATTGATTAATTGGTGAGCTCATTCCTCATTGTTTCATGAGATGGGAACGAGTTAGGAGAAAAATAGACCATAAGAAAAAAGGCTCCGAATGGGAGCCTTTTTGATATCTTTTGGGGCGAACGACGGGGCTCGAACCCGCGACAACCAGAATCACAATCTGGGACTCTACCAACTGAGCTACGTCCGCCGTTGTAGAAGGGAAGATTATAGCCTTTTTGGGCAAAAACCTGCCAAAACAGTCTTATTCTGCCGTTTCCAGCTCAAAAGCAGCCCAATCTCCAAGGCATAAGCTGGCATCAAGAAAGAAGTCGGCGATGGCAGCTTTACTCTGTACTTTCGCTAAAGCATGGTGATCGGAGAGTCGTTGACGCCAGTAGCGGGAACCCGCCCTGCCGTGGGCCAGCCCTAAAATATGCCTTGTGAATGCGCCGATATAAAAAGGCTTATTTTTAGATCGACATTCATCAAACCACGATTGCACTTGCCTTACTAAAGCAATCTGAATGCGATGCCATTCGGTTTCGCTAAACAGATACCCCGCTGCATCCCCATTCGTGTTGATCAAGTCATCCCAACCTAACAGCAATGCCGGAAAATGATAGGCAGCCCTACCGACCATAAAGCCATCAAAGTCATCCCAATGACCTGCGATTTGTTCGTTCGTTTCTAAGCCGCCATTAAGCAGTACCTTGAGATTAGGAAATTGCTTTTGCGCATCTAGTCTCAGCTTTTTAGCAACTTCATAACGTAACGGAGGTTTAGTACGATTCTCTTTTGGCGACAATCCTTTAAGCACTGCATTACGTGCATGAATCGTTACCTGGCTTGCCCCTGCATCTGCCACAGCCAAAATGAAATCAAGTGCAAACTGATAATCTTTTTCAGAGTTAGCGGCGTCCATTGAGTCCAAGCCCAAGCGATGCTTTACCGAGATCGGAATGCTGACTGCATTCTTCATCGCTGTCACGCATTGAGCAACTAAATTGGGCTCAGCCATCAGACAAGCTCCAAATGCACCGCGTTGCACACGCTCGGATGGGCAACCACAGTTCAGATCAATCTCGTCATAGCCCCACTGCTGCGCCAACTCAGCAGACCTTGCTAAATCGTTGGGCTCAGAACCCCCCAGTTGCAGGACAACAGGATGTTGATCTTGTGAGTAATCCAAATGACGTGGTACATCCCCATGCATCAATGCCCCCGTGGTTACCATCTCGGTATAGAGAACAGCCTCCTTAGTCAGCGCGCGATGAAAAGAACGGCAATGGCGATCGGTCCATTCCATCATGGGGGCGACTGCTAAGCGTTTCTTATGGGGATTTGTCATGGACTTCAATTCAGTAGCGATTTGAGACCATTTTAAATGCATAAGGGCAACCGAAGTTGCCCTTGATTTGAGTTAAAAGATCCAGCCTACTTACTTAACTTTGCTTCCAATTCCACGGCTAGATCAAGTGCCCCCATATAGCCGGACTTCAGATGGCTTGGTAGATCAGGGTCGCCGACCATGGATCCGAGTGTTTCGACCAGACTGTAGACGATGCCTTTGGCTGCACCTATTGCAATAGTCTTATTGGCTACTGCTTCATCAATATGGTTTACAGCATCCAGGAAATAATCATGGCCTGGCAGCCCGTCTGGACCTAGTGCCTCTTTGGTTTCTTTACTCATGTTCGCTATCCTTATTACTCTTAGAGCATTTGATCTACTTTATAGAAAAACTTACGTGCATACGCCAGAGTTTCTTTATCCGTAGGATGGTCAACAGTTTCAACGCCAACAATCTTTTCAGCGATCTTAGCATCATGGTGATGGGCATGCTTAATCAGCTCCAACTTTGCTGAGCCAGGTCCAAGGATTAAGATTTCCTTGGACTCATTCACTGCCTGAAGTACAGAATGGAGATATTTAGAATCCAGGGCTGCTCTACCACTACCAACTTCATTTGCCTTGTGATGCAAATGGGTATGAGTAGATTTACTTCTAATGATTTCAGCTTCGCTAGCATCTGCGCTCAAAAACATGACATGCGCTTCTTGATGGTCTATCCAAATAACGGCGTGATTTAATGACATATTCTTCCCATTATTAATAATGACTACCCTTTCAGGATACTCCAGACCCTTTGATTATTTATGTCAGGATTTGATTTAAGTCATCATAAAGGCTACATATTTAATGCTTATACTCAATTAAAGACAATAATCTCCCTAAAAGATCATGAGCAAAAAATCTAATCCCTTCTTCCCCATCAGACTGATTACCTTTTCACTCTGTATTTTAGGTCTCATTATTAGCGTAGCTATTCATATGATGGGAGTAATCGATTGGCTTGCATTACTTATTTTTGGTTTTCTGACGGCATTGGGTACTTATGACTGTCTTCAAAAAAGACATGCCATTTTGCGCAATTACCCTGTTTTGGGACATATACGTTTTTTACTGGAATTTATCCGCCCAGAAATACGTCAATACTTTATTGAAGGAGATAACGACAAAACTCCTTTCTCTAGAGAACAAAGGACCCTGGTCTACTCCCGCTCAAAAGCGGTCGCCGATGAAATTCCATTTGGTACCACTCTCGATGTCATGGCTCCTGGTTATCAATGGATTAATCAATCCTTAATGCCAACCCATTTACCAAACCATAATTTTAGAGTTGAGATTGGCGGCAAAGACTGTATACAAAAATACTCTGCCAGTATCTTTAATATCTCTGCAATGAGTTTTGGGTCCTTAAGCGCCAACGCAATCATGGCATTAAATCTAGGGGCAAAAAAAGGTGGTTTTGCGCATGACACCGGTGAAGGCTCCATCTCCCAATACCATCGCACCCATGGTGGTGACCTCATTTGGGAAATTGGCTCAGGTTACTTTGGCTGCCGCAATGAAGATGGGAGTTTTAATGCAGACAAGTTTGCCCAAAACGCATTAGATCCCCAGGTCAAAATGCTAGAGATCAAGCTCAGTCAGGGCGCCAAACCTGGACACGGCGGGATATTGCCGGGGCCTAAAGTCACCGCTGAAATAGCAGCTGCTCGGGGAGTAAAGGAAGGTGAAAGCTGCATCTCCCCCTCCTCGCATAGCGCTTTCTCAACCCCTATTGAAATGATGCACTTTATCAAACGATTGCGTGACCTTTCTGGCGGTAAACCGGTTGGGTTTAAGTTATGTATTGGCCATCCCTGGGAGTGGTTTGGAATTGTTAAAGCCATGCTAGAGACCAATATCTATCCAGACTTTATTGTTGTCGACGGCTCAGAAGGCGGAACCGGTGCTTCACCAGTGGAATTTACCAACCATGTTGGAACGCCTCTCCAAGATGGTTTGCGCTTAGTTCATAACACTTTGATGGGCACTAATTTGCGCGAACACATCAAAATTGGTTGTTCAGGAAAAATTATCAGCGCCTTTGATATGGCTGTTGCCTTTGCGCTGGGGGCCGATTGGTGCAATAGTGCCCGTGGTTTTATGTTCTCGGTAGGTTGCATTCAGGCGCAGGTCTGTAATACAGGTTTCTGCCCTACTGGTGTAACTACACAAGATCCGCAACGCCAAAAAGCACTTGTTGTTCCCGATAAGTCAGAGCGCGTCTTCAATTTCCATAATGAAACCCTTAAGACACTGAAAGAATTAGTCGAAGCAGCCGGTTTACATCATCCAGGTGAAATCGATGCGCCCCATATCGTTCGCCGCATTAGTAAAAATGAAGTTCGCCTACTCTCTTTTTTACTCCCCGAAATGCCCAAGGGTCTGTTACTCAAGAATGAAGGGATTGATCCGTCGCTGAATTTACCGAGAGTATTCGAGTTGTACTGGCATAAAGCTCAAGCGAGTAGCTTTGCTGCCCTCAAGGATTAGAGCTCGCTAAAACTCCAGTTTTTGCTGACTGCCAAATGATCTCATCTGTTTTGTAATGGGATCATCAAAAGCGATTTCCTTAGCGAGTAATTGCAATGGCTTAGAAATATCTAGTTCATATTCTTGATATGGTGTCAGGATTGGGTAGATTTGATCATGCTTGATTGGTGCCCCCAATACATTGAGGTGGCACCTCAATTGATGCTTCTTACCACTTCCAGGTGTTAGGCGATATTTAGCCCAAGGTTGATTGATTTGAATAAGCTCAATAAGTGTGTCTGTATTGGGCTCGCCTTCAACCTCTTGCATCTGCAAAAAATGCTCCGATTCTTCTATTTTGCTTTGATAGGTCATCGGCAATCTCTTAATCAGCGCATCAGAGTATGGTGCAATCGCTTCATAGACCTTCTTCACAACACGATCGCGGAACAGATTTTGGTATTGCGCCCTCTCATCAGGATTGACTGAAAAGATCACTAGGCCTGCAGTATCACGATCAATGCGATGAATGGGACTTAATGTTGGAATGCCGGTTTTTTTCTTGAGTCGATTGAGTAAGGTTTGATGTAGGTAAAGCCCACTAGGTGTGACTGGCAAGAAATGCGGCTTATCAGCCACCAGAATATGTTCATCTTGAAAGAGAATCTGTTCCTCAAAGGGAATCTCTGGTTCGCGCGCCAACCTTCTGAAGTACATCAAATGGGTATTGGACTGATAAGGATCTTTGGCTGAGAGAGCCCCCCCTTCTATATTTAGGATCAGTCCTTCGTTAAATCTTTGCTCCCACTCAGTTGCCGTAATGTGTGGAAACTGAGTAATAAAGAATTCGAGTAAATTGGAATGCGTTTGATCAGCAGGCAAAAAGACCCGTGATGCTGAAACCCCTTCTGAATTAACCTGAATGCTCATAGCGCCCCATGGATTGGAGCCCTATTTTAACTACTTGGCTTGGCCGAACACAGGATCACGTTTTTCTAGGAATGCAGTAATACCTTCGCGGTAATCACTACCCATATAGACGTTCTTGCGCAAGGACTGAAGGTGCTCGAATACCGCAGGGTTCATCACGGCTGCATCTGAGAGCATTTGTGCCTGGGCTTTGAGCACTGAGTTCGCTTGTGGTGAGCGCGATGCAATCGTTCTAGCCATTTGATAAGTCTTTGCCTCCAGCTCGCTAGATACATATAGATGATTCAAGATACCAATCTGTAATGCACGGTCAGCGCCGATGGGATCTGCTGTTAAGAACATTTCTTTAACGACATTCAACGGCATGCGTGACATAAAATGCAAAATACCGCTCGCAGTATAGGGAAGACCTAACTTTGCAGGAGTAATCGCAAAGGTTGAATCATGATCTCCCATTGCAATATCGCAACTCATAATTAGGTCGGTAGAGGCACCCCAAACCGATCCATCGACCATCGCAATCACTGGTGCCCGAAAGGCACGTATTGATTTGAGCAATACCATGACAGGATCATCGGCTGGCAAAGGGTCACGCTCAGACCTTGGTAACTCCATGACATCATGACCGGCTGACCAAACTTTATTCTTTTGATCCGATCTGAGTACTAATACCCGAACATCTTCTTTGCCAAATACCTCAAGCGCATGATGCATCTCTTCAATCAAGCATTCGCTTAGGGCGTTGCGTTTTCCGTAATGATTAAAGCGGATGGTAGCGATTAAATCTGCCTGCTCAGTTTTAATGTATTGATAGTTCATTTTATGTTTACGCCCTGTCTTCGCCATCCATCTATTAGGCAGCAATCAAGATATCTCCGATTTCCATCTTTTCCCACCAAATGAACGGTAGTAGATAAACGGGCTCTCCTGTACTTTGCAAAATCTCTAATGCGCCGTCATTCGTTTTATTGGCCTCATATTTGCCTGGGTGCAATGGATAACAGCCATTATCAGTGCCATCATTTCTGCGCATTCTGGCGATGATATTTCGAGTGATATAGACAACCATATTTACCTCTCTTGAAGAAAGTAGATAAAGACCTATACCCTCAACTTATTCCCTTATTAATAGGTCAAATTACTGGAATGCCCTGTTTTTGTGGCCTTTTGCCCGATAATGGGCATAGTGACTGTTGGCGCACTAAACTTGTGCGCCGCAATAATGCACCCTTCTGGGGAACTTATAGACTTTAGCCATGTCAATACACGCCGCCCTGCATCACGTTACTGAATATGACTATGACCGCTTGGTCGAGCTCGGTCCGCAGGTAGTCCGTCTCCGCCCAGCTCCCCACTGCCGCAGTCACATTCTTTCTTATTCACTCAAAGTAGAGCCAGAGGGTCACTTTGTGAACTGGCAACAAGATCCTTACGCCAACTACCAAGCGCGTTTGGTTTTTCCTGAAAAAACGAAGAAGTTCAAAGTAACGGTTGATCTGGTTACCGAGATGGCGGTATACAACCCATTTGATTTCTTCTTAGAGCCTGATGCAGAGAATTATCCCTTTACATATAACTCTGATCTGAAAAAAGAATTGCGCCCTTACCTCGGAAGAATACGCAATACGACTTTGAATAAGTATTTCAAAACGATTGATCGCAGTGAAATGCGTACGATTGATTTTTTAGTCAAACTAAATCAACAAGTTCAACAAGATATCAATTACCTCATTCGCATGGAGCCAGGCGTTCAGACTCCCGATGAGACTTTGGATTTGCGCAGCGGCTCATGCCGTGATTCTGCATGGTTGATGGTAAACCTATTACGCTTATGTGGCCTGGCCGCACGCTTTGTATCGGGTTATTTAATTCAGCTAAAGCCAGATGTCAAAGCACTGGATGGCCCTAGCGGAACAGAAGTTGATTTCACTGACCTGCATGCATGGTGTGAGGTATACCTGCCAGGTGCCGGCTGGATCGGCTTGGATCCTACCTCTGGTCTCTTTGCTGGTGAAGGCCACATCCCGGTTGCCTGCACTCCAGAACCTTCTGGTGCAGCGCCCATTGAAGGTGGCGTAGATCCTTGCGAAGTGGAATTCAAGCACACGATGGAAGTCACTCGCATTTACGAGTCTCCGCGAGTTACTAAACCATATACAGAAGATCAATGGCAAGCAATTGTCGATTTAGGTCACAAGGTTGATAAGAAATTAGAGGCTGGTGATGTACGCCTCACCATGGGTGGTGAACCTACATTTGTTTCGATCAATGGTCGTGATGAGCGCGAATGGAATGTCGATGCACTTGGACCCACTAAGCGAGGTTATGCAACCGAGCTAGTGGAGCGCCTACGAAAAGAATACGGCGATGGCGGCTTCTTGCACTTTGGTCAAGGCAAATGGTACCCAGGGGAACAATTACCCCGTTGGGCTCTTTCCATTTACTGGAGAGCGGATGGTCATCCCATTTGGAAGAATCCTAAACTCTTTGCCGATGAACGTGATCCCATCATGTATACCAGCAAAGATGCCGATAAATTTGTACGTACCCTTTCTAAAAATTTAGGACTAGCAGATCAGTTTATTGAACCTGCTTATGAAGATGTCTTTTATTACCTCTGGCGTGAATCAAAACTACCAGTCAATGTTGATCCATTTAAGTCCAACTTGGATGATGAGATGGAGCGCACTCGTCTCAAGCGTGTGTTTACTCAAAAACTCGATTCTGTGATTGGCTATGTTCTTCCAATCGAGGCAGATCAAGGTCAAAATTACTTTGATACCCAATGGAAAACAGGCCCCTGGCTTTATCGCGATGATCGCCTCTATTTATTGCCGGGCGACTCTCCAATGGGCTATCGCCTGCCATTAGATTCCCTACCCTGGACTAGTAAGGCTGACTACCCCTACATGATTGAGCAAGATCCCTTTGCTCCACGACCACCCTTACAAACTGCTGCGCCAGTCATTCAGCAGCACCAAGGTTTAAGCCAGAGTGTTTCTGGGTCTCCTACTGCTTCTGGCATAGGCAATCCTGGCCCCTCTTTGAAATCATCAGGTACTGGCAAAACAATTTGGAGTCAATCTCAAGAAGTGCGTCATCCACAACGCCAAGAATCTGCAGCCTGGATCACTCGCACCGCACTCTGCGTTGAAACACGGGACCCAATGCGCTCTAACGGTCCCGATGCAGAAAATAAGCATGGCGGTAAAAATGGCGCCCTCTATGTGTTTATGCCACCGCTTGCACGCTTAGAAGACTATCTCAATTTATTAGAAGCAGTAGAAGCTACCGCCGAAGAATTGCAATTCCAAATCGTCATCGAAGGTTACCCTCCTCCAAGAGATCCTCGCCTCAAGCTCTTGCAGGTGACTCCTGATCCAGGTGTGATTGAGGTGAATATTCATCCGGCGCATAACTGGAATGAATTGGTTGAGCATACCGAATTCCTATACGAAGCTGCCTTTGAATCCCGTTTATCGGCCGAAAAATTTATGACGGATGGTCGTCATACTGGCACTGGTGGTGGCAATCACTTTGTAATGGGTGGTGCAACTCCAATTGATAGCCCTTTCTTACGCAAGCCAGAACTCTTAGCGAGTTTGATTTTGTATTGGCACAACCACCCTAGCTTAAGCTATCTATTTAGCGGAATGTTTATTGGTCCTACGAGCCAAGCGCCACGGGTTGATGAAGCGCGCAATGATCAACTCTATGAACTTGAGATAGCACTTAAAGAGATTCATGAAAATCGCAAGAAATATGGTGCAAGCATGCCACCATGGTTAGTTGACCGTACTTTGCGTAATATCTTGATTGATGTAACTGGCAATACACACCGCAGTGAGTTCTGTATCGACAAGATGTACTCGCCGGATAGCCAAACTGGTCGCTTAGGGCTACTAGAACTGCGTGCTTTTGAAATGCCCCCACATGCGCATATGAGCATTGTTCAGCAATTACTGATTCGCGCTCTGATTGCCCGCTTCTGGGATGAGCCTTATCTTGCTCCTGCAACTCGATGGGGTACTGAACTCCATGATCGCTGCCTCTTACCGACTTTCATCAAAATGGACTTTGATGATGTAATCGAAGAAATGCAAGGTCACGGCTATGATTTCAAGCCCGAATGGTTTGCGCCGCATCTTGAGTTCCGTTTCCCACTTATTGGTCAAGTTCAAACGATGGGCACTGAAATCACCTTGCGCAATGGTCTCGAGCCATGGCATGTGATGGGTGAAGAAAGTGCTGCTGGTGGAACTGCGCGCTATGTAGACTCCTCGATTGAACGCATTGAAGTGCGAGTCACTGGACTCAATCAAAGCCGCTACACGATCACCTGTAATGGAGAGCCCCTGCCCCTTCAACCTACTGGAATTGCTGGCGAGTATGTTGCTGGTGTGCGCTATAAAGCCTGGAATCCACCATCTAGCCTACACCCAAGCATTGGGGTACATGCTCCCTTGGTATTTGATGTGATTGATACCTGGATGAAGCGCTCAGTAGGCGGCTGCCAGTACCACGTGGCACACCCGGGCGGACGCAACTATGACACCTTCCCAGTAAACGCCTATGAAGCAGAAAGTCGTCGTCTTTCGCGCTTCTTCCGAATGGGCCACACACCAGGATTGGTAGAGGGAGTTGCTGCGAATATTGAGCAAGCAGCGAGCAAAGAGTTTCCATTTACGCTCGATATGCGTCGATGAGACAATAGCTTGTGGAATCCTCTCAAGCCAATTCTTTGAAATCTACCCCTAACCCCTCTCTGGTGGATGAGATTGCTCGCCTGGCACCGAAAGCTAAGGAGGGTCATTTTGATGAGTTGCGCGGCAACTCATCTACCCTCCTACCGCACTGGAAAACATTCTTTGAGCAGCTAGAACCCTCAGGACTTTCAGATTTAGATCAACGCACACTCGAGCTGAACCGCCAAGTTCGCGATAACGGCATTACCTACAACGTCTATGCCGATGAATTCGGTCCACAGCGTCCATGGTCCGTTGATTTGTTTCCCCTCATCATCAGTCCAGAGTCTTGGCAAGAAATTCAGTCAGGTGTTCTACAAAGAGCACGATTGTTAGAGGGAATTATTAAAGATATTTATGGCTCGCAGACCTTACTCAAAGAAGGATACATTCCCCCTGCTTTGATTCATGGGCATCCAGGTTACTTACGAGCTATGCATGGCGCAAAGCTCCACAATCGCAAGCACCTCCATATTATTGCTTTTGATTTGGCTAGAGCACCTGATGGTAAATGGTCTGTCTTGTCACAGCGCACACAAGCACCATCTGGCTTAGGCTATTTATTAGAGAATCGCAATCTGATTGCCAGGCAGTTTCCCAGCGCCTATGAGCATATGCAAATTGCTCCACTAGCAAATGCCTATCGAGATCTGATTGACGCTCTCAAACTAGAAAGTCCTGCTGGCGCTAATGCACATATTGCACTCCTCACGCCCGGACCTTATAACGAAACCTATTTTGAGCATGCATACCTGGCTCGCTACTTAGGTTTGACGCTGGTAGAGGGTGGCGACCTTACTGTGCGAGATCAACGTCTTTATCTCAAAACAGTACGCGGCTTAGAGCCCGTTGATATTTTGCTAAAGCGCTTAGATGATGAATTCTTGGATCCACTGGAACTACGCGTAGATTCCACTTTAGGCGTCCCTGGATTATTGCAAGTGATTCGTGCTGGCAATGTCATCCTTGCTAATGCTCCAGGATCGGCTTTCTTGGAATCACCTGCATTGCTGGGATTCCTGCCAGCCATTAGCGAAAAACTATTGGGCGAACAAATTCAATTGCCGGCTATGGATACTTGGTGGTGTGGTGAGAGAGCGGCATTAGAGGCGGCCATTCCCAATCTGAGTCACAGCACTATTAGACCTACCTATCCTAATGGTTCTGGGCATCAAAATTATGAATCGGCTTTAGGTGGCGACCTCTCTCAAGCGCAACTAGATGAATGGGTTGGTCGCATCACTCGCAAACCAGATGAACACACCGTTCAAACCTATATTCCTCTCGCTCAAATGCCCACATGGCTCAATGCATTTAACCTCAACGATGCTTCTTTGGTTGAGCCACACTCTTATATGTTGCGAGTTTTTGCCCTCAGCAATGGTCCAGATAGTTGGCAAGTATTACCAGGCGGTCTGGCGCGAATCGATGGCTCAGATTCAGGAATCGCCTCGATGCAAAGAGGTGGCAGTAGCGCTGATGTTTGGGTCCAAAACAATCAACAGCAGGAGAGAACAGAACCCCATCCTCAACATGCCATCCAGACAAAAGAATTAGTTATGCGCAAACGGATGGTTACTAGTCGTGCCGCCGAAAATTTGTACTGGTTTGGTCGCTATACCGAACGTAGTGAAAATATCTTACGACTTGCCAAACTCTATCTAGAAAATATCAATAGTGAATACACCCCTTCTAGATCCCTTTGGGCTTGGCTGGAGAAACTTTCCCACCAATATGGTCTAGTACCCGAAGGTGTCCCAAGCAACCTGGATCAAGGGGATGTCCGTCACCGTATTTTTGAGAGAACGCTCATCAACTCACTCAATGCCACAGAAAATGTGACTAGCGTAGGCTATAACCTCAACGCAATGAAACGAACTGCATCAACAGTTCGAGAGCGACTTTCTCAAGAACAATGGAGCACTATCAATCACTGTATTGAGAACTTTGAAAAAGACTGCAATAAGGCAACCACCTTTCAAGACTTTTCATCTTCTTTAGCGATTGATGCCTTAAAGCAAGCGAGCAGCGCTTTAGCGGCCATTACTGGCGCCCAAACAGACCGAATGACGCGTGATGATGGCTGGCAACTTCTCTCGATTGGCCGACATATTGAGCGCTTGTCTTTCTTGACTACCGTATTAGATACCGCAATTGAGATGGGTCTGCTATTTAATCCCAATACTGATAGCTCTGGCTATACGGCACTCCTCAATTTGTTTGATAGTACGATTACTTTCCATGCGCAGCATCAACAAAGCCGCGAAATTGCCCCACTTTTAAGTCTTTTGGTTCTGGATGATGAAAATCCTCGCTCTTTAGCTTGGGTGAGCAAAGCGTTGCGCGCCAGACTATCGAAATTAGCAGGCACTGAACGCAATAATCCAGACGAGCTCACTCGTAGCGTGACCAATTTACAAGATTACGATTTATTGAACCTCTCCTCGGCAGATGGCTTTGGAAATTTCTCTGATTTAAGAAGGTGTCTTCTTTCTGTTTCTAATTCCGCCTGGAATGTATCTGATGAAATTAGCGCGCGCTACTTTAATTTAATACATACCAATGAATATAGCGTTCAGCTATAACAATTACCCATCATGCTGCTCGAAATTACTCACGACACCCATTACTCCTACGATCCCAACGTAGAAATAGCGCAGCATTTTGCCCATCTCAAGCCGGCATCCACTGGATCGCAACAAGTCTTGAAGACGGAGATACAGGTCAATCCAAAGCCAGCTTGGTCAGAAGAAAATTTAGATAACTACGGCAATATTTGCACATTCTTTTCACTGCAAAATAGACATAGTGAACTTTCCATCGTTGCCAAATCTTTGATTGAAACTAATGGCAATGTATATATAGGCCCCAAACCAGAAGATACCCCTCCATGGGAAGCTGTTCGAGAGTATTTTCGCTATCACTCCAATACCAAATGGGATGCTGCTTCAGAGTTTCTATTCACCTCCCCATTTATCGCTCTACGCCCTGAGTTTACTGAGTTTGCCAGAGCAAACTTTACAAACAGCAGACCAATTCTAGAAGCAGCAATTGATTTAACCCAGCGAATCTATGGTGAATTTCATTATGTCAGCAAGAGCACTGATATAGGAACTCCAGCGCTTGAGGCTTTAGCAAAGCGCGAAGGTGTATGCCAAGACTTTGCACATATCTTAATTGCCTCATTACGCAGTATTGGCCTGCCTGCCAAATACATCAGTGGCTATATTTTGACTAAGCCGCCTCCTGGACAAGCTAGACTGATTGGTGGAGATGCATCCCATGCCTGGGTATCTGTCTATGTGCCGAGCATAGATGAAAATGGTCAGCTATCTTCAGGTCTATGGTGCGATCTAGACCCAACCAATAACCGTTGGGGCTATGAAACGCCAGGCGAAGATTATGTCCATCTAGCGCAAGGTAGAGATTATGCTGATGTCTCCCCTATTCGTGGCGTCATCCATGGTGGCGCTGATCACACACTAGATGTTGCTGTAACAGTAATGCCTATTGAGTAGTCCTCAGACTTATTGCGGTGCCGAGAAGATGAGCCTGATTTTCTCACGCAGCGTTTTCTTCTGCGCAACCCCTTTTAGCAACTGCTTCCAGACATTAAAGACAACGTTGACAGGATTTTTGGAATAGTTTGGGTGCGTTAAGCCATAGACAATCTCAGTATTGGCATCTTCTGCAATATAGGTTCCAAATATTCTGTCAAAAATCATGAGGATCCCCCCATAGTTTTTGTCTAGGTAGGCAGGATTACTCGCATGATGAACTCGATGTGCTGATGGAGTATTAATAATGCCCTCTAGAAAGCCTAATCTTGGAATCAATTTTGTATGCAACCAGAATTGATACATTAGGTTAATGGAGAGCATGGTGAATACCTCGATTGGCGAGAAGCCAATCAACACGAGCGGAAAGAAAAACATCCAAGTAAAGGAAAGAAGTGGTAACCAACCTAAACGGTAGGCTGCTGAGAGCGTCATTTCATTTGGCGAGTGGTGAGTACTATGCGTCGCCCACATCAGAAATACTTCATGTGAGGCGCGGTGATACCAGTAGTAACAAAACTCCAGGCCTAAAAATAAGGCCGGATACCTCCACCATGCTTCAGGCATCGTATAGATGCGATATTGCCAAATGAAGCTAGCCATCACACCCTGAATCAATAATCGATTAATAATGCCGGTGATCTGATGCCCTATTCCAACTCCAAGCGAGGTGGCACTTTCAACCCAAGGGTAGGATTTACGATAACGCCACTTATAGAGCAAAGATTCTGCCAAGATGGCAAATGCAACCAAGGGTAAGAAATAAATGAGTTGCTTGTTATTGAGAAACTGTTCCATGCAAATATCTTAGCGCAGCAATCCAGAATTTATTTCTTTAATTTAGCTAAGGCCATGGCCATCGCGTTATTCATTGGTGCAGCCTGCCGTCTATCCTCTTGAGGTTTTCTAGAATCATTAGATTTAGGCTTATTAGCAGCCCTTTGTTCTGGGCTTGAATGGGGGCCTGCCTTGGGAGCCTCATCTGAAAGGCGCATAGTTAAAGCAATCCGCTTACGCTTCTCATCCACCTCAAGCACTTTCACTTTGACAACCTGACCTGCCTTGACTACAGAATGGGGATCTTTGACAAAGGTGTTAGATAGCGCAGAGATATGAACTAAACCATCTTGGTGAACGCCAATATCAACAAATGCCCCGAAGGCGGCAACGTTAGTCACTACGCCTTCAAGAATCATTTCGGCCTTCAGGTCGCTTATTTTTTCCACACCATCTTTAAAAGTGGCGGTAGTAAATTCAGGACGTGGATCGCGGCCTGGTTTTTCTAATTCCTTGAGAATATCGGTAACGGTTGGGACGCCAAACTGGCCATCAGCGTACTTTTCTGGTGAAAGAGATTTCAATAGATTGGCATCGCCAATAACCTCTTTGACGCCCTTCTGAATATCTTTCAGAATCTTTTCTACCAATGGATAAGATTCAGGATGTACTGCAGAAGCATCTAAAGGATCTTGTCCATTCATGATGCGCAGAAAGCCAGCAGCTTGTTCAAAGGTCTTATCGCCAAGGCGCGGCACGCTCTTGAGCTCCATTCTGGACTGAAATGCACCCTTGCTATCGCGATAAGCCACAATACCTTCGGCTACGGTTGAGCTTAATCCTGAAACTCTCGCAAGTAAGGGCGCTGAGGCAGTATTTACATCAACCCCTACTGCATTCACACAATCCTCCACTACTGCCACTAGAGATTTTGCTAACTGGGTCTGCATCACATCATGCTGATATTGACCAACACCAATTGATTTGGGATCGATCTTCACCAATTCTGCCAGAGGGTCCTGCAATCGGCGGGCAATCGATACCGCGCCGCGTAAAGACACATCCATGCCTGGCAATTCTTTTGAGGCATATTCGGATGCAGAATAAACCGATGCCCCTGCTTCAGAGACCACAATCTTCGTGAGACCTAATTCTGGTTTTGCTTTAATCAGATCTTGTGCGAGTTTGTCGGTTTCACGAGATGCAGTGCCGTTTCCAATCGAAATTAAGCTGGCTTTATGCTTCTCAGCCAATTTAGCTAAAGTCAGCAGCGATCCTGTCCAATCATTTTTTGGTTGATGCGGATAAATCACATCGGTATCCACTACTTTGCCTGTGGCATCTACTACCGCCACCTTCACACCAGTACGCATACCTGGGTCTAGGCCAATGGTTACCCTTGGGCCAGCTGGCGCCGCAAGTAGAAGATCTTTTAAATTGCGCGCAAAGACATTAATCGCTTCAGTTTCTGAGCGTTCACGTAAAGCAGTCATCAGCTCTGACTCCAAATGCAAGGAACACTTCACACGCCAAGTCCAACGCACCGTATCGGCCAACCAAGCATCTGCTGCTCGCCCCTCATTTTTGATCTTAAAGTGATTAGCAATACGCATTTCACATGGATTGTGCGGAGCATCCCACTTGGGCTTTTCTGCTTCAGTATCTAAACGCAAATTCACCATCAGCATTTGCTCACGGCGGCCTCTGAACAAGGCTAGGGCACGATGTGATGGAATCGCCTTAATCGGTTCAGAGTAATCAAAATAATCTGCAAACTTCTCACCCTCCTGCTCTTTGCCAGCAATAACCTTGGACTCCACGACGCCATGGTCTTGCAAGTAGACTCTTAAGGACTGAACTAGGGCAGCATCTTCTGCAAAACGCTCCATCAAGATTTGACGTGCGCCTTCCAGAGCAGCTTTAGTGTCAACTACCCCCGGATTATCGGTGTCATCGATCTTGAACGGCTCTTTGATATATTTTGCTGCTTCGGTTTCGGGATCCAGATTTGGATTAGCCAGCAAGTCATTTGCTAACGGCTCTAGACCAGCTTCCAAAGCAATCTGCGCCTTCGTTCTGCGCTTAGGCTTATAGGGTAGATAGAGATCTTCCAGGCGAGTCTTATCTTCAGCCAGCATGATGGCCTTGAGTAATTCCGGGGTCATCTTGCCCTGCTCCTCAATCGAGGCAACAATCGTTTTACGACGATCCTCAAGCTCACGCAAGTAGCTTAAGCGTTCTTCGAGTAAACGCAATTGCACATCATCTAAACCACCAGTGGCTTCTTTACGATAACGCGCAATAAAGGGAACGGTAGCACCCTCATCCAGTAGTGCTACTGCTGCAGCTACTTGGTTTGGTTTGGCAGAAAGTTCTTGGGCAAGACGTTGTTCAATTGAAGGCAGCATAAAGACTTATAGAAGGATACATAACGGGTTCGGCAAACTCAAAAGATAGAGAATAAACTATCGAACATGAACACAATCAACCCTTCAAAGCCAAACGAATCCATGCCGAAATGGATGATTTTTCTGTTTGCCTGCGCTTGTGGATTAATCGTTGCAAACCTCTATTATGCCCAGCCTCTCATTAGCCTAATTGCCCCTGAAATAGGTCTGGATGATACGGCTGCCAGTCTTATTGTGACTCTTACTCAGCTAGGGTATTGCCTTGGCTTAATACTTCTGGTGCCGCTTGGAGACCTCCTTGAGAATCGCAAACTCATCGTATTGACGATCTGCGGCGGAATTCTTGCCTTATTTATTGCCATGCTAGCCAAGACCCCAGCAATGTTCCTGTTTTCTTCGCTCATTATTGGCATTGGCTCGGTCTCCGTGCAAATGCTCATTCCCATGGCTGCGCACATTACCCCTGAACAAAATCGGGGGCGTACCGTTGGCAGCATTATGAGTGGCTTACTCATGGGCATTATGTTGGCTCGCCCTATTGCCAGCCTCATTGCCCACTCTTTTGGCTGGCGAGCAGTCTTTGGTGCTTCAGCAATCCTGCTGATAGCACTGTCAATGATTCTGTGGTTATTACTGCCAAAACGTAAACCACATGCTGTGCACCACTATTTCTCACTGATTGCTTCACTGTGGACGCTTTTATGGAATACACCCATACTCAGGCGTCGCGCGCTGTATCAAGCATCCCTGTTTGCTTCCTTTACATTGTTTTGGACCATCACTCCAATCTTGCTTGCCGGACCACAATTCAAGCTCTCTCAACAAGGTATTGCGCTGTTTGCCTTAGCCGGTGCTTTAGGGGTCATTGCGGCACCGATTGCCGGGAGATTGGCTGACCGCGGCCATACCAAAATCGCCACAGGCTTTTCTCTTGCTGCAGCTGCAATTGCTTTTCTGATTGCACAGCTCGGCGGCTCAGGATCGTTAATATGGCTCGTTATAGCTGGAATTGTTCTGGATCTTGGCGTACAGAGTAATGTTGTTCTAGGTCAGCGCACCATTTATCTTTTGGGCGCCGAGGTTCGTAGCAGACTCAATGCTCTTTATATGACCATCTTTTTTGCCGGTGGTGCAATTGGGTCGGCCATTGCCAGTACAGCCTATATCTATGGGGGTTGGACCCTTGTTGCCTGGATTGGGTTTGCGTTCCCTGCAGCCGGCTTCATTTTCTATTTGACAGAATAAAAGAAGCCACCCGTAGGTGGCTTCATAAATACTTCTCAAGCAAAAACAGATTACTCGCGTGAAGCTTTCTTACGCTCATGCTCCTTGAGGTAGCGCTTACGAATACGAATACTCTTCGGCGTTACTTCAACCAATTCATCATCATCAATAAACTCTACCGCGTACTCTAGGTTCATTGCGATTGGAGTTACCAAGCGAACTGCTTCGTCAGTTCCGGATGCGCGCACGTTGGTTAATTGTTTGCCTTTAATCGGATTAACAACCAAGTCGTTATCACGGCTATGAATACCGATCACCATACCTTCATACAAAGGATCTCCAGGGCTCACAAACATACGACCACGGTCTTGCAACTTCCAAAGGGCGTAAGCAACTGCTTCACCATCATCTTGGCTAATCAATACGCCGTTATGACGCTCACCCAAAATGCCATCTTTAGCTGGTGCATAGGAATCAAAAGTGTGACTCATCAAGCCATTGCCACGGGTCATAGTCATGAAATCGCCTTGGAAGCCTATCAAACCACGGGCAGGAATGCGGTACTCAAGACGCGTGCGACCTTTACCGTCACTAACCATGTCAAGCAATTCACCTTTACGTTTACCCAAGTCTTCCATGACGGCACCTTGAGTGGTATCTTCGAGGTCCACCGTTAAGTTTTCATACGGCTCCATCTTCACACCATCTACTTCGTGGAACACTACGCGCGGACGGGATACAGCTAATTCGTAACCTTCACGACGCATGGTTTCAACCAAGATGGTGAGATGCAATTCGCCACGACCAGACACCTCGAATACAGTATCGTCATCAGTCTCTTTAACGCGAAGTGCCATATTGGATTTCAATTCGCGGTCTAAGCGCTCACGAATTTGACGGCTCGTAACGAACTTACCTTCACGACCAGCCAATGGGCTAGTGTTCACCATGAAGTTCATGGTCAATGTTGGCTCATCAATCTTGAGCATTGGCAACGCTTCTGGTACGTCAGGCGCACAGATCGTAGTACCAATCGCCAAATCTTCAATACCGTTTACCAATACGATGTCGCCTGCTTGAGCTTCATCAACCAACTCACGCTCTAAACCACGGAATTTCAATACTTGGTTAATACGGCCTTTACGTTGCACTCCATCTGGACCATCCATGAACACCACATCCATCAACGGCTTAACAGTTCCACGATTTACACGGCCAACGCCGATCTTACCAACGTAGGTACTGTATTCAATAGAGGTAATTTGCAACTGCAATGGGCCCTCTGGATTGTCATCACGTACAGGAACATGCTTTAGTACAGTATCAAACAGTGGACGCATGTCGCCTTCGCGAACATCATCAGTCAAGCCAGCGTAACCGTTCAAGCCTGATGCATACACTACCGGGAAGTCCAACTGCTCTTCAGTAGCACCTAATTTGTCAAACAATTCAAAAGTTGCATTGATCACGTAATCAGTGCGAGCACCTGGGCGGTCAACTTTATTAATTACTACGATTGGCTTTAACCCTAGAGCCAAAGCTTTTTTAGTTACGAAACGGGTCTGTGGCATTGGGCCTTCAACCGCGTCTACCAAAAGCAATACGCCATCAACCATGGAGAGCACACGTTCTACTTCGCCGCCGAAGTCAGCGTGTCCTGGGGTATCAACGATATTGATGTGTGTGCCGTCATATTCAACCGCACAGTTCTTGGACAAAATAGTAATACCACGCTCTTTTTCAAGATCGTTAGAGTCCATGACTCGTTCGGTCATTTTTTCATTGGAGCGGAATGTGCCAGATTGACGCAAGAGTTGGTCAACCAAAGTAGTTTTACCGTGGTCAACGTGGGCGATGATGGCGATGTTACGAAGTGCGCGTTTAGTCATGTGAAGCTTCTAAAGTTAATGATAAGTAAAAGGGGTAATGAGTGTTTCGTATAAAAAATATTAATGGGCTGAAGAAATTAAGCGTTTAGGATGTAAAACTCCTGATCGCCAATCAGCAGTGCCAATAAAGTTATGGGGTGCAGCAGTAGCACGATAAATCCGCACCAAAGCCTCAATCGAAGGTAAGTTCAATGGAACGCGTTGCCCCATCTCCAAACGTTTAGCTTGTTGCTCATCAACCGTCAGATGCGGCAGGGTCTGCAATAAGGCATCAATTGGCAAAATGTAGCTAGAGCTATCGAGCAGTGCATTTTGAATGGATTCAATAGTGAAAGACTGCTCTAAATTTAAATGCCCAACTTCAGTTCTACGCAACCCAACCAAATGGGCTCCACAACCTAAGGTCTTACCAAGATCTTCAGCCAAGACGCGAATATACGTGCCCTTGCTACAAGATACTTCTAAAGTTGCCTCTGGCCACTGAATATTGGTCCAGCGAATTTTATGAATAGTGATATCACGTGCAGTGCGCTCTAACTCAACACCAGCACGGGCGTACTCATATAAAGGCTTACCATCACGCTTGAGCGCCGAATACATTGGCGGCACTTGAGAAATGGGCCCTGTAAATGTGGGCAATAAAGCATCTAAGGCTATCTGCATAGCCGCTTCATTCTCAAAAGCAGGCAGAGGAAGCTCTTCGATTACAAGGCCTTCAGCATCGCCTGTATCAGTTCGCGCACCAAACTTCACTTGAGCAACATAAGTCTTGTCAGCCTCGAGTAAATCCTGTGAGTATTTAGTGGCTTCACCAAGGCAAATTGGCAATAAACCAGTAGCCATCGGATCTAAAGTACCAGTGTGCCCTGCTTTATCAGCCTTAAATGCGCGCTTGACGGCAGTAACCGCACCCTGGGAACTCATTCCCGCAGGTTTATCAAGCAAAACTACGCCGTCGATACGCGTGGACATATTTATTTATTCTCGTCTTCTTGATCGCCGCGATCACTATCTACCGCTTGATCGATCAATCGAGACATCTCTATGCCATGCTCTACTGAGCTGTCATAGTGAAAGTGCAAAGTTGGCACAGTGTGAATATGCAAACGTTTAAATAATAAAGAATGCAAGTAACCTGCTTTTTCCTGAAGCGCCTTCAAGGCATGCTCAGGCTCTGCACCCAATACGGTGAAGAACACTTTGGCATGCGCTAGGTCGGGGGAGAGTTCGATACTTTGTAAGGTAATCAAACCCAAACTAGGGCTGCGCAATTCACGCGGAATCAGCTCAGCCAGGTCTCGCTGAATTTGATCAGCAAGACGCTGGTTACGATGTGGGCTGGTCTTATGCATGAATTACCTATTAGAGTGAACGAGCGACTTCAGTCACTTCAAACACCTCTAATTGGTCACCTTCTTTAATGTCGTTGTAGCCTTTTAATGACAGGCCACACTCAACACCGGCGCGAACTTCTTTTGCGTCATCTTTGAAGCGCTTAAGAGAGTCGAGTTCACCAGTCCATACCACTACGTTGTCACGCAAGAGGCGAACACTAGAGGTGCGCTTAACGACACCATCAACTACTAAGCAACCCGCAATTGCGCCAACCTTAGACACTAGGAAGACTTGACGAATTTCAACCAAGCCAGTGATCTCTTCCTTCTTATCCGGAGTCAACATACCGCTCAAGGCGAGCTTCACTTCATCAACTGCGTCATAAATGATGTTGTGATAACGAATATCAACACCGTTGTTCTCAGCTAACTTACGCGCTGCAGCATCTGCACGAGAGTTAAAACCAAAGATCACGGCTTTAGAAGCAACCGCTAAGTTCACGTCAGTCTCGGTAATACCACCCACAGCAGCGTGGACGATTTGCACCTTCACTTCTGGTGTAGATAGCTTCATTAAAGATTGTGCCAACGCTTCTTGAGAGCCTTGCACGTCAGCCTTAATAATCAATGGTAATAATTTAGCTTCAATCGCACCCTCTTCCATGTTTTCCATCATGGTTTCAAGTTTGAATGCCTGTTGCTTAGCCAACTTCACATCACGGAACTTGCCTTGACGGAAAAGTGCAATCTCACGAGCCTTACGCTCATCAGGAACCACTTGCACTGACTCACCAGCCGCAGGAACTTCAGATAAACCTTGAATTTCAACAGGGATAGATGGGCCAGCTTCGTTACAGGGTTTACCGTTTTCATCCAACATAGCGCGTACGCGACCGAAGGTTGAACCGGCTAACAACATATCGCCACGCTTGAGCGTTCCAGATTGAACCAAGATGGTTGCAACAGGACCCTTACCTTTGTCCAAACGGGCTTCAATGACTAAGCCTTGTGCAGGAGCATCTTTAGGAGCTTTGAGTTCCAAGATTTCTGCTTGCAAGAGTACGTTCTCTAAAAGCGCATCAATGCCTTCACCTGTTTTTGCAGATACCGGAATAAATGGCACATCGCCACCGTATTCCTCTGGCACAACTTGCTCTGCAACCAATTCTGTTTTAACGCGATCTGCATTGGCTTCAGGCTTATCAATCTTATTGATTGCCACTACCAAAGGCACGCCACCAGCTACCGCATGGTGAATCGCCTCTTTAGTTTGTGGCATCACGCCGTCATCAGCTGCAACTACCAAGATCACAATATCGGTTGCCTTAGCACCGCGAGCACGCATTGCAGTAAATGCTTCGTGACCCGGAGTATCCAAGAATGTGATCATGCCACGTGGAGTTTCAACGTGATAGGCACCAATATGCTGGGTAATACCGCCAGCTTCGCCAGTGGCTACTTTTGCTGCACGAATCTTATCGAGCAAAGAGGTTTTACCGTGGTCAACGTGACCCATCACTGTCACTACTGGAGGACGTGGTAACAACTCAGCATCATGGCCATCAGTACCCAAGTCTAAATCTGGATCATCCAATTTTGCTGCGTGTGCTTTATGACCCATTTCTTCGACAATGATCATGGCTGTATCTTGATCGAGCACTTGGTTAATGGTGACCATTTGACCCATGCCCATCAGGAGCTTAATCACTTCTGCACTCTTGACTGCCATTGCGTGAGCAAGCTCAGCAACCGTAATCGTTTCTGGTACTTGCACGTCACGCACTACTGGCTCAGTTGGAACTTGGAAGTTAGTGTCAACGTTCGCTTCAGCGATTTGACGCTGTTTTTTACGACCACCACCAGAACGCCAACCACCAACACCACCAGAGCTATCGCCACGCGTCTTCAGGCCACCCGGTTTCTTGGCGCCTTCTTCTTGCCAAGTAGAGGATGTCTCAGAGGACTTAATTGTTTTACCGCCAACCTTAGCAACGGCCTTCTTCTTGTCATCAGCACCTTCTGCTTTAGCAGGTTTGTGCAATGTACCTTTTTTCGCTTCTTCAGCAGCAATTTCGCTCGGCGCTTTAAGCACACGAGCTGGGGCACTCATCATGTCGCGAATTGCCAAAGCTTCAGCTTCAGCTGCAGCACGACGCACACGAATATCCGCCAACTCTTTTTCTTTACTTGCAGCCAATTCCTTGGAAGCTTTATCTGCCTGTGCCTTTTTCTCAGCAGCTTCTGCAGCGGCATCTGGTGCAGCGTCAACTGGCTTTACTTCGTTTTCAGGAGCAGGTGCAGCCGCTTCTTTTTGACGCGCCTCTTCAGCCGCCTTCATTTCTGCCTCTTGACGAGCCAATAACTCAGCTTGACGAGTAGCTTCAGCTGCGCGTTTTTCTAATTCTTCCTCAGAAAGAATTGGTTTAGCTGGCGCTGCAGGTGCAGTTTCTTTAGCTGGTGCTGGAGTTTCTTCAGGGGCTTTATCGCCCGCCTTTACTAACACACGCTTTTTACGAACTTCCACTTGCACTGTGCGAGTACGTCCAGCCGAGTCAGCCTGACGAATCTCAGAGCTCTCACGCTTGATCAATGTGATCTTCTTGCGTACGCCTGCATCAACATTACCGTGCGCTTTTTGCAAATGCTCAAGCAGGACAGTTTTGTCCTTTTCGGTAATGCTATCGTCCTCAGAACCTTTTTCGATACCGGCCGCCTTCAACTGCTCCAAGAGGTCTGGCGCGGTACGTTTTAATTCTTTAGCGAGTACTTTTACTGTTGTTGCCATGCACTACTTCCTCTCATGAAGTAAACCAATGTTCGCGCGCTTTCATGATGAGCGTTTTCGCTGTTTCTTCGTCAATTTGTGTCGCCTCAACTAGCTCATCAACAGCTAATTCAGCAAGGTCGTCACGGGTATGTACTTGATTGTCAGCAAGCTTGGCAATCAACTCTGTGGTCATTCCCTCGAGGGAACGCAAGTCTTGCGACACTTCGCCAATACGCTCTTCTTTTGCTAACTCCATCGTCAACAAAGAATCACGTGCGCGGGTACGCAACTCATTCACAGTATCTTCATCAAATGAATCAATCTCTAACATTTCAGACAATGGCACATAAGCCACCTCTTCTAATGTATTGAAACCTTCTTCAATCAAAATATCAGCCACTTCTTGGTCTACGTCTAATTTGTCCATAAACAATTGACGTACAGAAGAAGCTTCTTTTTCAGTTTTCTCAGCAGACTCTTCAGGAGTCATGATGTTGATTTGCCAACCAGTCAAATCGCTCGCCAAGCGAACGTTCTGTCCACTACGGCCAATCGCAATTGCCAAGTTCTCTTCATCAACCACCACATCCATCGCGTGACGCTCTTCGTCAACCACAATTGAAGATACTTGTGCTGGCGCCAAGGCACCAATCACAAACTGCGCTGGATCTTCAGACCACAACACAATATCTACTGCCTCGCCGGCCACTTCGTTACGAACTGCGGTAACGCGTGTGCCACGAACACCAACGCAAGTACCGATTGGATCGATACGCTTGTCATAGGTGACCACTGCAATCTTTGCACGGATACCAGGATCACGAGCAGCGCCCTTGATCTCTAATAATCCCTGCTCCATTTCTGGAACTTCGTTCTCAAACAACTTGATCAAGAAATCTGGGCAAGTACGAGAGAGTTCAATTTGTGGGCCACGGGCTTCACGATCCACTTTAAGAATGTAAGCGCGGACGCGGTCACCGGAACGCAAGTTCTCTTTTGGAATCATTTGATCGCGACGCAGTAAAGCTTCAACGCGGCCAGATTCAATAATTAAGCCATTCTTATCGGCACGCTTCACGGTACCGGTCATGACTTTTTCGCCACGCTCAAGGTAATCGTTCAAAATCTGCTCACGCTCAGCATCACGGATGCGTTGCAAGATCACTTGCTTGGCAGCTTGTGCGCCGATACGACCAAATACTAATGATTCAATTTGCTCTTCGATGTAGTCGCCAACTTCCATATCTGGAATTTGCTCTTTAGCCTCAAATTGCAAAATTTCCTTATCTGGCTCTTGGAGACCGGCTTCATCAGGAACAACCAACCAACGACGGAAGGTCTCGTATTCACCAGACTCACGGTCGATAGATACGCGAATATCCACATCTTCAGTTGCGTAACGCTTTTTAGTGGCTGATGCCAACGCCATTTCAAGTGCCTCAAACACAATCGCTTGATCAACGTTCTTTTCACGCGCTAGGGCGTCTGCCAACATGAGAACTTCTCGACTCATGACTTTCTTCCTTTGAAATCAATAACAGGGACCAACCGGGTCTTATCGACCTCGGCTAAAGAAAACTCCAATTGAGAGGGCTGACCATCAGCACCCTCGAACACCAAACCAAATTTCGCATCAGGTGAATCCAACTCACCACTCAGCAAACCTTGCAACACACCACGAAAATTCTTACGGCCGCCAACAGCAACACGCAACTTCAAATCTACTTCCATTCCAGCAAAGCGCTCAAAATCAACCGCCGTCTTTACAGGGCGATCTAAGCCTGGAGAAGAAATCTCCAAACGTTCGTAAGGAATGTTTTCTACCGGTAAGGCGTAGCTCAATTGATGGCTCACCTTCTCGCAATCCAAAACATTAATCAAACGCTCGTAATCCGGGTTTTCAATTGTGACGCGCAGCAAACCCCCGGCTTCACGCTCAATATCTACTAGCGTGTAGCCTAAGTTTTCTAGCTCTGCAGCGATGATCTTTTGATCTTTCACAACACCCTTCAAACCAAAATGGCAAAAAAAAATGGGCTTCAAAGCCCATATTCTCGAAATTCAGAACAGGCCGACTTACGTTGATCGCAACATCAGTCGGTAACAACACTTGCAGCATGTTTGTGCTGCAAGACCAAAATTATAGCCGATTTTTAGAGAAAACCGATAGAAATCAGAAGCTTTCGCCAGGATTTCGGGGCTTTCTAGGGCCTTTATTGAAAGGTTTACGTCCTTTTGGTGCACCCCGTTTAGGTCCATTTCCAGGACTTTGAGGGTTCGCAGTCACAAATGCAGACTGCCCATGGTGTACTTTTTTACCTTTATTGCGGTTTTGGCCTTGACCGCCCTGACCGGCTTGTCCGCCCTGCCCGCCGCCTTGACCTGGCCTGCCGCCTTGCGTACGGCCTCGGAAAGGTCCGCGCCCTTCGCCAGATCCACCGCCGCCAGGCTTGCCACCCCTACCTTGGTGAGTAAGGCCATTATGGCCACTCGCCAGAGTTAAAGCGTCCCGTGAACCCCAATAAGAAACGGAGGTTTGCATTGGATCAGGCTGGAAATCGGCACCCTCTGGGTTGCGACCTTGTCTACCAGCGTTAGGATTGCGTCCTTTATCTTGCGGTTGCGGCATTTTTAAGCCTGCAGACTTCATCAAGTTATAGATACCGCCTGCTTCAATCTCCTCCCATTTACCCCGCCTTAAGCGTGGAGGTAACAGGAAAATGCCATAACGAGTTCGGATTAAGCGAGATACCGTATGACCAACTGCTTCAAACATACGACGCACTTCGCGGTTACGACCTTCCGTTAATGCAACGTGATACCAACGGTTGGCACCATCACCGCCGCCCATCGCTAGGCGTAAGAATTTCGCTTGGCCATCATCGAGCGTGATACCGCTCTTTAATAGTGCTGTGTTGTCCTGACTCAGCTCACCCAAGATGCGTACTGCATATTCACGCTCGACACCATAACGTGGATGCATTAGGCGGTTAGCTAATTCACCTGAAGTAGTGAATAACAACAAACCTTCAGTATTAAAGTCTAGACGCCCGACTGCAATCCAGCGCCCTTGACGTGGCTTGGGCAAGCGATCAAAAACGGTTGGGCGGCCTTCTGGATCGGATTGACTCACGATCTCGCCAGCCGGCTTGTGATACATGATCACGCGTGGTGGCTTAGTTTGAATCTTGCGATGTACTGGCTTGCCATTAATGCGCACTTGATCTGTTGGCCCGATACGCTGACCGATATGTGCAGGCAAGCTGTTTACCGATACGCGACCTTGAATAATCAAATCTTCCATATCGCGACGGGACCCCATGCCAACGTCAGCCAATACCTTGTGCAACTTAACGGTATCTTCGTCATCAGCATCATCGTCTAGACCATCCAGGTCAGACCAAACCTCATCACGCAAACTGAGTGGCAAATCATCTACATTTGCAAACTGCAAACTGCTCATCTCTTCTTCGGTAGGCGCATCAGGATCTTCGTCCTCGCGCGAACGCTGTGCACGACGCTCAGCACCAGTCTGATGGGAGATGTCACTTTCATTTAAACCATCGGGGTTCTTTGTCTCCAATACCTCTGGAGCATCCAGTGCGGCATCAAACTCACCTGAAACCACAGAAGCAAACAATGCCTCAACGTCTGCAGGATTTGGAGCCAACTTTGCTGAGTGATTAACGCCGCCTTCGCGCGGGCCATTGCTTGAATCACCCTCACGACGTGGTTTGTCCTTGTTAAAGGGACGCTTCTTATTAAAAGGGTGTTTACCCGTTCCAGCACGGCGCGGATGACGGGGACCACGGTCCTCACGTGGAATACGCTCGCCACCTTCCCCCTGAGAGCCTTCTGTATGTGAAGAGCCTGTATCCGTTTGAGAAGGCGTTGCTGGTGCTGCTGGGGATGAATCGTTTTCGTTAGAGCTTGTCATTAATGATTATTTTGTTTCGTCTGATTGCTCATCAGACTCAGGGGTTGCTTCTTCGGTTTGCTCGATTTCTTCAGCTTGTTCAACTTCTTCGCCGAGCTCTTCTGTGATGACTTCAGTTGTTTCAATCACAAGTACTTCTTCAGTCTCTTCAATGACTACCGTTTCGACAGTAGCACTAGGATCAAATTCCATTACGGCTTGACCTAACTGTGCAGCTGCAGCCATTGGTGCAGCATCTTCTAAGATTGGCAGGCTTTGTAGATTGGTAAGACTTAAGTCATCTAAAAATTGTTTTGTAGTGGCGTATAGACCAGGTCGACCAACCGTCTCTTTGTGACCAATCACTTCTACCCAACCACGATCTTCTAATTGCTTCATGACATTGCTACTTACAGCAACTCCACGAATTTCCTCAATCTCACCACGGGTAACGGGCTGACGATAAGCAATGATCGCCAAGGTTTCCATCACAGCGCGTGAATACTTTGGCGGCTTTTCAGGTGTGAGGCGATCAAGATACTCACGCATAGATAGGCGGCTCTGAAAACGCCAACCAGTAGCAATATGCACCAACTCCATGCCCTTCTCATCCCAAGCTCGCTGTAACTCAAGCAGTGCGTCATCAATATCAGCAGTGGTAATGTCTTCAACGAAGAGACGAGACAAGTCAGCAACGGTGAGTGGCTCCTGCGCACATAGGAGGGCTGTTTCAATAACGCGCTTGTTGTGATCGTCCATAAAAGTCGGGCTATCAGGAATACTCCTGATGAGGCTTTAAAAAATGTATTTCAATAATGGGTTTTGGTGTTTTCTAGCGACTACGGGCAATCCATCTCATTATTTCTAGTTGGGGGATATGCCCGCGCTGCAACGAAGTCCATTTCGTTCACCGTGCACCTATTATAAGGTAGGCTCAATACAATAGCCATATGCACAATAAATCCTCAAAACCCCCTGTTTCCATCGCACGACGCCAATTATTAGGGATTGGCATGGGCTTGGGTGCCATAGTGGGCGCAGGCAGCTTAAGCTCATGTGGCCTTATGGGACCCAAAAAGCCAGTGGTAGGCCTTGTCCTTGGTGCGGGAGCAGCGCGTGGATTTGCCCATATTGGAGTAATTAAAGCTTTAGAAGCTCAAGGCATTCGCCCAGATATCGTGGTTGGTAGCAGCGCTGGCAGTGTGATTGCAGCCCTACTTGCTTCTGGCGCTACAGGGAACGAACTTAATCGCCTTGCCCTGAATTTAGACGAAGCTACGATTGCAGACTGGGGTCTGCCATTTGCTGGACGCTTTGGTGGACTCATCAAAGGCGACGCCCTGCAAAATATGGTGAACCGTGAAGTTCAAAATAAATCGATTGAGCAGATGCGCATTCCCCTAGGTATTGTTGCTACTGAATTGCAATCTGGCAAAGGCGTCCTCTTTCGCAGTGGGAATACTGGTCAAGCTGTGCGTGCATCGTGTAGCGTACCTGGAATCTTCCAGCCAACCATGATTGGTGGCAAAGAATATGTTGATGGCGGCTTAGTCGCACCAGTACCGGTGAGTTATGCCAGACAAATGGGGGCAACCTTAGTCATAGCAGTCAATATTTCCTCAGAGCCTGTTCATCAAGATGCTAGCGGAACCTTTGGTGTGCTCCAGCAAACCATTTCGATCATGCAAAGAAGTATTAATCAATACGAACTCAAGAGTGCCGATATTGTGATTACTCCGCAACTCAAACAAATGAGTAGCAGCGAATTTAAATCCAGAAATGCAGCGATCTTGGCGGGCGAAATCGCTGCCCAAGAACAAATGGGATTAATTAAGGAGAGGCTGAGAGGCTAAGCGCTTTGGTACTTAGCGAGGGATTAGAGGCTACGTGACTTACGCTTAATCTCTTTTACTTCGTCTAATAACTCTTGGCGTTCGGAATCATTCAAGTTGTCGCTGCCATCTAAACGACGAGCACCATCGAATCGTTTATCCCAATACAAACTACTGAGATCATCCACTCGAACGCTAGTACCTTTTGATGGTGAATGAATAAACTTGTTATCGCCCACATATATGCCTACATGTGAGAACGTTAATCGCATGGTGTTAAAGAACACTAGATCACCAGGTTGCAACTCATCGCGATTAATCGGCTTGCCAACACGACTCATCTGAGTGGATTTACGTGGCAATAAGAAACCCAATTTATCTTTAAATACATAGCCAACAAAACTACTGCCATCCAAACCAGACTGCGGTAACTCTGCATCCCAGCGATAACGCACGCCAATGACTTGCATGGCGCGATTAATCAACTCTTCAGGCTTTCCAGAAACGGTATCTACCAAGCGGTCAGAAACACGAGAGATGTATGCCCTACCAGCTTGGAACATACTTTCTTTTGGAACCACTACTTCAGCCGATGGGGCGATGGCATCAGACCCAGCAGCCGCATCTACAGCAAATGCGGATATTGAGACCGACAAACCCAAGCTTAGGCCCAGGATTTGAGAAAGTAGCGCTTTTTTCAATGACATTCCACCAGTTTAACAAAGAACCCCTTATTAACCAAGTCTTCACTATAGGCTTAAGTCTTTGTTTATAAACATTTTTTTGCCTCAATGCGGGGCAAATGCACCAAATTAGCCCATAACATCAAGGCCAAACACCCCTATTAAGTCAATTCAGCGGCTGCGAATAACTCTTTGGTATAGATCTGCTTGGGGTGCTTGATGAGGGTTTCGGTATCACCAAACTCAACCACCCTGCCTTCTTTCAGGACCATGACTTCGTGAGACATTGCCCGAATGACAGCCAAATCATGGCTAATCATGAGATAGGCCAGGTTGTATTTCTTCTGCAATTCCGACAGCAAGGCAAGCACTTGTTTCTGAATAGACACGTCAAGCGCTGAGGTTGGTTCATCGAGCACCAAAATTTGCGGGCGCAAAATCAACGCGCGTGCGATGGCAATACGCTGCCGTTGCCCACCAGAAAATTCATGGGGATATCGGGTTAAGGCTGAACGATCTAAGCCAACCTCTTTAAGCATATCGATAACGCGTGACTCACGCTCTGCTTCTGAAAGTTTTGGATAGTAAACATCTAAACCCTCAGAAATAATCTGCATGACATTCATACGTGGCGAGAGCGAGCCAAATGGATCCTGAAAAATTACTTGCAAACTTGAACGCATTGCGCGTCGCTCTACAGGCTTGAGTGTTTGCCAATCTTGACCGAGCACATCGACATCACCGGTCACTAGCGCTGCTGAGTCGCCCAACAAGCCCAGGACAGCCATGCCCAAGGTAGTCTTACCCGAACCAGACTCACCTATAACGCCAATGGTTTGACCTTGTTTTAGATGGAAACTGACTTTTCTTAGCACTTTATGTGGCGGCGCCTTTTTAAACCACGATACCGACTCTGAACTTGGGTATGCAACTGAGAGTTCTTCTGTTTTTAATAACACCGGCGCCAATGGCATTACTGGCGCAAGATCTCGGACCGGCTCGCTATTGACGAGTGCACGAGTGTACGGATCAGATGGATGCTCAAAGACTTGTTTAGTTGTGCCTGCTTCGATTAAGTTGCCTTGATTTAAAACGGCAACACGTTGAGCAAAATGTTTTACTAAATTGAGGTCATGGGTGATTAACAAAATTCCCATACCACCATGCTCTTTCGATTCTTCCTGTAACTCTTTAAGCAGATCTAAGATTTGCAAACGCAAACTGACGTCCAAAGCCGTAGTCGGTTCATCCGCAATCAACAGGCGGGGTTTGCAAGCCAAAGCCATCGCAATCATTGCACGTTGACGCTGACCACCTGAGAGCTGATGAGGGTATGAGTGTAAACGTCTCTCGGGCTCGGGAATCCCTGTCTTCTTGAGCAAATCTATCGCAGCATCAATGCAATCGGATTTAGAGATGAGCGGCTGGTAAATCTGTACTGCTTCAATAATTTGATTACCAATTGTGAATAAAGGATTCAGAGCCGTCATCGGCTCCTGAAACACCATGGCGATTTCACGACCGCGGATCTCACGAATATCCTCAATAGGCAAGGCAAGGAGATCAACCACTCCTTTGCCATCTTTTTTATTCCACAGAATTTTTCCTGAAACCTTAGCACCCTCAGGCTCAAGCCTTAAAGGCGCGAGTGCAGTGAGTGTCTTACCTGAGCCCGACTCCCCTACCAGAGCCACCCGTTCACCAATGCCTATCTCTAGATCCAAATGGTTAACAGCAAATTTCTCGCGACGTCCCGAGCCAAATGAAATACATAAGTTCTCATAGCGCAACAAACTCATGAGCGACCCCCGCTCATGAATCCCGACTTCCGCGAATCAAATGCATCGCGTAGTGCCTCACCCATGAAGGTGAGCAAAAGCAAGGTTGCCACTAAAACCACAAAAGTGGAAAGCGAAATCCACCAAGCCTCTAGATTACCTTTACCCTGGGAGAGGAGCTCACCCAAGCTTGGCGTGCCAGGAGGAACACCTAAGCCCAAGAAATCTAAACTGGTGAGAGACAAAATCGCTGCGCTCATACGGAATGGCAAAAAGGTAATCACAGGAGTCAAACTATTTGGCAAGATATGGCGCCACATAATTTGCAGATTGGTAAGACCAAGCGCTCGGGCTGCACGCACATATTCCAAGGCGCGGTTGCGAAAGAACTCTGCCCGGACGTAGTCCGACAAACCCATCCAACCAAAAGCTGCCAGCAAGATGATCAGCAATGAGACGCTGGGATTAAAGATTGAAGCAAAGATGATGAGTAGATATAGCTCTGGCATTGCTGACCAAATTTCAATCAGGCGCTGAGAAATCAAATCAAACTTGCCACCAAAAAATCCCATCAAGGAACCTGTGATGATTCCAACACTTACCCCCACAATCGTGAGTGCCAATCCAAATAGAATCGATAAGCGGAAACCATAAATGAGGCGAGAGAGCACATCGCGCCCTCGATCGTCAGTACCCAACCAGTTCTGCCATGAAGGCGGCGCGGGATTGGGAACTTGGGAGAAATAATTCAGCGTCTCATAGCTGTAGGTAATGGGTGGGTAGATTGCCCAGTTGCCATTGCTCGTAATATTGTGACGAATATCCGGATCCAAGAAATCTGTTGGCGTAGCAAAGTCTCCACCAAACACTGTCTCCGCCTGATTACTCACAATCGGGAAATAGAAATGTCCGTCATAACGCACTACCAATGGCTTGTCATTGGCAATCAATTCAGCACAGAGCGATAAACCGAACAGAATCACGAATATCCACAGGCTGGCATACCCTCTGCGATTACTTCTAAAGCGCTGCCAACGGCTCATGATCCGCCTCCTGCGCCAAACTGAATGCGAGGGTCAACATAGACATAACAAAGATCAGAGATGAGCTTAGTAAATAAGCCGATCAGAGTAAACAGATAGAGAGTGCCAAAGACCACTGGATAATCACGGCGCATGACTGATTCATAAGAAAGCAAACCTAGACCATCAAGTGAGAATAGTGTTTCGATCAAGAGTGAGCCTGTAAAGAAGGCTCCAATAAAGGCGGCTGGAAAACCAGTTACAAGTGGCAGCATTGCATTGCGAAAGACATGTTTCCACAACACTTGCTTCTCGGTCAGGCCCTTAGCTCTGGCAGTTAATACATACTGCTTACGAATCTCTTCTAAAAAAGAATTTTTAGTGAGCATCGTTACTACGGCAAAACTTCCCAATACAGAGGCAGTGATTGGCAGCACTAAGTGCCACAAATAGTCCATGATCTTGCCGATCAAACTCAAATCACTCCAGTTATCCGAGGTGAGCCCTCGCAGGGGGAATATTTGCAGAAAACTACCACCCCCAAAAATAACCAGCAAGAGAACGCCCAGAACAAATCCTGGGATGGCATAGCCCACCAAGATCATGGTGCTGGTCACTGCATCAAAGCGGGAACCATCTCGCACTGCTTTGGCAATACCAAGAGGAATCGACACTAAATAAGTAATGAAGAAAGTCCATAGACCAATACTGATCGATACAGGCAATTTGGAAACGACTAAGCGCCAAACGCTTTCATGCTGGTAGTAGCTCTCGCCCAAATCAAATCGAGCAAAACGACCCAGCATCATGAAGTAACGCTCAAGCGGTGGCTTATCGAAACCGTACAAGGCCTTTACTTCCTCCAAGCGCTGCGCATCGACACCTTGTCGTCCGCGATAAGTTGAGCCTGACCCCGAAGACTCTGAACCCCCTACTGCAGCATTACCCTTACCCTTGAGCTCGAGCACCATTTGTTCAACAGGCCCGCCAGGCACAAACTGCACTACTGCAAAAGTCAAAGTCAGCACGCCCAAGAGCGTTGGGATCATCAGCAGTAAACGCTTGAAGATGTAGGTGCGCATTTGTCCTTGCATTATTGAGACTCTTCTTTCCACCAGTTCTGCATAATCCACGGTTCTGCTTGATAGTACAAAGGAGGCTCTGGATATCGCATCTCTTTACGGAAGGCTACACGGTGCGTTGGGTTGTACCACTGCGGCACAACATAGTAACTATTCCACAACACTCGATCCAATGCTCTAGCGGCGGTACGTAATTGTTCACGGTTTTGTGCTCTCGTAATCTCTCCTACCAAGGCATCCACTACAGGAGATTGAATACCGATTACGTTATCAGATCCTTTTTCTTTTGCTGCCTGACTACCAAAGCGATCCCATAACTCACTGCCTGGATTCTGAGAATCTTGAAACCTCACTGTGGTCATATCAAAGTCATACTCATTCATGCGCTTTTGATGTAATGCAAAGTCACTAGTACGAACGTCTACTTGGATGCCCAATTTTTCAAGATTACGCATGTAAGCAGAAATGACTCTCAAAAAGAAACCACCATCTTCGACCATCTCAAACCGAAATGGCTCACCCTTTTCATTGCGCAATGCGCCATCGCGATATTGCCAACCTGCATGCATCAGTAGCTCACGCGCCTGGCGTAAATTTTGACGCAGACTGCCCGGCGACTTAGTTGAAGGTGCGGGTGGCATCGGACCAAACACGGCATCAGGCACCCATTGGGGATATTTCGCCTTGAGTGGTTTGAGTAACTTCAGCTCCCCTTCTGTTGGCTTGCTTGGGCCATCGAAGTTGGCACTTAAATCACTGTTGGTAAAGTAACTATTGATACGGCTATATTGATCGAAAAATATTTGGCGATTAAGCCATTCAAAATCCAATGCCAATCCCAATGCTTGACGTACGCGCGCATCCTGAAAGATCGGCTTACGGACATTCATAGCAAAGCCTTGCATGCCTGCGCCATTGTGATTAATAAAAGCCTTTTTTAATAGCGTACCGTTATCAAACTTCGATCCAACGTATCCCTTGGCCCAAATCTTGGCGCGGTACTCGACTAAAGCATCAAACTCCCCGGCTTTAAACGCCTCAAGACGAACGGCGTCGTCGCTGTAGAGTTTATAGAGCACCCGATCAAAGTTGTAAAAACCCACCCGAATATTGAGCGGCTTACTTAAATGATCTGCCCAATATTGAGGATTTTTCTTGTACACAATTGACTTACCAGCCTTGAATGACTCAATCAGATAGGGGCCACTCCCAAGGGGAGTTTCGAATGCCAATTTGTCAAAAGGAATTATCGTGCCATCGGCTTTCTTGCCCCAGTTACGAGAAAAGATAGGCAACGTTCCAGCAAGAATAGGAAGCTCAGAATTATTGCTCTTAAAGTCAAAGCGCACTACGCGATCAGAAAGAATTACTGCTGAAGTGATGTCAGCAAAAGTTGTTTTATAGCGAGGGTGCGCCTGCCCACTCATGAGCACATCAAAACTGTATTTAACGTCGGCAGCTAAAACCGGGCTGCCATCAGAAAACTTGGCTTCAGGCCGAATCCGAAAAGTCACTGACTTGTGATCTTTTGCCACTTCAATATCTTCAGCAAGTAAACCGTAAACACTGGAGGTTTCATCCGCACTTCCCTCGGCCAATGACTCAAACATGAGTTCGATGCCTGGCGCGGATACCCCTCGCAAAGTAAAGGGGTTGAACTTATCAAAGCTATTGCGTTGACCTGGATTAGGCAAAGTCAGAGTGCCGCCCTTGGGAGCATTGGGGTTAACGTAGTCAAAATAGGCAAAGCCCTCTGGATATTTTGGCTTGCCATACTGAGCGATACCCTGTCCTGCCAACGCAAAGTTACCCCAAAGCCCTGCCAGAATGGCTAGCAGCAAGAAACGGGTAATTTGGCGAAAAGGGGTTTGGGCTGGCATATATGCAACAATTGTAGATAGCAAATCATATTTGAAGCAAAGGACACAACATGGGCTTTCTCTCCGGCAAAAAAATCCTCATTACCGGCCTCCTCTCCAACCGCTCAATCGCTTATGGCATTGCCAAGGCCTGCCATCGTGAGGGAGCTGAGCTTGCCTTTACTTATGTAGGCGAGCGCTTTAAAGACCGTATCGTCGATTTTTCAAAAGAATTCAATTCAGAGCTCATTTTTGACTGTGATGTTGGTAGCGATGAGCAAATTTCTGCACTATTTAAGGATTTAGCCAAATCCTGGCCTCAGTTTGACGGTTTTGTTCATGCCATTGGCTTTGCCCCACGCGAAGCGATTGCAGGCGACTTTTTAGAAGGTCTCTCGCGTGAAGGCTTCAAAATTGCTCATGACATTTCTGCCTATAGCTTCCCCGCTATGGCAAAAGAGGCTTTACCAATGTTGCGTGATAAATCCTCCCTTTTAACTTTGACCTATCTTGGGTCCATGAAGAATGTTCCCAACTACAACACCATGGGTTTAGCCAAGGCTTCTCTAGAAGCTTCTGTACGTTACCTAGCTGGATCAGTAGGCCCTAAGGGTATTCGTGCGAATGGTATTTCTGCTGGCCCCATTAAAACGCTGGCTGCATCTGGCATCAAAGGTTTCAGCAAAATTTTGGAAGCCGTAGAACAAACTGCGCCAATGCGCCGCAACGTCACGATTGATGATGTTGGCAATACTGCTGCATTCTTAATGTCGGATTTAGCAAACGGTATAACTGCTGAAATTATTTATGTAGATAACGGCTTTAGCCAGGTCGTTGGCGGAATGGAAGAAGTTTGAGCGTAAGCCTTTCCGAAGCTCTCAAGTTTTGGGCAAAGCTAGGCTTTATTAGTTTTGGTGGTCCCGCTGGACAAATCGCCGTTCTGCATCAAGAGCTAGTCGAGAAGCGTCGCTGGATTTCTGAGCGGCGCTTTTTACATGCGCTCAACTACTGCATGCTTTTACCGGGACCAGAAGCACAGCAGCTGGTTACTTATATCGGTTGGCTAATGCATCGCAGTTGGGGCGGCATTCTGGCTGGCACACTCTTTGTATTGCCCTCACTCTTTATTTTGATTGCGCTCTCCTGGGTGTATCTCACTTTTGGACAGGTGCCGTGGATTGCCGCTATTTTCTTTGGCATTAAGCCGGCAGTCACCGCCATTGTGTTGCACGCAGCAGTTCGCATTGGTAAGCGCACCATTCATAACCAAGCATTGAAGTGGATTGCCTTAGGCTCATTCTTGGCAATCTTTATTCTGAATTTATCTTTCCCCATCATTGTCATTATTGCTGCAGCAATTGGTTATTGGGGCAGCAAACATTACCCAGATTATTTCCAGCAATTCAGCAATCATGAAAGCAATGAAGGCAGGCGTTATGGCGCTGCCATCATTGATGATGACACCCCTACTCCAATCCACGCGCAATTCCAGCTACAGAAAACAGTGTTGCATAGCGCTATTGCTTTTGGCTGTTGGCTTCTACCTATTGCAATCTTGATTCTCATTTTTGGCTGGAAGACACTCTATCCAGAAATTGCCTGGTTCTTTACTAAGGCAGCCTTTCTCACCTTTGGTGGAGCTTACGCTGTTCTGCCTTACGTATATCAAGGTGCAGTAGATCACTTCCATTGGTTAAGTGCCAATCAAATGATGGATGGTTTAGCACTTGGCGAAACTACTCCCGGCCCACTCATCATGGTAGTTGCTTTTGTGGGTTATTTAGCTGGCCATATTCAGCATCTCATCGGCAATAGCAATCCATTTTGGTTTGGTGCATTGGGTGCTGTTGTAGCCACTTGGTTTACCTTTTTGCCATCCTTCTTTTTTATCTTGGTGGGCGGCCCTTTAGTGGAGTCGACTCATGGCAAGATTAGCTTCACGGCACCCCTGACTGCCATTACTGCTGCAGTAGTTGGCGTGATTGTCAATTTAGGTCTCTTTTTTGCGTATCACGTCTTTTTACCCCATGGTTTGGGTGGCTCTATTTCCTGGATCTCGATCCTGATTTGCGCATTAGCTGCTTTGGCGCTATTGAAATTCCAAAAAGGGGTAATGACGGTTCTCGGTGGCTGTGCTTTGGCCGGTCTTCTGGTCTACTTTTCTAGCGCGTTGATTACGTAATTTAATAGGCTAAGTATTTTTCTCAAGATTGGCATAATGGAAGTTATGCGAATCGAACCTCAAACCATCACCCACCTTCAAGAGTGGCTCGGCAAAACAGAGTCACTTTCAGATACTGTTACGGCCGCCCCTGTGCGCGCCCTATCTGCCACATTAGATCGTCCAGATCCAGAACCTAGCGAAGGCAGCTTTCTTCCTGAGTTATGGCACTGGCTGTATTTCTTACCGCATGCACGTCAGTCTGAGATTGGCCCAGATGGTCATCCTAAGCGTGGTGGCTTCTTACCCCCAGTACCCCTACCTCGTCGCATGTGGGCCGGAAGTCGTGTGCAATGGTTGGAACCGCTCTCTGTAGGCGATGAGATCAAGCGCGTTTCCAAAATTGAATCAGTTACTCACAAAGCAGGTCGTACCGGTGATTTGATATTTGTTTTGGTTAAACATGAAATCTCTAACCAAAAAGGCTTGGCTATTATTGAAGAGCATGACATCGTGTATCGCGATGCGCCCGGCCCCGATGATAAGCCAGTGGCACCTACACCAGCACCAAATGATGCCAAGTGGAGCAAAATAATTACGCCTGATGATGTTTTATTGTTCCGTTACTCTGCCCTCACGTTTAATGGTCATCGCATTCATTACGACCGCCAATATGTTACCGAAGTAGAAGGCTATCCAGGTCTGATTGTGCATGGCCCATTGATTGCAACCCTCTTGGTTGACCTAGTGCGTCAGAGCATTCCTGGTTGCAAACTCAAGAGCTTTGAGTTCCGCGCAATTCGCCCGACATTTGATATCAATATTTTCAAAGTAAGCGCTAAGCCTGATTTAGATAAAGATCCATCCGGCAAAACAATTGCGATTTGGGCGCAAGATCATGAGGGTTGGTTCACGATGCAAGCCACAGCAGTTTTGGCCTAAAGTAAAAAATCTATCAATCAGATTCGAGACAACACACTATATGACTACTGAACATTTTTCTCGCGAGCTTGCGAGTTTTGCAGCCAAGCTAAAAATTACTGATATTCCAGACGATGTGATTAGTCGCGCCGAAGATCTTTTGGTCGACTGGTTTGGATCGGCTATTGCCGGCAAAGGTTCTCGCCCTGTTGAAACGATTACCCAGTTTGCGCAAAACATGGGTGGCTTTGATCTTGGTCATGCAGGTCCTTCAGAAATTCTGATTTCACGCAAAACATCAAGTCCATTTTTAGCGGCCATGGCAAATGCGGCAGCCTCACATGTTGCCGAACAAGATGATGTTCATAACGGCTCGGTCTTTCATCCTGCCACAGTTGTATTTCCACCGGCTCTGGCCTGTGCGCAAGCAATTGCTGCCTCCGGGGAGGATTTGATCGTTGCAGCAGTAGCTGGTTATGAAGTAGGTATTCGTGTTGGTGAGTTTTTAGGTCGCTCGCATTACAAGGTATTTCATACTACCGGTACTGCAGGCACTATTGCAGCAGCTGCAGCCGTAGGCCGCCTACTCAAACTTAATCCAGAGCAAATGTTGCATGCCTTTGGCTCTGCAGGCACTCAATCAGCAGGCCTTTGGGAATTCTTACGAGATGCTGCAGATTCCAAACAGTTGCATACAGCCCACGCAGCTTCGACTGGTCTCATGTCTGCTTACATTGCGCAAGCAGGCTTTACTGGTGCACAGCATATCTTAGAGGGTAAGCAAGGTTTAGCAGCCGGTATGTCAAGCGATGCTGATCCAAGCAAATTAATTGATCGCCTTGGGACTCGCTGGACTTTGGCAGAAACCAGCTTTAAATACCATGCGTCTTGCCGTCATACGCACCCTGCTGCCGATGCGCTTTTACAAGTCATGCTCACACATAAGCTACAGCCGAGTGATATTGCCAAAGTAGAAACCCTCGTTCACCAAGGTGCAATTGATGTCTTGGGTCCGGTGACCGATCCAGCAACTGTTCACCAATCGAAGTTCTCTATGGGCACCGTGCTTGCCTTAATTGCGCACTACCAATTTGCTGGCTTGCAAGAGTTTGATCAGCATTTCCATGACGATGCCATTTGCCTATTTAGAGATCGCGTCACCATGATGCTTGACCCAGAAGTTGACGGCGCCTACCCACAACGCTGGATAGGCAAAGTCAAAGTTCATTTACTGAATGGGCAGGTATTGGAGGGTCGTGTTGACGAACCCAAAGGCGATCCTGGCAACACCCTTTCTCGAGCAGAAATTACCGACAAAGCGTTACGCTTAGCAGCGTTTAGCGGCGGCGCAAGCCCAGCTCAGATGCAAACAGCCATTGATCTCTTGTGGAATATTCGCAAACAAGCCAAGATTAGCTCTTTGCTTCCCAGTCAATAATTTAGCAACCATAGATCCCTTACATGAATCCACTTGATACCCCACTAGGCTTTAGCAGTAACTTTTTATTCGTTCCAGGGACGCGTCCTGAGCGTTTTGTTAAAGCTCTCGATAGTGGTGCCGGTGCAGTTGTATTGGATTTAGAGGATGCGGTTCCAGAAGAGGATAAAGAGACTGCGCGTGCCGCCATTCGGGCTGCATGGCCTACATTTTCTGATGAGCAAAAGAAACGTTTGGTTATCCGCACCAATTCACCTGGTACCAAGTTTTATTCCGCTGATTTAATACTGGCGCAAGCATTACAAGTAAGCTGCATACTGATTCCTAAGAGCGAATCTCTTGATCAAATTAACGGTGCAGCGCTACTGTTACCCCATACCGCCATCATTCCCATGATTGAAACTGCGCTAGGTTTAGATCATTTGCGTGAGATTGCCAATGCCAATCAAGTTCTTCGACTTGCCTTGGGTAATTTAGATTTACAAGCTGACCTTGGCATGATCTGTGATCTACAAGAAACTGAACTTCAAACTGCTCGATACCAAATCGTATTAGCCTCCCGTTTGGCTAACATTGCCCCTCCTATTGATGGGGTTACACCGTCTACCGATGACCTCCCACGCATTAGAGAGGATGCCGAGCGCGCCAAACGCATGGGATTTGGTGCAAAACTCTGCATTCATCCAAAACAAGTGGCGATTGTTCAGACTGCTTTTATGCCAACAGCGGAGGAGCTTGCCTGGGCCCACAGAGTAGTCGAGGCTGACCATGCCTCAAAAGGGGGCGCAGTGAAGCTAGACGGGAAAATGATTGACCGCCCCGTAGTCTTGTTAGCCAGAAGAACGCTTGCACTTGCTGGTAAACACTAATCTCTTATTGGCCTCAGAACATTTAAAAACTGGCAAAATAGCTTCATTAAACGTAAGCCATATACGTTCTTGATAACCAATATAAGAGACTGATCATGAAATTACGCTCATCACTACTGGCAGGTTTCAGCGCGATTGTTACTGTCGCGATGTTTGCTAGCAATGCACTTGCGGCCGACCCATATCCAAATAAACCCATCACATTGGTAGTGCCCTTTGCTGCTGGCGGCCCAACTGATGCGGTTGCAAGACTCATCGCCATTCCAATGGGTAAAGACTTGGGCCAAACCGTCATCGTTGAAAATACCGTTGGCGCAGGCGGCACGATTGCCGCAACCCGTGTGGCACGCTCTGCTCCAGATGGCTACATGATCTTTATTCACCACATGGGGATGGCTACTGCTCCAGCACTTTATAAAAAACTGCCATTTGATCCAATGAAGGATTTTGAATACGTTGGCCAAGTAGTTGATGTGCCCATGGTCATCTTGGGTCGTAAAAATTTTCCGCCTAACAACTTTAAAGAGTTAGAAGCCTATATCAAGGTCAACAAAGAGAAAGTTACCTTAGCAAATGCAGGCCCTGGTGCTGTTTCACAGTTATGCGGCCTTCTGTTCATGTCTCGCGAGGGCGTTGAACTCACCACTGTCCCTTACAAGGGCACTGGCCCCGCTTTAACTGATCTACTAGGCGGTCAGGTCGACTTGCTTTGTGATCAAACCACCCAGACAATCCCTTACATCAGAGAAGGTTCTGTAAAAACCTATGGAGTAACGACACCAAAACGTCTAGCAGCCCTGCCAAATATTCCCACCCTGGATGAGCAAGGTCTAAAAGGTTTTGATGTGAAGGTCTGGCATGGCATGTACGTTTCTAAAGGTACACCTCCAGCAATTGTGAACAAAATTAATAAAGCACTCAACGTTGCTTTAAATGATCCTGAAATCAAGGCGCGTTTAGCAGAGTCCAACATTGAAATTGTTCCGCCTGCTAAAAGAACTCCTAATGGCCTCAAAGAACATCTTGAAGCAGAAATTAATAAATGGGGTCCTGTGATTCGTAAGGCTGGCGCTTACGCCGACTAAGAATCGCCTCTGAAAACAAAAAAGCCAGCATCTCGCTGGCTTTTTTCTTGTGTAGAAATCTTACTTACAAGGATAATTATCCGTGAAGAAGCGCATTAAAGTTTTTGCTGCTTTATCTTTATTGAATTGAGGATTAGCCTTAGTCCACATCAGATACTTTTGCAGGACCTCATTGCGAGTCTCGTTTTTATCTGCAAAGCAGATGGTTGACTTAGCATTTGAAGGGCGATTTGCTAAGTACCCCTGATAGACGCCCTCACCAAAGCCAAAACAAAAACTGCGCCCTTGTTCATCAGCGGGATTTTTGCAGAGCTCTACAAAAGCAGCAGTGCTAGCATCATCTGCAGGAAGATCTTTCTGCGCAAATGCACTCGGAGCAAAAGAAAGAATGGATGCAATTAGTATGAATGTTGCCGGTAATGTTTTCATAACTCTTTTCTCTTAATAAATGTTAACGCCTAAATCCGCTCATATGGCCACCACCGAAGCCGCCCATATGACCTCCGCCACCACCACTAAAACCACTCATGTGACCGCCGCCGCCAAAGCCACCGCCACCACCGCCGAAGCCGCCCATATGACCGCCGCCAAAGCCACGTGAGCGATCTTGATCACCATCAAAACGCGCTTGTTCGCGTAGGGCATTTTCTTGGGCAGCCTCACGATCAATATTTGGATTAGCCCTATCCATCTGCGCATCATTGCGCGCCTCCTGATTTAGGCGAGCCGCTTGATTTCTCTCTTGGGGAGTGGCGTCTTTCTGGAACGCATTGTTGACACGTTGGCCATCGATGCGAGCCGCCTCTCTCTCCTCCGGGGTTGCTTTGTTTTGCCAATCATTGAGTAAGCGTTGTTGATTCACAATACTTGCTGGTCCAATAACAGGGCGAGAAGGTATGCGCCCAGATGGATTGATGTTCGTGGAATTAATCGTGCCATTATTCCAATTTGGATAAGTCCAAAAATCATCACCAACAGCAAAGCCAAAACCAAAATCCATGAGGCCCCAGGCTGGGTCATAAATAGGATATGGCGGGTATTCGGGGTATGGCCATGGCCCATAAACTACAGTGGGGTTATAGCTTGGGATGTAAACCACTTTGGCATTCGCCGGAGCAATCAAGATATTGCCATTTGCATCCGTAGTTACGGTAATTTGCTTATTGGACTTCAGGGTGCCTGCTTTAACAGCGAGTTTTCTTAAAGCTTGAACCGCCTTCATAGTATCTGCGGCTTGTAACTTATAGGCATTTCCTAAGTTTTGAGTCCACTCTAATTTTTTACCCATCAGATTGAATGCTTTTGGAAACGACATTAACGATTTCACACTATCGTTCCACGACTGAGCCTTAAGTGCGTTCTGCAAGGCATCGCCCTTCAAGGAAACATTACTCATTTGCCAGTTATGCGCCTCCGCCACTTCCAGTGGATAAGTTGAAGCCAGCAACATCAGCGTAAGTAAAGAGTCTGGATAAAGCGCTATAGGAGAAACCAATGATTCCAATTGCGCTGAAGAAATCGTTTGCGGTCCAGCGTTATAGCTTGGATCTTGAGTGTAGCCAGGACTACCATAGCCCCCGCTTTGCATATATCCCTGAGGGTAATAATATCCATTCGGTTGATAAGGGCCTGGGTTCATGACACATCCATCCAGAAGAGATCCGCAGGCAATAACTAAGCCTAGAAGTAAGCTCTTTTTCTTCAGTGCTGAAATATTTTTATGACCTTCCTGTCTCATGTCTGCCTCAGTATTCATCTCTGCAAATAGCTTACTAGGTTCACTCTACTTTACTACTTTGTTTTTGAGCAAGAATTAACCTGGTCTAAATAAATAACCAGAGCGGGCTTTTTCTTTTCGTTTAGCAAGAACGGCAGCAAACAATGAACAGAATGCCCATAAAGCCAAGAACGGGTCTAAAAGGTAATCCCAAAGATTGGCAGACTCATGCCAATGGACACTCCAAGCGATGATGGCCAAACCTACAATCCAAACGCCTTTGCTCCAATTGGCTAGCCCACAGATTAGAGCGAGTAGAAGTACAAACAACAAGAAGGTAATTGAGCCATAACCCCATGCGTATGGATCATGCATGCTAAGACCTAATGCAAGAGGATAAAAAGCAAGGGCAATTATCAGAATGACAAACTTCACTGCAATGGGTGTTGATTTATGGCTGTGTACCAAGGTACTCCATAACAATAATGTAGTGACAATGCTGAGGTCGCCAGTCACCCCTCGCACGTAAGCTGCTAAAGGTAGCTCAAGAGACATGCCCAATGGCCAGAAAAAGAGATTAGCGAGTATCAGTAAAAGCAATACTTTTACGATAAATGGGAATACCTCTTGTGCAATTTTCTGGAGAATCCAAATCAGGATCAGAGAGCATGTAATCGACATCTCTAGCAATGCAAAAGTTTGCATGAGGCTATTCATCATGGAGCCTCCTTAGAATCAGGGGTGGATTGGGCGCTAGATTGCTGTGGCAACTGACTAAAAGCTCGAGTCAGCCACGCACTCGAGAAATAGACATGTCGAATCTTTTTGCGATCCCAGGTGTAGGCCAGATGGGCATCATTACCAGTGGCACTCATTAAATAAGGATAGGAATATTCCTTGCGCTGCTCATTTGGTAACGCTTCATCATCTTCCAGCACATCTATCACCTGCCATTGCCCCACCTTCGGATCACTCATCAGCAAAACCAAACGATGACGCCCTGCTTCGATATTATTTAAAGCTAGTAAATGCGCGCCACTCTGAAGTGTTAAACCAGCTACAGCAGAGTTGGGATTAGCTACTTCAAGATCACTCACAGATTGCCAGGATTGCCCTGCATTTTGAGTATGACTTACGGGAATTTGCTTTGCCTGTCCCGCACTTCTTGTTTGACGGAAATAAGCAGTGGCATCTTCGGCTGTATTGACAAACACTAGCGGTTGAATAGCGCTTCGGCCAGAACTCATGCGGCGCTTATCGATCACTTGAGCAGCGTCCAATCTCAAGAATTCGCCAAAACGCCCAATCCACTCGTGATAAGCCGGTAAACCTAAGCGACCATCAGAAAACTGGATTGCGGGTGACTTCACGAGAGTGCTTAAATTAATCAATGGTGAAGTAATCAAGCGCTCAGGACGGCTCCACGTTGAGCCCTCATCATCGGAAAAGATGGTTGAGATCGAGCTTCCTGCCCAACCACCAATCGAAACGGTGACAAAAAATAGTTGCAGTCGGCCATCCGACAATCTTGCGGGGACGGGATTGCCTAACTTAGCGATATAGCGCGCCAAACCCTTTTCTGCAGCGACTCTATCCATCACTACTACAGGTGCGCTCCAAGCATTTGTCTTAGTATCAAATACCGCAGAATTAATCACCACATCAGCAGCACCCTCTCGGCTACCAGCAAACCAAAAGGCTCTGACGTTTCCATCCTTTAAGGCAATTAAGGATGCAGCATGCACTGAAGCGACGCCAGTGTCAGGCACCCAATCAGCTCTTGGGGCAGCTATTGCGGACTGAGTTACCAACTTGAGCTTAGGTGCTCCCGGCTTGGAGTCTGATTGAACTTCTTCAGATTCTATTTGAGCGACTTCTGGAAGCGCAAATGGCGCCCATGCAGGACGGCCTTCAATATGAATGAAACCCAGCACAGCAGCTAGCAATAAAAAACATAGGGCAATGACGCGGTTCATCTACAAGCGTCCTTCGCACTCAAAAGGTCTGGATTAGAAACGGGTGTTGCAATCAAATATTCAGTAACAAAAAGATGCTCGCCAATATGACCTAACAGCATTGCTTTAATTTCTTTGTCAGAATGACGTGCCCTCATTTCCATTCTTTGACCAATAACCTGACATGACTCACAGATGACGGGAGTAACACCCAATGGAGCCTGAACTGCTACTAGAGGATAGGTTTTAGTAAGACCATCCACATTTCCTGCATCTTTTGCAAGATAACCATGCAGCTGAGCCCCCGGAATGAGTAAGCGATACTCCTCGTCCTTAGCGCGGTAGTCACAAGGAATCCAGACATCCTTACCCTGTACTTGCGCAATGCTTGCCGCTGAGAAACGCCCCAACTGACCCTCCAGGGGGCTTAAGCTACTGGTGAGTGCACAGTAAGTCAGAAAACAGCCCATGAGGGCAAATGCTTTACATTGCTCTCGTTTCATTAAGCCGATGATGACGAGGACTACGCTAATCGCCATGAACACCCAATGAATTGGGCCATACATCCATGACCCAGCCTCACCCATAAAATCAGAGAGTTGCAAATTCAGACCAAGCCAAATTAAGAGACCTAAAACAAGGCCCTGCAATAACAAAGCGATCCGAAATCCCCACAATGGCAAACGATCCCAATGCAATGCAATTAAAGTAGCAAACGCCGGCATAACTGGCAAAAGATAACGGCCAGAACGCTGGCTTGGAAAAGAAAAGACAAGAAAGAATGCAGCGATCAGCAGCAAGAGCAGAACTTCCTCTGCAGACAGAAAACGACGCTCACGCCAACATTGCATCAGCGTTGAGACCAAAACAAAAGTAAATAATCCCGCATTGGCAAGCGTAGTGAGCAAGAGCATCCAAATGCTATCGCCACCTCGGACGAAATCTAATAAGTAATTGGAGCTTCGTGCCGTAAATTTGCCAGCATTCTCACCCAACACAAACTCCCTCCAAACCGCCTCCGGCTGGGGATCAAGCGCAAACCACACAGCAAATACTGCTAAGGCCAATACCCCAATAAACACTAATTTATACAGATCACGAATCAGTGTTTGAGAAATGCGCCATTGTCGCCAATGCCAGTAATACAAACCCAGGGCTAAGGTGGCAGGTGCAATATAGGCAAATGATTTAGCAAAGAGCGCCAAACCAAAACAGATACCAGCCAGTACTGGAAAAAAGAATTTAGATTCAAAGGCACCCTTTCCCCAATACAAGATGGCCAAAAATGGCAGGCTGATCCAAAAGACTTCGGGAGGATCCGTTAGAAAAGGACGGCCATAACGGTACGTTGCAAAAAAGGATAGCCATACTAAGGCGGCTAAAAATCCTGTTTGCGTTTTTCCACTAAAGCGACGCACAGCTAAAAATAAAAAGAAGGCTGTTAAGGCCGTATAGAGCACGCTCGGCCAACGTAGATACTCCAAGCTCCACTGACTTGCCCAATGGGTGCTCGCAATACCTTGCCAAAATATCAGAGGTGGCTTGGTATTTTTGATGCCATCCATTTGGGACTGAAGGGGCAACCAGCTTCCAGCATCAGCTGTCATGCGAACAATGTGCATGTAGGGATACTCGTCACCATTTTTAGGTGCAAAACGACTATCTAATCCATATAAATAGGCAAATATTGCCAAAACCAGGCTTAAGAAGGCGTATCGAAGGGTAAATGAGCCACGCATCCCTATAGTTTATAGGGCTTGTGTTCAAACCCACCTTTTTGATGCTTCTTGTTTAAGATAGAGTGAGCATAGTATTTACAGACAGTGGTGTAACAAAATAGGATGAAGATGATTTTTTTGCAAGTAAGACGGATCCGGCAGACCATAGCCACTTGCCTTTTCGGCAGCCTATGTGCCTTTGCCACTCTATGTCACTCCCAGTCTCCCCAGGCTCTTACCCTCTATCACCGCAGTCTTGCAGCAACCTGCGCAAATTGTCATGGCACTAATGGCAAAGGCGTTGTGGACGGAGGTATGCCCTTAATTAACAACATCACTAGCGAGCAAATGCTAGCTCAACTCAAGGCTTATAAGTCTGGGGCTCTTGAGGGCACAATCATGCCCCAACTAATGCGGGGCTATTCTGAAGAGCAAATCGAAATCATCGCCCAGCAACTCGGCAAAAAAGAATAAAGGGCATCATGAATCGTCGACATTTCATTGGACAGGGTGCTGCTGCTCTAGGCTTACTATCTGGCTTTTCAACTCAAGCGCGCGCGAATATACCCAAGGCAGAAATCTTAGTCATTGGCGGTGGTTATGGCGGAGCAACAGCTGCCAAATACCTGCGCCTTTTCTCAAATAACACGGCCAAGGTTACCTTAATAGAACCAAACGCTGCTTTTATATCGTGTCCTCTCTCCAATCTCGTTGTTGGAGGATCGCGTACGCTGGCTGATATCACTATTCCGTATAGCAATCTGAGCAAACTTCACGGCATTAACATTATTCAGGACAGCGCTATAAAGATTGATGCCCATCGAAAGCTAGTGGAACTTGGCAATGGAAAGACACTCTCTTATGACAAATTAGTACTCTCCCCCGGTATCAGCATGCTAACCAACTCCATTGAAGGTCTTGCACAAGCAAATAGGCAAGGTGCTACTTTACAAGCCTGGAAAGCGGGACCTGAAACTGTTGCGCTTTATCAACAATTGAAGGCGATGCGTGATGGTGGAACCTTCATTCTTAGCATTCCTGAAGCGCCCTTTCGGTGCCCTAGCGCACCCTATGAGAGGGCCTGTCAAGTGGCAAATTATTTCAAGCAACACAAGCCGAAATCCACCGTATTGATCCTCGATGCCAACCAGGATGTATTGACCAAGGCCGCTTTATTTAAAAAGGTCTGGGCTGAACAATACGCTGGAATTATTAAATACCTCCCCCAATACAATGTGATTGCAGTAGATGCAAAGACTAAAACTGTGAAGTTTGAAATCCAAGATCAAATACAGGGAGATGTTTTAAATATATTGCCTGCTATGAGTGCAGGTGAGATTGCAGTCAAAACTGGTCTGGCCAACTCTAATGGTCGCTGGGTAAACGTGAACTTTCTGAACTTTGAATCTACTGCACAAAAAGATATTCACGTCTTGGGAGATTCAATTCAGGTAGCAAATGCAATGCCAAAATCTGGGCATATGGCCAATCAACAAGCCAAAGTTGCAGCAGCGGCTATCGTTGCCGAACTTAATGATTGGGAAATTAATCCCTCACCTGTTTTAACCAATGCGTGCTACAGCTTCGTCAATGCCACGGATGTTATCCACGTTGACAGCGTTCACCAATACATCGCTGCTGAGAAAACCTTCAAGCCCGTCCACGGATCTGGCGGGGTGTCACCAGGGCCTAGTGCGCTTGAAGGTATCTATGCATGGGGGTGGGCGCACAATATCTGGGCGGACTCCCTGGGTTGACGAAAGTCAACTCTTGCAAAAAAAGAGGCCTTTGCGCCTCTTTTTTGATTTACTTCTCCGAATTGAGAAATATACTGAGATCCATCAATAGAACGCTGGAGGCTTTATGAGTATGACCCCTACCTCACCAAAAGATGCCACTAAGCTAGAAGACGCCATTGAAAAGTGGACAGTCCCCATTGGCAACTTATTTGTTTCTCTGTTTCATCGTATCGCCCTATTTGGAATTGGCGCTGCCACCGTATGGTCAGCAGCCGTTGCATTCTTAGGAATGGTCAGCAAGGGCTCAGCCTCAATTGAAGATTTATTGCTGCTATTTATCTACTTAGAGATTGGTGCCATGGTGGGCATTTATTTCAAGACCAATCACATGCCTGTGCGCTTCTTGATCTATGTTGCCATCACAGCAGTTACCCGCTTGATTATCGATCTCGTAAATACCAAGCATGAGGCAGACATGGCCATTTTGTTCATGGGCATCACTATTCTCATTTTGGCATTAGCCAATGCAGTAGTGCGTTACGCGTCCTTCAAGTTCCCTAGTAGAAATAACGATAATGAATAAAAAAGTCTGGTTTTAAAGGTCGGGGTCAACACCGTCAGTGTATTGATAGGGCTGAGGCTCTTCATTCGATTGATAAGGGTGCATTCCCCGATTTAAACAGTTGCGCACGTAATCAATACTAGTGCGCAAGGCATAGTAGTCACCCGCCAGGCGCTTAGACACTTGAATGTTCAAAGCCTGATATTCCAGCAGATCGAGCTTCTTTAAATAATCATCGCGTTTCTCAGCAGAAAAGCCCATTAATAAATCTTGTTCGTATGTTTTCAACGTTCCATATAGGCGGTTGATTTTGTTATACATCAAGCGCATGCGGTAGCTTGGTAGTACCCGTAATACAGGGTAAGCAAGCACACAGAATGGCAACAATACAAAGAGTAGACGGCTAATAAATTCAGCTGCCCAAAATGGGAAATACGCGGAGAGTAAGGGGTAATTATTTTTCTCGTAGTGAACCGCTACTGGACTCTCTGGAAAAAGAGAATCTTTGAAGGAGGGGAATTCACCTCTATGTGCAAAGAAAGAAGCCTTGCCATTGATCTCTCTAGCAGCCTCAAGAAATAAAAATTGGATCGCTGGATGCATACGATCGTCAATTAATAAATTCGTGGAAGTAGCCAATAACTTGATATCTTCACTCGGAAAGTTACGCCCTAAGTCAAAAGCGCCCTCAGGCACATCTAAAATATGATAGAAAGGAATACGCTTGGCATAAGCAGCTGCACGCCTGAAGGTCACCAAATGAATCTTGGGATCATTGAGCAACTCCTGAACGTTGGGTGCCTCAAAGGCATCTACGATAAAGGTTCCGTCGATCTCACCCCGTTGCAAAGCTTTAACAGCCTGCTCTCCAGGCAAGTGAACCAATTGCAGGCCTGCTTTATCCATTCCTGACGCAGTCAGAATATGGATCGCTTGCTCATGGGTTCCGCTACCTTTTATCCCAACAGAAATTTTACGATTTGAAAAATATTTTGCATGTCGATTAACAATTGAAAAATCACTCTGCGGTAATTCAGGTCCGTTATAGAAAAACCAAATTGGGTCATACCCAATTGAACCCAATGACTGAATGCCGCTAACATCTTTTGGGTGTCCAACACCAGCCTGTACAAATGCAGCCTGAATTGGATCTTTACGGTCGCTTAAGCGGGCAATATTTTCTTCAGCTCCCATGGAGGGCACAAGCTCAAGCACAACGCCCTTCTTTGCAAAGAATTCTGCATATTTTTTACCGAGCTCCTCATAGGACCCACCAGGCGATCCAGTAGCCATCAGCACATGTCTTGGTGGCGGTGGATCGGCATACCACCAGATCCCCATCAAAATCACGAGTAAAAAAGCCAATAGCGGCCAAGCTTCCTTTAAAAATTGAACGAAGTCCCCCCAGTTCTCCCGAGCGGTCTCAGAAATTCCTAAAAAGGTTTCTTGCGTATTCTGCTTAAAGCTTCCCATGCGCTACCAGTTGGCAAATATCGTAAAAGCTAATGATAATGTCCTTATTCCTAACTTAACGATATAAACGGCGCTAAATACATGCTATTTCTCAGAAAATCCCAAGATCGAGGCTACGCAGACCACGGCTGGCTCAAGAGCTTTCACTCCTTCTCCTTTGCTGGGTACCACGACCCTCGTTTTATGGGTTGGGGGAATCTACGAGTGATCAATGAGGATCGCGTCGCACCAGGGATGGGGTTTGGCAAACATAGCCATCGGAACATGGAGATCATTAGCTATGTTCTATCCGGAGAATTGGCGCATGAAGATAGCATGGGCAATGTCAAAGGCATTCCGCCAGGAGATGTGCAACGCATGAGTGCAGGTAACGGCGTAACCCACAGCGAATTCAATCATGCAAAAGATCAAACAACCCATTTCTTGCAAATTTGGATTGAACCCAATGCCTTAGAAATCACGCCTGGCTATGAACAGAAAACCATTCCGCCAGCAAACAAACAAGGAAAGCTTTGTTTGGTGGCCTCGCCTAATGGTCAGGATGGCTCAGTTAGCATGACTGCGGATGCGAAGATGTATGCGGGCCTCTTTGATGGCAATCAAGCGGCTTCACTGTCATTAAATCCAAAGCGCAAAGCGTATGTTCATTTGATTCAAGGCTCGCTCAGCGTCAATGGCCAAGACTTAAATGCTGGAGATGCGCTATTAATTCAAGATGAATCTCAAATAGATATCGCCAATGGAAAAAGCGCTGAAGTCTTGGTATTTGACCTCAGCGCCTAAGTATTCACTAAATCGAGTTTGAAAATTAATCTAGCTTAATCTTTGCCTTTTCCACAACCACCTTCCACCGAGCAATATCGGAGAAGTAGAGATCTGAGAACTGCTGGGTATTCATCGGTGCAATTTGAACGCCCGCCTTTTGAAAACGCTCTTTCATTTCTGGTGTTTCTAAGATTTTCAGAGTGGCAGCGTTCAGTTGCTTAACGATGGCAGGTGAAGTGCCCGCTGCAACAAAGATCCCTTGCCACAAGGCCATCTCATAACCTTTCACGCCAGCCTCCTGAATCGTCACTAATTCAGGCGCGCCACTAAAGCGCCCCTTACTAGTAACCGCCAAGCCTCTGACCTTATCGCCTTTATACAAAGGAAGGCCGACCGGCATACCAGCAAAGTAAAAATCAATCTGTCCACCCATTAAATCTGTAGCAGCTGGAGCCCCGCCCTTGTATGGAACGTGAATAGCTTGCAAGCCAGTTGTAGCCAAAAATAATTCACCCGCCATGTGATCTGAATTTCCAATTCCGGAAGATCCAAAGCTTAACTTCCCAGGTTCTGCTTTCAGCATAGCAATCAGATCTGCTACGGACTTAGCTGGTGAATTGTTGTTCACAATCAATATGTGCGGTGTAGCAGCTACTCCTACTACAGGAAGCAAATCTTTTTGACCATTAAATGGCAACTTTGGATTAGCTGCCACGTTAATTGCTAAGCCGTTTTGTGCAAATAAGATGGTGTAACCATCGGGATTGCTTTTAGCAACAGCCTCGGCAGCCAAGCTACCTGCAGCACCACCGCGATTCTCAACAATAATCGGTTGCTTCAGAGCAATACTGAGATCATTGGCAATCATTCTGCCAACAATATCCGTTGAGCTGCCTGGTGCATAGCCAATCATCATCTTGATGGGCTTATCTGGGTATGCAGCCAAGGCTGAACCCATTAATACTGGGACCACTACAACACTTATTGCTATGTTTTTTATTAATTTTTTAAACATATTGTCTCCTCCAGTAATTCTATAAATTCAATGGCGCTATGCCACACTCCTTGGCGCAAGTATTTAATGCCTCAAGCAGTTCGGGGGCTACAGGAATTCCTGAAGCCATTCTCTCCGCCATTTTCTTTGCTGCACCCTCACCTGGTACACGAATTTCTTTAACACCAGGAAGGGTTGACGAGTTTTTCAAGTCATTTACCAAAGCAATGACGCGCTTTACAAACTCTTCTTTATCACCAAATGCACTTGGATCAACCGCAATGATGGTTTGACCTGTATTAGTAATCAGATCATGATGCGCATTGAAATCAATAGTTCCTTTACCAACCGCTGCATTATTGAGGGCACCAGCAAGTAAACCAATCATCACTGCTAAGCCGTAACCTTTGTAACCACCAATCGGTAATAAGGAACCTTCCGCCGATCTCTTTGGATCCGTAATCGGTTTTCCCTGTCGATCAATCATCCAATCATCAGGAATGGACTCCCCCTTCTGAGCTGCTACCTTGACTTTTCCATAGGCGGCTACTGTCGTGGCAATATCCAAGAGCACTATCGGATCATCACCCGCAGGAACAGCAATCGCAATAGGATTGGTAGATAACAATAAATCAATTCCACCCCAAGGGGCCATGTGGTTTGCATTACCTACGGCCATATAGATGCCGATATAACCCCTCTCAGCTAACTTACGGACATACACTGATGCTGCACCGGAATGGTTGCCATAATGACTTCCAATCCAGCACACACTATGTTGTTTTACTTTTTCGATCGCTAAATCAACCGCTCTATTCATGACCAAATGGCCTAGAGCGTTATCGCCATTAATCAGCGCTGTTGCACCCTGCTCACGTTCAATATGAATATTGGGGTTGAGATTGACGCCGCCTGCACGAATTCTTTTTAAGTACGCTGGTAAGCGAAAGATGCCATGCCCGTCAGCGCCAACCAAGTCAGACTGCACCATTAAATTAGCAATGATGTCTGCATCGGCAGCTGGAACCTTTTCGGATTGAAGTGCGTTTGATATAAACGCTTCAGCTTGGGCGATAGATAAATATTTCATCGTGAGTTAGACCTCGGAGCTCGCTTTAAATTCCATGCTGTACACATATTTATTTTCAGGGTGATGGGTTACCGTAGTCTCAAAGAGCTTATCTTGGTCATCAAAATAGCGACGCACAATCACCAAGCAAGAATCGTGAGGTCCAAGATTTAACTTGGCAGCAATTTTTGCTGATGCAGGAGCCGCATACACATCTACTTCCGCCCTCTCAATTCTGGCGCCGTATTTTTTCTCGATTTGCTCGTAGACCATCACCTGAGTATGCTCCGGATCTTTTGTCAGCGAAGCAAACTGCGGCAAGATATAGATATCAGTCCAAGCAATTACATCCTCAGACTCTTGGCGCTTACGCATCCCCCCAATGTGATACCAAGAAGATCCTACTGGGGCACCAACCATTTGACTCAGGGGTTGATCTAACTCAATAAACTCCTCAACCATATTGATACGATAAGTATCTCGTGAGTAACTCAAGATATCAATTGGCGAGTTGAAGCTCTGCGTGAAACGCCTTAAGCGCTGCCTTGAAACTACTTGTGTTGGCGCGCCTTGGCGACGGAAGATCAAACCATTGGACTCCAGAATCTGCAGCGCGTGCCGCAAAGTGTGTCTACTGGAGTGAAAACTTTTGCATAGATCTGCCTCTGCAGGCAAGACTGAACCAACAGGCCAATCGCCGTTATAAATGTGCTGCTCTAGCGCATTAGCTAGAGTCTTATATAACGGCAATCGGTCTGCCAACTTAGGACTGTCCAAACATCTTCTTACCAGCGACAGGAAGGCGTGCCTTCAAGATATCGCCAGATAAAGATTCGGTGATGTACAAATCTTTTCCATCAGCACCACCAAAACACATATTAGCCAAATGATGATGATGTGGATTTTCAGAGTAGATCAAATGGGTTGGGAGCATATTGCTATCAAATCTCCAGATACCGATACCCAAATGGCAAACCAACAATCCATTTTCTGAGTCCATTTCAATACCATCTGGACCTGCTACACCGCCAGTTAATTGAATAGCTACGCCAGTCTTAGACACAGAGCCATCAGCCATCAATGGCAATCTCCAAATTTGCTGTGATCTTGTAGCTGCAACAAAAACATGCTTTTCTTGAGTATTCAAGGTAATACCATTTGGACTAGGTACATTCAGTGCCAAGCGATCTAACTGACCATTAGCGCGCAAACGAAATACACGGCCAGTAGGATCGGCAATACCAGTTTGCCCTTGGTCAGTGAAATACAAATCGCCATTAGAAGCAAAGTGCAAATCGTTAAGACCTTTGAAGTTCTCGCTATACATAGAACCCAAGATGGTTTCAATCTTTCCAGTCTTTGGATCCAAAGCAAGCAAGCCTGCTTTGTAGTCACAAATAAAGGCACGACCATCTTTATGAAACTTCATACCATTTGGCCAGCCATCATATTGAGTAATAAGCTCCCACTCACCCTTAGTATCAATACGGAAAATACGGCCAAAAGGAATATCAACAAACCATAAGTTTCCTTCGCGATCAAAGGATGGGCCTTCTAAAAAACACTCTACTTCAGCACCTTGGCGGTTTGGATCAGACCAGCCAGTGCGAGATTTTTTTCTAAATTTCTCAGGCATGGTTGAAAAAACTTCAGTTTTGATTTTTTCAACTGGCTGGAAGGGGTTATGCATGGTCATAAATCAGTCTCCTGGGGTAAGTTATACGAATAAGTAGGTTTTATTATTTAACTATTAAACCACAAATAATGATAACCTTACGTGGTTATTGATATGAATCGATCATCTGTTATTTTTACTTAACCGTATAGGTTTACAAATCATGAAATTAGTTGCAGTTATTGGAACCGGAATCATGGGCGCTGGCATTGCTGCAGGCTTTATCGCCCAAAACATACCCGTAGTGATATTGGGTCGATCCAAAGAAAAGGCAGAAGCCTGCTTGGACAAAGCCATTAGTCTCGCAAAGAAAATTGGCGTGGTAGGAGACAATGCCACCAAAGAAGAAGCTGACATTAAGAAACAGCAATTCGTTGGCATATTAGAAGATTGGCAAGACTGGAATCAATGCTCATGGGTCATCGAGACCGTGGCAGAGAACTTAGAACTCAAAAAAGAAGTATTTCAGTATCTTGATCAAGTTGTACCGGCAGATATTCCCATTGGAAGCAATAGCTCTGGCTTCCCAATTAGCAAAATTGCAGAGGGACTGAAAACTGCCAATCGCATGATGGGCGCACACTACTTCATGCCTGCTGAAGTAGTTCCTCTAGTAGAGATTGTCATGGGTCAAAAGACTGAGCTCAAATATGCTGAGCAAGCTTGCGAGCTATATAGAGCCATTGATAAAAAACCAGTGCTGGTTAAAAAAGATATCCCCGGATTTTTAGCTAACCGCATTCAACATGCCCTGATGAGAGAGGCACTCTCACTAGTTCAAGAGGGCATTGCGACTCCTGCAGATATTGATGATGCCGTGCGATATAGCTTTGGTTTTCGGTATGCTGCGGTAGGCCCAATGACCCAAAAGGAAATTTCTGGTTGGGATGGCATGGCTAATGCTGCTAAAGAGATCTATCCATCGCTTTCAAATATCACTACCCTGCCGCCACAAGTGCTGCAACTCATGGCTGACGGAAAAACGGGCATGAAAGCAGGTGAAGGTTTTAGAAAGTGGACCCCAGAAGAAATCAAAACAGTTTCAGATTCCTATTCTCGTAGATTAAAAGCAGCTTTCGACGTGCTTAATATTGAGTGATTGAATAACCTTGGGCTATAGCATCTTTCACGCGATCCAAGTTTGGTGTCACGCCAACGCCCACTGGATTCAATTGGGTGACATCAAGATGGCCATGCTTTGCGCTTAATGGTCTATCGCAGATATCAAACTGTAGATATTGATTTGACATGCTAAATCCCCAAGGAACATTGCCAATAGCAAAGCCAATCGAAGCTGTAGCAGCTCCCGATAGTGATGTCTCTGCAACCTTGCAAGCTAAATTCACACTCAAATCATGGCTTTGCAATATTTGCGCGCAATTCCAAGCCTCCAGTATGCCTCCAGTCTTAATGAGTTTTAAGCTAGCACCGTCTAGAGCATTCGCCTCCATGAACTCCTCAATCTCATTAGATCCGTGGATAGATTCATCTAATCCTATAGGAATGGGAGAGCGTTGCTTGAGCAAAACAAAATCTGCTAAAGCTGAATTGGCATTAATTAATTGTTCTGCAAATGACAATTTAGTAGCCTGTGAAGATCTGCAAAACTGTATGGCATTGTCCAAAGACATCGCTCCGTTTGCATCTACAGATACGACATCATCCTCAAGTAAATTAGTTAGCACTTGGACGCGATGCAAATCCTCTTCAAGCGATAAAGAGCCAATCTTGATCTTCCAATGCTTAAAGCCAGCCTCACGAAAGGATTTAGCATCAGCTATTTCCTTGTCTAGGGTACCGCCAAGCATACGTAACAAAGGAATTTCAGTGGTCGCAGAGCCTTTAGTCTGGCTGTTAAGGGTGCGTAGATACTCCCATAAAGAAATTGATTCTTTCTGGGTATACAAATCGAGCAATGCCATCTGCAGGCAAGATTTTGCTGAGGGGTTGTCATACAGAATGCCATCACAAGTGCTGGAAAAATGCTTGGGATCATTCCACTCAATAGCGCGTGCCTTTTCAACTAAATATCTTAGGCTTCCAACCAGGCTATCCAAAGTTTCACCTGTCATGAGTGGCGCAGTAGAGGCCTCACCCCACCCTTGGCGACCTTGCTCATCAGTTAGGCAAAGTAACACTGTTTTGGCATCCGTAATGAACTCTTTTGCCATCTTGATTGGCTCAATAAGCGGAATTGAAAGAGGAAAGATGGTTGCCTGAGTAATTTTCATTTTTACAAAGTATTGAAATCGAAATTAAATAAGAATAATGATGCAGAATAAGGAGAACATTACATGAGAAAAATATTTTTGGCATTGTCGCTTGTCAGCACCTGCCTTGCTGTAAGCGCACAAGCTCAAAACTATCCCACTCAGCCTATTAAGCTGATTGTCCCATTTGCCGCTGGAGGTCCTTCTGATGTATTGGCTAGAGGCTTCGCCCCGAAACTAGGAGACACTCTTGGCCAGCCCATCATTATTGATAATAAGCCTGGGGCTGGCGCTAACCTAGCTGCAGAATATGTTGCCAATGCCAAGCCTGATGGCTACACCCTCTTTCTCATGATGGTCGGCACCCAAGCAATCAATGAAACCTTATACAAAAAACTGAACTACAACCTCATTAAGGACTTTGCACCAGTCAGCTTGGTTGCATCGTCATCGCTCTTATTTGTTGCTACTCCTTCTGCGCCATTCAAGACTATTCCTGAGTTGATTGCTTATGCCAAAGCCAATCCTAATAAAGTCAGCTTTGCCTCATCAGGATCAGGTACACCACTTCACCTAGGTGGCGAACTCTTTAATACCCAGGCGGGCACAGATATTCTTCACGTTCCTTACAAAGGTGCTGCACCAGCATTAACCGATGTTCTTGGTGGCCAAATTGACACTGCCCTCGTTGGCACGCCAGCCGCTTTGCCTTATGTTCGTTCTGGAAAATTAATTCCTTTAGGCATCACTAGCCTCAAGCGCTCGCCTAATGCTCCAGAGATTCCTGCAATCTCAGAATATTTACCAAAATATGAAGTTGAGCTTGTCTATGCGATTGTTGCGCCAGCCAATACGCCAAAAGCGATTATTGATAAACTCAATTCACAACTCATTAATGTATTAAATAATCCAGAAATCAAAGGGCAAATCAACAGCAAAGGCTTTGAAGTAGTTACGAGCACCCCAGCTCAACTCGGGGAGTACATCAAATCCGAAGTAGCTAAGTGGCGCCCCATTGTCAAAAAATCTGGTGCAACTGCCGAATAATCAAACTATCTATACGAAAGAAATCCATGATTGAAATCTCCGAAAAACGCTTAATAGGTCCGATCATTCGCCTGCATCCGAATGACAACATTGTGGTTGCACGTGTTGATGTTGGTATTGGCACGGAAGTGCCTAGTGAAAATTTCACCAGTCGTAGCCAAGTTCCGGCTGGATACAAAATTGCCACGAAGAAGATTCTCAAGGGCGAACCGATCCTGAAGTACAACGTAACCGTCGGTTTTGCCAATGTCGATATTGAGCCAGGCACCATGGTTCATAGCCACAATACCGAGTTTCGTGAATTTGATCGTGACTACGCTTATTCAAGCGAATTCAAACCAACCCAAATGTTGCCAGAGTCAGAGCGCGCCACATTCCAGGGTTATGTGAGACCCAACGGCAAAGTAGGCACACGAAACTTTATTGGCATTCTGTCCACTGTGAACTGCTCAGCGACGGTTGTAAACAAGATTGCTGATTGGTTCACACCAGAAAGATTAAAAGATTTTCCGAATGTGGATGGCGTAGTGGCATTTAGTCACGATATCGGTTGCGGCATGGAAATGAGTGGTGAGCCAATGCAATTGCTTCGCCGTACTATGGCTGGTTATGCTCGCCACCCCAACCTAGCTGCAGCACTCATCGTTGGCTTGGGTTGCGAACGCAACCAACTTAAAGGCTTGATGGAACAAGAAGACCTTCAGGCAGGAACTAACTTGCATACCTTCATCATGCAAGAGTCTGGCGGCACTCGCAAAACAATTGAAGCAGGTATTGAGGCGGTAAAAGCTTTATTGCCAGAAGCAAATAAAGCAAAGCGTGAGACTGTATCTGCAAGTCATCTGACTGTTGGCCTGCAATGCGGTGGCTCTGATGGCTTCTCTTCGATTACTGCTAACCCAGCTTTAGGTGCGGCAATTGATATTTTGTCTCGTCATGGCGGCACCGGAATTTTGTCTGAAACCCCAGAAATCTATGGTGTTGAACATACCCTCACCCGTCGTGCAGCCAGCAAAGAGATTGGTGAAAAACTCATCAAACGCATTCGTTGGTGGAAAGACGAATACTCCGTAGGTCGAGATGTTCAAATTAATGGTCAAGTTAGCCCCGGGAATCAAATTGGCGGCCTTGCCAATATCTTTGAAAAGTCTTTAGGCTCTTCCATGAAAGGGGGCACTGGTCCACTCATGGAAGTCTACAAATATGCAGAGCCAGTCAACACAAAAGGTTTCGTATTTATGGATACCCCTGGCTTTGATCCAGTCTCTGCTACTGGTCAAATTGCAGGGGGAGCGAATTTAGTCGCCTTCACTACTGGCCGTGGATCCATGTTCGGCTCTAAGCCTGCACCCTGCATCAAGCTAGCCACTAATACCCCCATGTATCAACGACTTACTGAAGATATGGATATCAACTGCGGAGAGATTTTGGATGGTACCGTCTCCGTTCAGGAGATGGGTCAACGTATTTTTGAACTATTCCTTAGAACTGCCTCAGGCGAACCGTCCAAGAGCGAGCTTTTGGGTCTTGGGGATTATGAATTTGTACCCTGGCAAATTGGTGTGATGAGCTAATACGCCTGTAGAATTAATCCACCACGTATTTAGGATTAATACAGGCTTATGAAATTTAGGGATTACTACGAAACCCTCGGTGTTGCCCGCACGGCCACCGAGGCAGAAATCAAAGCAGCTTACCGCAAGCTAGCTCGCAAATATCACCCAGACGTCAATAAAGAAGCTGGCGCTGAAGAACAATTCAAAGAACTTGGTGAAGCCTACGCGGTTTTAAAAGACACCGAGAAGCGCGCAGCTTACGATCGCTTTGGTGCTAACTGGAAAAATGGCCAGGACTTCACTCCTCCTCCAAATTGGAATGAAGGTTTTGAATACGCAGATGATGGCTATGGTGGTGGCCACCCCGGTTACGGCGGAGGCTTTGAAGGCGATCAAAGCGAATTCTTTGAATCTCTTTTTGGCAGAGGCAAACATCGTCAAGGCGGTCGAGGCAGTCAAGGTGGTCACACACGCCAGGGCATGAACTTCAAAGGCCAAGATCACCATGCCAAAATTTTGATTGATCTGGCGGATGCTTATAACGGCGCCAAACGCACAATTGCATTACATATGCCAACCCAGGATGCTAATGGACATGTCAGCACGCAAGAGCGGAAGTTAGATGTCAGCATCCCCAAAGGTATTAAGGCTGGCCAGAATCTGAGACTCGCTGGTCAAGGTGGCCCTGGCATTGGTGAAGGACCTGCGGGCGATCTCTATCTTGAAATCGATTTCCATCCCAACCCAATCTATCGCGTTGACGGCAAAGATGTCTACATTGATATTCCATTAGCGCCATGGGAAGCCGCCCTGGGTACAACAGTGAATGTACCTACGCCAGCGGGATCTACTCTAGAACTCAAGATTCCAGCGGGCACCATCGCGGGTCGCAAGATGCGCCTTAAAGGCAAAGGCATCCCAAGTGCGGAGTCTGGTGATCTTTACGTAGTGCCCACAATCGCCCTGCCGCCGGCTGATACAGATGCACATAAAGAGGCTTACCAAAATTTTGAGAAAGCTTTTGATTTCAACCCCAGAACCCATTTGAAGGGATGATGCGATGACACAAACCAACATCACTAATATCACCTGGATTGAAGGCAGCGTTGTGGAGAACGAAGTGCATATGAGTATTGTTGAGCTCTCACATGCATCACGCACACCAGAAGACATGATCATGTCTTGGGTAACCGAAGGTGTTTTAAGTCCCACTGGATCTTCACCTCAAGACTGGCGCTTTGGCGGGGACTCATTGAGAAGAGCCAAGACCGCTGCGCATCTAACGCACGATCTAGAACTCAATGTGCCTGGAGTTGCTCTAGCCTTGGATCTGCTTGATGAAATCGCCGAGTTACGCGCGCAGATTAAGCGCGGCGAGTAAACCAGCAGGTAATTAAGATTCGGAGCGGCTTAAGAGCTGCTCCCAGCGCTGCAGCTTTTGCTCTAATTGCTCAGTAATTTCACTTAAGCGCGCTTGCATACTAGCAGCCAGCTCTGGCTCATTCTTGTAAAGATCGGGGTTACTCATCGCAATACCGATATCAGCTTGCTCTGTTTCCAAACCTTCGATCTCTAGGGGCAAGGTCTCAAGCGCTTGTCGCTCTTTACCATTAAGTTTTTGTACCCCACTTTTTACTACTGGCTTTACTTCGACAACGGGCTCTACTTTTGCCTCATCCTTAGTAGCAGACTTGGCAGCAGGCTTTTGATTGGAATTTGCAGAACGAATTTTGTCAGAACGAGCCTTCTGAATCTTCCAGTCCTCGTAGCCGCCCTCATATTCACGCCAGAATCCATCGCCTTCATTGGCAATAATGCTGGTCACGACGTTATCTAAGAAGTAACGATCATGACTTACAAGGAATACGGTGCCCTTGTAGTCCTGTAGTAATTGCTCAAGCAAATCGAGAGTATCAATATCTAGGTCATTGGTGGGCTCATCCAGCACCAAGACGTTTGCTGGTCTTGCAAATAAGCGCGCCAATAGCAAACGGTTGCGCTCACCACCAGACAATGTACTTACAGGAGAATTCGTTCTTTCAGGGGCAAATAAGAAATCACTCAAATAACTCTTAACGTGTTTTTTATTACCGTTGATTTCAATCCACTCGCTGCCAGGGCTAATGTAATCCTCGAGTGATGCGTTGAGATCAAGCCCTTCACGCATCTGATCGAAGTAAGCCACTTCAATGCGCGTGCCCATCGTAGCCGTTCCAGAATCTGGAGCGATCGTGCCAAGTATTAGCTTGAGCAAAGTTGTTTTGCCTGCGCCATTCGGCCCCAGCAGTCCAACCTTGTCACCACGCAAAATTGTTGCCGTGAAATCCTTCACGATTGGTCTGCCATAAGACTTGCTGACGTTATCAAGCTCAGCAACAATTTTGCCGCTACGATCTCCAGCGGATACGGCAAGCTTCACTTGACCCATGGCATCTCTGCGCTCAGCACGACTAGTACGAAGTTTTTCCAAGCGGGCTATACGAGCTACGCTGCGAGTGCGTCGCGCCTCAACCCCTTTCCGAATCCATACCTCTTCTTGAGCCAATAATTTATCTGCTCTAGCATTTGCAAGAGATTCAGCATTGAGTTCTTGATCCTTAAGCACTTCATATTGCGTGAAGTTACCTGGGTAGCTGCGCAAAATACCGCGATCGAGCTCCACAATTTGAGTACAAACGTTATCGAGGAAGGCGCGATCATGAGTGATCAAAATTACAGAGCCTTGGTATTCCTTCAGAAGCTCCTCTAACCAAGCAATCGAATCTAAATCCAAGTGGTTGGTTGGCTCATCCAATAACAGCACATCTGGCATCTCGACTAAAGCACGGGCTAAGGCCACTCGTTTTTTAGTTCCGCCGGAAAGATTGCTAATTTTGATATCCGCATCTAGATGCAAGCGATCCAAGGTTTCATGAACCCGCTGCTCCCAGTTCCAACCACTCAGAGCTTCAAGCTTTGATTGCACCTCATCCAAGCGATGGTGTGCGGCATCATCCCACTCACCCACGCTTAGGGCCTCGTACTCTTCACGGAGAGACTTGGCCTCTGCTACGCCCTTAGAAACAGCGTCAAAGACGGTTTCCTCAGCCTCGAAGATGGGTTCTTGAGGAACATAAGAAATTCTCAGGCCTTGTTGATATTGCAACAGGCCATCATCCATTTTTTCAATGCCAGCCAGAATCTTCAATAAGGAAGATTTGCCGGTGCCATTACGGCCAATTAGGCCAACACGTTCGCCAGATTCTAGTGAAAAAGCAGTGTTTGCGAGGAGGTCAACGTGGCCAAAAGCCAGTTTTGCATCAGTGAGTACGATTAAAGCCATGGCGACATTATCGTCACTTCGGCAAAACAGGAGATATTTCTGGTGATTTCTGCGAGACTAGCGATAAATGGTCTGCAAACTTACGCCCACAGCACCCCGCCTGATCCTCTTTGCAGGGCATGCTGGGACTGGTAAATCCACTTTAGCCAAGAAGGCGCTACCCCTCATTATTGAGAGGACTGGAGAGGATTTCTTCTTCCTAGATAAAGATACCGTATACGGAGCGTATAGCGCCCATGTAATGGAGTTGACCACCCAGAACCCCAATGATCGAGATAGTCCCTACTACCTCAAGAATCTGCGTGATTGGGAATATCGGGGGCTGATTGATACTGCAAGAGAAAACTTATTGCTTGGTGTGAACGTCATTTTGGTAGGTCCTTTCTCAAAAGAAATTCAGAGTGGCAGAATGTTTGATCCAGAGGCGCTGGGTATCCCACCACAAACCAACATCTCTATTGCGTGGATTGATCTAGCTGAAGGTAAAGCCAGATTACGCATGCAAAAGCGCAATGACCCCAGAGATGAATGGAAGCTGAAACACTGGGATGAATATGCCAAGCGCAGAATTGATCCACCAAATCATCCATCAATCAAACATTTTGATAATCTGAATTTCAATGAAGTCCGTTTTGAAACGCTCATTGATGCATTACTGCAGCATGAATAGCGAAGATAAAAAATAGAGCCCCTTGGGGGCTCTATCGCAAGATATAGGAACTAAATCTTAGAACTTGTAAGTCACACCAACAGCTGGCATCCAAGGATTCAAAGTTAATTTTCCTAAATTTGCTCCACCTGCAACCGCCTGAACATTTGTCGCCATAGTTGCGTACTTCACGTCAACGTTCAGACCCCAATTTTTATCAAAGAAGTAGTCAGCACCAACTTGACCAACCGCACCAAAACTTGAGGGTTCAACCTGTAAGCCTGCGCCAGCCCCATAGAAGTTTTGACGATTGCCGAAAATTGTATAGTTCACACCAGCACCAACATAAGGCTTGAAGGCGCCCAAATCTGTGAAGTGATATTGAAGTAATAGTGATGGAGGAAGCGCACTGATTTTGCCTACATTGGTATTAGCGCCAGTAGCAGTAATATTTACCTGCTGTGGCCAAGTTAACACTAGCTCAGTTGCGATATTTTTTGTAAAGAAATAGGAAATATCAAACTCAGGAATGACTTGATCCTTTGCTTTGATATTAGCTGTCTGAGCGATACCTGTTTGTCCATTATTCCAAAGGAGATCGACTGCACGAACACGAACCATCCAAGGATTTTCTTCGGCTGATTGTGCATGGGATGCAATTGGAGTTAAGGAAGCTACTGCAGCCATTGCTGCTACTAGTGATTTAAGACGCATGGTGTTACCCCTTTTGTTATCAATTTCGATGGGTTCATTGTGAAATTGATACCTTGTGAGTCATTTGATATAAATCAAATGAATAGATGTTGTGATTTTTTCTTGGCTTAAAAGCAACAGTGTTTTGCTGCTTATTTGATCTAGATCAAATGGCCTACAGATAAACCTAAAGGACCTTAGAGTAAGTGCCTTTTGCTTGGGACTCGCGCAAATGTCGATCAAAAGTCATAGCTACTCTTCTGGCTAATAGACGCCCCTTGATCGGCACATAAATGGCTTCCTCTTGCCATTCCAGAAGTCCCGCTTCTTCTAGGTCTTTAAGCTCTTCAATTTCTGTCTTGAAGTAATCAGAGAAATCAATCTGATGATCGTTTGCAAATGATTTGGTATTTAGGGCAAATTGACACATGAGCTCACCAATTAATTCACGGCGCAGTAAGTCATCCTTATCCAGCCTCAAACCCCTGAGAACTGGCAAATGCCCAGAATCAAGTGCCGCATAGTATTCATCTAAGGTACGAACATTTTGAGAGTAACAATCATCTACCTTGCCGATAGAGGAAATTCCAAAGGCTAAGAGATCACACTCTGCCTGCGTTGAATACCCTTGAAAATTGCGATGTAACTTTCCTTCTTTTTGTGCAATGGCTAGTTCATCGTCAGGCTTTGCAAAGTGATCCATGCCAATAAACACATATCCCGCTTCATCTAAGCGCGTGATCGTATTTGACAAAATATCTAACTTATCAGCAGCTCGCGGTAGATCAGCCTCAGCAATACGGCGTTGTGGTTTAAAAATATGCGGCAAATGTGCATAGTTATATACCGACAGGCGATCTGGACTCATTGCTAAGACAATATCTACTGTTTCTTTAAAGGTTTCTGGAGTTTGCTTGGGAAGCCCATAGATTAAGTCGACACTACGTGACTTGAAGCCATACTTCCTAGACCAATCGATTACGGCTTGAGTCTCCTCAATCGTTTGAACACGATGCACAGCCTCTTGAACTGCCAGATTAAAGTCTTGAACACCAAGACTAATTCGGTTAAAGCCTAAGTCTGCAAGCAAAGCTATATCTTGCTCGGTAACGCGACGTGGATCAATCTCGATGGAATACTCACCGCCAGGCAATAAGTCAAAGTGCTCGCGGGTGTATTGCATCAACTCAATCATCTCTTCGTGCGACAAGAAAGTGGGTGTACCACCACCCCAATGTAACTGCGTAATGGGGATCTTTTTCTGCGCACCCATCGCGGCAGTGACCATTGCCATCTCTTTGGCTAGATACTTAATGTACTTTGCACTACGGCCATGATCTTTGGTAATAATCTTGTTACAGCCACAGTAATAACAAATATTTGGGCAAAACGGCAAATGAAAGTACAGCGATAAAGGCTCATTTACCTTTGCCACTCTTTTGAGCGCCTCTAAATAATCTGATTCGGAGAAGTCAGCATGAAATCGATCTGCACTTGGATAAGATGTGTAGCGTGGGCCATTGATATCAAACTTCTGTAGCAACTCTGGATGAAATAAAACTTCTTTTTCATCGGTTGGGCTATTTGGTGCTACAGAGTTCATTAGGATCTCATGAAAATATTTCTAGACTAGTCAGCGAGGTAATCAAGCGCTACTGCTTCTGCCACTTTAATCCCATCAACCCCCGCAGACAAGATTCCACCCGCATAACCCGCACCCTCACCCGCTGGATAGAGACCTTTAATATTGAGACTCTGCAGGTTTGCACCCCTAGTGATGCGTAATGGTGAAGAGGTTCTGGTCTCAATACCGGTAAGAACAGCATCCTTCATGGAGAAGCCTTTAATTTGCTTCTCAAAAGCAGGTAGGGCCTCCCGAATAGCTTCAATGGCGTAGGCAGGTAGAGCCTCAGCCAAATCCGTTAAATGAACGCCCGGTTTATAGGATGGAAGCACACTACCAAATTCAGTGGAAGGTTTGCCAGCTATAAAATCTCCGACCAATTGACCTGGAGCTTCATAAGTGCCGCCTCCTAATTCAAAAGCCTTAGACTCTAGCTGGCGCTGAAACTCAATCCCAGCAAGTGGGCCACCAGGATAATCTTCTGGAGTGATTCCAACCACAATGCCCGCATTCGCATTACGCTCATTTCGGGAGTATTGGCTCATGCCATTGGTGACAACGCGATTTGGCTCTGATGTGGCTGCCACTACCGTTCCGCCAGGGCACATGCAAAAGCTATAAACAGCACGTCCATTTTTGGCATGGTGAACAAGCTTGTAATCTGCAGCGCCAATCAACTCATTACCCGCATGAGGACCTAAACGTGCTCTATCAATGAGAGACTGTGGATGCTCGATCCGAAAGCCAACCGAGAAGGGTTTGGCTTCCATAAATACGCCAGCTTCATGCAAAGCCTTAAAGGTATCCCTCGCACTGTGTCCTAAAGCGAGCACTACGTGCTTTGCCGGTAAGTCCGCATGCCCCTCAATTTTGACTCCAGTGATTTGCTCGTTCTGAATATCAAAACCAATCACCTTTTGTGAAAAACGAATCTCACCACCGAGATCAATAATTTCTTGGCGCATTTTTTCAACTACACCCACTAGACGGAAGGTGCCAATATGGGGCTTTGCAACATACTGAATTTCTGCTGGCGCACCTGCTTTGACAAACTCATTAATTACCTTGCGGCCATAAAACTTAGGGTCTTTAATTTGGCTATAGAGCTTCCCATCAGAGAAGGTGCCTGCCCCACCCTCTCCGAACTGCACATTGGATTCAGGATTGAGGACATTTTTACGCCAAAGCCCCCAAGTATCTTGAGTGCGCTCACGCACCTTCTTGCCACGCTCTAGAACAATTGGTTTAAATCCCATTTGCGCCAATAACAATGCAGCAAAAATACCGCAAGGACCAAATCCAATGACCACTGGGCGCAATACTTGACCGGAAGCAATAGACTCCGGCGCCTTTGCCACAAAGTGATAACTTGTATCGGGCGATGGCCTGATATGAGTGTCGCCTGAAAACCGTTTGAGTACAGTCTCTTCGTTTTTTACCGAGAGATCAATCGTATAGATGAAGGCAAGAGCAACATTCTTGCGGGCGTCATAACTCCGCTTGAAGATCTCAAAAGAGATTAGGTCTTTTGGCGATAAGTTGAGGCGCTTGAGAATCGCCGTCTCCAGATCTTCTGGAGCATGATGGATGGGAAGGCGTAGTTCAGTAATGCGGATCATGGAGTAAATAATACTGGTTATGGGGCCCCACTCGGGCATAAAAGGCGATAATGCCGTATGGCTCTACGCGCAACTATTCACAAAGCCGACCTTCATGTCGCAGATTCAGACCGCCACTACTACGGCAGTCATTCCCTCACCATCGCCAAACACCCTTCTGAAACTGAAGAGCGGATGATGGTCAGAATCATCGCTTTTGCGCTTCAAGCCCACGAGGATCTTGTTTTTACCAAAGGCTTAAGCGACACCGATGAGCCCGACCTATGGATTAAAGACCTTACCGATGCGATTAAGCTTTGGATTGAAGTAGGCCAACCAGATGAGCGTCGCATTCTCAAAGCCTGTGGCAGAGCAGATCAAGTGATTGTGTATTGCTATGGTGGACACACTAGCAAAATTTGGTGGGATGGTATCGCCAATAAGCTCAATCGGGCACGCAACCTGCAGATTGTTTCGATTCCTGCAGATCAGGCAAACGAACTGAATAGGCTGGTCGAACGTAGTATGGTTATTCACGTTAACGTACAAGACGGTGAGGTATATGTCTCGTCTGACAATGGCCAAGTGACCATCACACCAGAAGTTTGGCGTTCTAAGCAAGACTAAATCAAATGAAGTCTGTTGTCTTTGATACCAATGTCTTGCTCGACATTTTTGTTTTTAATGACTTCAGAGCAATTCATCTAAAGCAAGCTTTGCTGGATAAAAAAATGGATGCCATAGCAAGCCCTCAGACTTTAGAAGAGCTTGCTGATGTCATTAGTCGCCCCCTCTTCTCTCTTGAGTCTAGCGCCCAGGAGCGCATATTGGATCAGTGGCGCGCTCATGCCAGAGTAATTGATGATGTAGATCTCTCTAAAGCCCCATGGCAATGCGTAGACCCTGATGACCAGGTCTTCTTAAACCTCGCCTACTCTGCAAGGCCATGCCTACTTATGAGCAAAGACAATGAGGTGTTAAAGCTAGCCAACAGAGCTGCTGCAGATGACGTCCTGATTAGCTCTGACTACAACGCCATCTTCAATTAGTTTCTTTATAAACTTTGGGCAGCCTGAGCAGCAATTTCGAACGACTTGAGTCGTGCTTGATGATCAAAGATTTGACCGGTAAATAGAATTTCATTTGCACCAGTGCGATCTAACCAGGTACGCATACCCTTTTTAATCGTTTCTAGCGAACCAACTAAAGAGCATTGCAACATATGCGTTACGGCAACTTTTTCATGAGGCTCACAGAAACTATCAATATCGTCGATGGGTGGCGGTAATTGCCCCCGAGTATTACGACGCATCCGAATGAAATGTTGTTGCAAGCTGGTATACAAATGCTGCGCTTCTTCGTCAGTATCAGCCGCCACAACGTTCATCACAAAAGCAGAATAAGGCGTCGCTTGTTGTGCGGATGGTTTGAAGAGTTCACGATAGATCGACATCGCCTCCAAGAGTTGCTCTGGAGCAAAGTGCGCTGCAAAAGCGTAAGGCAAGCCAAAGTGCGCGGCTAATTGGGCGCCATAGAGGCTGGAACCTAGGATCCAAATGGGCACATTGGTATCGGCCCCAGGAATCGCCTTAACTGATTGACCCTCTTGAATTGGACCAAAGTAATGCTGTAACTCCCGCACATCTTGCGGGAAACGATCATCACTGCCCAATAAATCACGGCGCAATGCTCTAGCTGTTACTTGGTCAGTACCAGGCGCCCTACCTAAGCCCAGCTCAATTCGCCCCGGATAAAGAGATTCAAGGGTCCCAAATTGTTCTGCAATGACTAAAGGTGCGTGATTAGGCAGCATGATGCCTCCCGAGCCTACCTTGATTCGCGAGGTTCCTCCAGCGATATAGCCAATCAATACAGCGGTTGCCGAGCTAGCATTCCCCGTCATATTGTGATGTTCAGCGACCCAATAGCGGGTATAGCCCCACCTCTCTGCATGCTGAGCAACATCTAAGGAATTTCGTAGTGCATCGCCAGCAGTAAACCCCTGCGGAATAGGAGATATATCTAGAATGGAGTACTGGATGGAATTGGCCATCCTCAAATCATACCTAGAAAGTGCGTTTTATGAGCAAACCCAAAATGGCAGATCCCGATGATGGGCTGTTTAAGCCTGGCGCTAAGCTAAGACATAAAAAGACAGGTGGGTTTTATCAGGTTGTCCTGCTAGCAAATGTGGAAGCTTCTCTAGAGCCTGCGTACGTTTATGAATCCATGCAGTCACATGATTTCTGGATTAGACCAAAAGCTGAAATGGAAGATGGTCGCTTTGAGCTTATTACTGAATAAGGCCGGAAAATAATGACTGATGATCGAATCACTAATCTCGAAATTAAACTGAGCTTTACTGAAGACCTCATTGAAAAGCTCAATGAGACCGTCTACAAGCAACAGCAGCAAATAGAATTTCTATATCGTGAATTAAAGGCCGTAAAAGAGCAGGCCAGTAGCGCAGGTTCTGGCGGCAGCAGCCTAAAGGATGAAATTCCGCCACATTATTAAACCCCTTGAATTATCAGTAACTATAAGATATCATTTTTGATATATATCAATATTGATATAATTTATGAATGACTAATTGGGAAGTTGAAACCTTAAATACATTTGTTGATGCTGAGCTGGAAAGTCTTCCGAATGATATGCGAGGGCGATTTGTTAGGGTCTCTATGCTTCTAGAGCAATTTGGTCCAAAAGAAGTTGGTATGCCTCACATTAGAAGCCTGGGCAAAAAGCTGTGGGAGATTAGAGTCTCTGGAAGAGATCGCATTGGAAGAGGTATTTATGTAATTGCCTTCACAAAGAAGATCATCATCTTGCACGTATTTATAAAGAAATCACAAAAGACCCCTTCTGCAGCCTTAAAGATCGCAACACAAAGAGCAAAAGACGCCAAATTAATATGACCAAGATCTCCACCCTTCACAAGCGCTGGCTCAAAGAGCCATCCTATAAAAAAGCTTACGAACAAAGCCGTATTGAATTTGAGATCGCAAGAGAAATTATTGAAGCTCGCATGAAAAGCGGTCTCTCCCAGGAGGAACTTGCGATTCGTATGCAAACCTCACAATCTGCAATTGCAAGACTGGAAAGTGGCTCTGGCCTACCCTCAATGAGAACTTTGGCCAAGTTTGCACAGGCTACAAACTCACAAATTCAAATTCACTTTAAACCCATGAAAACCCCTAGACAGAAAATTGCTGCCTAATTTACCGATACTATATAAACTGATCAAGAGTTCAATTATCAACAACTATAGGGGAATCGATCATGGGTAACTTAACACTATTTCTAGTGCAGTGGGGTTTAACTTCTCTATCTCTTTGGGTGGCTAGCTACATTTTCAGTGGGCTTAGATTTGCTGACGGTGGCTCACTCTTAATTGCCGCTCTCGTTCTCGGCTTTGCTAACGCGATTGTGAAACCCTTGCTAGTTCTTTTGACCTTGCCGCTAACAGTGGTCACTATGGGTCTGTTTTTATTGGTAGTAAATGCCTTGGTGCTGATGCTGGTCTCAGCAGTCGTTAGTGGCTTTACGATCTCTAGCTTCTGGACCGCATTCTTTGCCAGCATCTTTATTTCTTTATTCAGCCTCTTCGTGAGCGGTCTGGTTTTTTAAAAAACTAGTTTGTACCTGGATAAATATCCGACCAAGGATGTAGCGCTGCCTTACAGGGCTGATTTGCATTCTTGGTTGCGATAGACCTAGCGTTTTCTGCCAAGATTGTGGCGCCACCCGTCAAAAATCCCAAGCCAATCGAGACAGCGCTATTAACCACTCCTTCTTTATTAACGCCTGCCTTAGGATTTAATAAAGTACCTTGGAGTTTTACCAATCCAGCTAGATTCACACCCGTTGTCAGCCCCGACTTCTCTCTCGGATCAATCTTAATATTGAGAGCTTCTGTTTTTAAATCTACTGATCCAGACAGCACAATATCCAAACGATCGGTTACCACACCAATAGAGTCATTCAAGGCAATCTGTCCATTGCTCACAGGCAGATAAACTACTGCACACTCTAATATCGTTTGATCAGATTTCTTGCGCATAGGATTAATAGAGTTGACGATCGTAATAAGCAAGTCACCACCTCGATCGATGAAACGCGAATCAATACTCCCCTTGCCTACTGAAAGCTGTACGGCACCATTTGCTTTGCCAGCCAACTGATGCATCGATGTTCCAGTACTACGCAGGTTGAAAGCTATCTCCGTATCCCCGCCCTTTACTTTGGTATTGGAGTCAACTGCATCCATAAGCTGTTCAAGAGTAAATCCTCTTGCCAAGCCTTTGATAGCGATTTCAGGGTTGGCGCTTTGGAATTGAGCAACGCTCGCCTGCACATCGGCACTTCCTTTGCCCAGCCCAAAATGAAGGTCATTTATATTTATTTTTGAACCTTCAAATACAAAATGTCCTTTGACGCCAGTCATTGGAACATGCCCTGGAATACTCAACTCATCTATATTGAAGGCAAGCTTACCGTTCGCAATTGGTAGCTCACCTAGAGGTAACGCTTCTTCACTGAATAAGAATCTTCCATGCGATTTAGTTGGACTTTCTACCGGGGCTTTAGCGCTACCTGGGCTAGTGAGTGCCGCTGAGCCTGCCAAAGAGCCTATCTCAAATGACTTAGAGCTCAGGCTTAGATTAAAGCTGGGCAAGGCCTGGGGTTTCTTATCAATATCGCCATTGATATTCATCGTTTTGCCATTTAGGGTTGCTGCCAGATCGACATTGACCTTAATTGGGTTGGCATTCCAATCATTGAGTATTTGGCGAATGCTCGTGGTTTTTCCTTTGAGGCCTAACTGATAGTTTTCATACTGGGCCTGAGCCGCTATTGCTGTTTCGTCACCACTCCCATTTAAAGATAATTGCGGAATGGATATCCTCTTTACCGAGGATCCAAAATCTTGATAACTCAAACGGGCATCTGTGATGACTAGGTTTCTGATTTTGATGAAGTTGGATTGATCGGAGGACGAAGTGCTCCCATTGGGGGTAGGCAAGCTGGCTGATGAAGTATTGTCAGTTACAGCGGGCGTGAAATCCCAATTACCATCTCCCGCTTTATTGGTTTGCAAGTAGGCATCTACCCCATTGAGATTAATCGCATTAAATTCAACCTCCTTAGTTAGCAAGGGAAGTAATTTGATGTCGACTTCTACGTGTTTAACTATCAACATCTCGGGCTTGGATGCCCAGGAGGCATTGCTCAGGGAGACTTGCTCTGCAGTAATAGCAAGCGATGGAAATACCCTCAAACTGACAGGGCCGGCAATCCTCAACTCTCTACCGGTCGCATCTTTCACAGATGAGCTGATCAATTGGGTTAGCTTTGCTGGATTGATCGATGAGGCGGCATACCAAACCCCTATACTACCTAGACCCAGGATGACGAGCATTACAAGCGAGATAGTTTTGAGTGACTTATTCATTTAATAGTCATTCTATATGGCAAGACTAAAATAGTAGCCATGAGTACAGAGAACCCACCCAAATGCCCTGCCTGCCAGGAAGACATGACCTACCCGGATGGTGAAAACTGGGTTTGTGCTCAATGCGGTCATGAATGGTCAATGACCGCAGCGATTGAAGAGGAAGCAGGATTGATAGTCAAAGATGCCAACGGCAATCTATTGGCCGATGGTGATACTGTGACCCTCATCAAGGACCTTAAAGTAAAGGGATCATCCACAACCTTAAAGGTAGGCACCAAGATTAAAGGCATTCGCTTGGTTTCAGGTGACCATGAGGTCGATTGCAAAACAGAAGCAGGCAATATGCTACTGAAAGCCTGCTTCCTTAAAAAAGCCTAAGGTAAATTGAATTACGTACTGGCTTTCTTGAGTACTGCGTATATTTGATCTTTTAGCAGCAATTTTTCTTTCTTGAGGGTTTCAATTTCCTCAGGCGTACTTGGTTCTTTGTGATCCTCCATGCGCAGAACCTTGGCATCCAAGTTATTGTGCTTATCAAACAGATGCGAAAAGTGGCGATCCGTTGTTTTTAATTTGGTGATTAATTCGCGATATTCTGGAAACATAGAATTCCTTATGGAGAAGTAACTAGGTTTAGTAAAACTGCGTATTTCCAGTGTAGCAAGCTCGTACCAAGAGAACAATCAATATGGCAAGATTTTTATTGAAACTCTACCCTTGCATTTAGCAGGTAAAACCCCATATATCTTTGATTATGAATGCAATGAATTTGCAGTAATATTCATAGGTGCGAAAGCACATTAACTACCAATAAAGAAGGGTAATAAACCATGGCTACAAAGAAGTCACCAGCAAAGAAGAAAGTAGCTACCAAGGTGGTAAAAAAAGCCCCTATAAAGAAAGCTGTTAAGAAAGTTGCTCCTAAAAAAGTAGCAGCCAAAAAGACAGTGAAAAAGGTAGTGAAACCAGTAGCTAAGAAAGCTCCTGCTAAGAAGCCTGTTGCTAAAAAGGCAGCTGCTAAGAAACCAGCAGTAAAGAAAGCGGCCAAAAAGACAGCCGCAAAATCTGCTGCCAAATCATCTAAGGTCGATCAATACGGCCTTGAAAAAGATGATGAGTTTTATGGCCTGTACTTTGCAAAATCTACCAATAAAGGCTTGGTTGAAGTGAAACCATGTACCTTCTCATTGATGTATTGGTGGAAAGGTTTGCTTGGCTATCCTGACATGATTGAGATCTCAAAGGGCAGTAATACTGCCATGTTGCAGTTTGAGTCTACTTTTGGTGGCGGCGATTCCGGAGAAACCGAATTAACAGAACAAGATGTTTTAGATATTGATCACATTATTGAAGTGGACGAAGAAGAGATGCTCATCTCTCTCTACTCTTATGTGCCTATTCCAGTACCTGAGAAGTTGGTTGGCGCTTTGAGCTTGTCTATTCTGAACATCAATCCTGAAACTCGCTATGGCAGCCTAGAACTTTGCTCTACCGAGAACGAA
>Ga0364893_10029_pt1 | contig 101001 bp, 92 predicted proteins | sample ExccelJu500001D3_FD_206943 | JGI IMG/M metagenome (GOLD analysis project Ga0364893, IMG submission 206943) | Enriched cells from Trout Bog Lake Hypolimnion, Wisconsin, USA - BchlTB.July16.5000.01.D3 | ecosystem: Environmental > Aquatic > Freshwater > Lake > Hypolimnion/Profundal zone | place...
AAGAGAGCCAGAAAGAGTCTGGATTTACTCTGATAGAAGTAATGGTGGTGGTTGCCATTATTGGAATCTTGGTGGCGGTTGCGGTACCTCAGTATCAGGATTACATAGCTCGTAGTCGCGTTGTAGAAGGCATGAATCTCTCTTCTAGCGCCAAGCTTGCGGTGACAGAGGCCTTTGCTAGTCGCGGTACCGTAGCAATGGATCAGGCTACCAATGGATCATTTACATTTACTCCGACACGTAGTGTGAAGTTAATTGAAGTGACTCCATCGGGAGCAATCGCTATCGACTACCAAATTAGCGTGGCTCCCGAGGGGAAAAATACCTTACATCTGGTGCCAACAAATGAGCCAGATGCTAATTCTCCAAGACCAATTGATTTATCAAAACCAGAAGGTTCTACTTGGGCTGGTGGCTGGTCATGCAGATCGACTGAGACCAATTTGATTTCTCAACTTCTGCCTTCAGAGTGCAGAATTAGTAAATAATTGAGAATAAGAAAAATATCGCTGTAATAAATAAGCCACTATAAGTGGCTTATTTATTTAGATCTTCCACTCTCCAGACTTACCGCCGCTCTTCTCTAAGAGTTTGATGTCACTCATAACCATGCCTCGGTCTACTGCTTTGCACATATCGTAGATTGTGAGTAGGGCAACTTGGACCGCGGTGAGCGCTTCCATCTCCACCCCAGTTGGACCAGTGGTTTCAGCTCTAACTTGGCAGGTAATGCTACTAGTTTTTTTCTCTAACTGAAACTCAAGGCTAACGTGAGTAAGCGAGAGTGGGTGGCAGAGGGGGATCAGATCTGCGGTTCTTTTAGATGCTTGGATGCCTGCAATACGGGCAATCCCAAGAACATCCCCCTTCTTGTGAGTGCCTACTTCAACCATTTTGAAGGTTTCGGGGAGCATCGTAATCTTGCCGGTAGCAATAGCTATACGGTGGCTGTTGGGCTTATCCCCAACGTTTACCATGTGGGCTTGCCCACTACTATCAAAATGAGTTAGTTTGTTCATAGGATAAGTTTTACCATATAGGGATGCAAGACATAAAGTCATCCAAAAAAATATCTGTATTTAAGCGTGCTTTGGCATTTTTGCTAGCGCTATCCCTTGAGGTTTCTGGGGTTGGCGTTTCATCTGCTGCATCGGCTGTAGGCGATGTCTCAGTGGAGGGTAACTCCGCCGCTATTCAGAATATTGGTCGAGCGATGCAGTCTCCTGATGCTCGTCCTGCTAATGCCCCCACTCGTAATAATCTTCAAACTCAGCCTAATATTGTTTTGCCAGATATGGGTGACCCTGGTGGTGATGCTTTAAGTCGTATTGATGAGCGTAAGTATGGTGAACTGATCATGCGCGAGATTCGGCCCGATCCGGATTACTCCAATGACTTGCCGCTATATGACTACCTGAATCAAATGGAACGACGCCTCATTCAGACTGCCAAAAAATTACAACTTGGTGGTGCTAATGAACAGGGTAGTGGTGCCTATAACTTTGAAATATTTGCTGTTAAAGATTCCAGTATTAATGCATTCGCATTGCCGGGTGGCTTCATTGGTTTTCATACAGGCTTGATTGTGGATGCAGAAACAGATTCTGAAGTGGCTTCTGTGATGGGTCATGAAACTGGACACGTTTTGCAGCGTCACCTTGCCCGTCAGATGGATAGGCAAACCACTAATACTATGATTGCACTAGCTGGGATGGTGCTTGGTGCTTTGGCAATGTCACGCAACCCTCAGGCGGCTGGCGGCTTGATGCAGGGTGGCCAAGCCGCAGCAATCAATAATCAACTTTCCTATTCGAGGGATGCTGAGCGTGAGGCTGATCGTGTAGGCTTTCAGATTCTCAATGCGAGTGGCTACGACGTCAATGGCGCACCAGATTTTTTCCAGCGCCTACAAAAAATCACTGGAATTATGGATAAGGGTGTGCCAACTTATGTGCGCTCTCACCCATTAACTACCGATCGTATTGCTGACATGCAAGACCGGGTACGCAGCGTACCTCAACATACTGTTCCTGCAACTGCTGAATTCTTTTTCATTAAAGCCCGCGCAAGGATGGAGCAGGCTGGTACATCAAGCGGTATTTATGACCTCAAGAATGTATTTGAAAGTTTAAGCAAGCAAGCCCCCATTGGAAAGCAGATGGAGGGATTCTATGGTTTGGCACTCATTGCACAACGACAGGGCAAGATAGATGTGGCTGAGGCCAATTTACAGCAGGCCCGCAATTTATCCCAGAAATATAGTTCGACTGGCTCAACAGGTCAGCGTCAGAGTCTTTCCTTGGACATCACCTCTTCGGAGCTTGCGCTAGCTAAAGGCAAGAATGATGAAGCTTTACAAATTGCCCAGTCTGCTTTGCGAGCATATCCCCAGTCTTATGCCGCCGCTGTAGCAATGGTGAATGCAGAATTGAAGCTGGGAAAAACAAATGATGCCATTACTTGGCTAAAAGCTCGCACCAAAACCCAGCCAAATGAGGTGATTTGGTGGAGTCTACTTTCTAAAGCATATGATCAAGCTAATAATGTGCCAATGCGTCACTATGCCCTCGGTGAAAAATATGCGCTTGAGGGGGCTTGGCCCTCTGCTTTAGAGCAGATGAGAATTGCTAGAGCTGCAGCAGGCTCTGATTTTTATCAGGGCTCAACGATTGATGCTCGCCTGAGAGAAATGCAAAGACAGTACAACGACGAGCTGAAAGAGAAAAAGCAGCTACCTAGTTAGCCTGTGGTTTCTGGATAAAGCCAAATCGTTTGCCTAATTCTTGTGAGTGAATGGGGTCTAGAGGCAGTTGCTCACCATGCCAATTCCACGATCCACCAAAGCTACAAGCTGCTTCATGAAGCTTGGCTAACTCGGAGAATTGGTCTAAGTCATGATCATGCAAGAGGGCAATACCTTCGCAATCCTCAACCTCAAATTGATTAGTGTCCAAATCTTTGTAAACCGTCTGTTGAAGTAATCCAACAATATAAATATTGCCATGCTCATCGCTAAGGGCGGCACTTGGTTTGATTTCACCTTGGCATTGGGTAATCAATTTCGAGCCCCGTTCGCTCGGGGTCATGCGAACTATCCAGGGTGTTGCCGCTAGCGTGATAAATACTCGCTGAGGACCATTTTGAAAAAAGAACCTTCCCGATGTGTCGCTAGCGTAATTGCGGGAAATAAATTCATTTAAAGAAACATGTTTAATTACCTGGCCGGGTAATTGATTCTGCTGAGCAAACTCATCACACATACGCCATTGACCCCTGCGATCTAAGGCAAGCCAGCCATAGCAATCTGGCACATTTGGCCATTTAATGAGTGAGCGCAGTACTTGCTCATCCATCTTGAATTAATGTAAGCCGTGAGGTGTTGACGGTGCGTCAAAAGTGTCGTCTGTCGAGCGACTGGCGTGAAGGTGGGCAATACGCCAACCCTGACTGTCTTGTAGGAGTACTAAAGTAATGTTGAGAAAAAATTCTGCCTCAACTTGATCCGCTCTTAAATGAACGGCTTCAGTTGTGTCGTATACAGCAGCGCCTAGAATAGAGTGACTAATGCACGCAATTGGTTCTAAAAATAGGGCTTGCTTTGACAGTAGCCTTTCTAGGCCTTCCCGAATCTCTGCATGACCACTGAGGCGATGACCCTCAGGTAGTACGCAAGTAATAGAATCATCATCTAGCCAAATATCTAAGGCACCTTTGACGTCACGATGCTTTAACGCATCACGCCAAGCCTCAACTACATCATCTGCGTTGTGAAAGAGTCTGGCTAGTTTGGTCATGGCTCACGATTCCTAAGGATTTATTGCAATGTATTGAGTGTAGCCAAAACTTGCTGTGGGAGGATGTCATTAAGGCATCGTAAGTGACCCAATGGGCATATCTTCTGATGACATGGGCTGCAGGGCAGATTTAGCCAGATTACCTTAGCCTTGTCTGATAGGGGCGGGGTATGTGCCGGATCGCTTGATCCAAATATGGCCACTTGAGGAGTTTGAAGGGCGGCAGCAATATGCATCAATCCAGAGTCGTTACTCACCACAGCGCTGGCCATGCCAATGAGGGCAATGGCTTCATCCAGGGTGGTATCGCCACACCAGTTAGATATGTTTGCGAGTTGCTTTGCCTGAGAGGCAATATCCTCGGCAATACTGTGATCGCCTTTACCGCCCAAGAGGATGATGTGAGCTTGTGAATTTTGTTCAACAAGACTTTGAGCAAGTTTTGCAAAGTGCGCAACGGGCCAGCGTTTTGTTGGCCCATATTCAGCACCAGGACAAAATACAAAAACAGAAGCGGTGCTGATGTTGGCGACAGCTAATTTATTTTCTACAGATTGCTTTGCAATAGGCGATACATTAAGTTGGGGTGTTCTAGAGTTGTAAAACTCTTGTTCACCATCTTTCAAAAGATTACCTAGAGCGAGATAGTGCTCAATCATTGGTGGGCGATTAACTTTGCTTGGATTCTCGAGCGATAAGTTGATTAAGCCAAAACGGAACTCACCACGATAGCCAATCCGAAATGGGATATTAGCCAACCAAGGAATAAGGGCAGATTTAAAGCTATTAGGCAGAACAAAGCAGGCTTGATAGTTTTTTAACGCAAGCTCTTTAGCTAACTGCTTTCTTAAGCCCCATTGCAACTGTTTGTGCTCGAATTTTGCTTCAATAACTTCATTGACTTCATTGCAAGCGCGATAAATAGGTGCCACCCAAGTGCTGGCAAGCACATCGATATTTGATTTTGGATATTGCGTCTTGAGGTTTGCCAATAATGGCTGGGTCATGACGGCATCCCCAATCCAGTTTGGGGCGATGATCAGAATACTTTTCATGAGATGTATCCCGACTCAGCGCCCCGCGGAGAGGCGCTGATGAGGCTTAGTGTCCGTGCGGCTCAGTGCCAGGAATCAGTTTGTACTCAGCGCCACAGTATGGGCACTTCGCTTCCCCGGTTTTAGTAATGTCTAAAAATACTCGTGGATGTGAATTCCACGCGGGGGTGTTATTGGTGGGGCAATGCAATGGTAGATCTTTGCCATTCACCATAGTTGCTTGAGTCATATTCTGCTTCCTGATTGCTAAATATTATTTAACGTAAGTGAGCCACGCTTTGTATTGATCACTTCTACCGTACACCGCATCAAAATACGTCTTCTGAATTTTTTCGGTGATTGGACCACGCTTACCATCGCCAATCGTACGGTCATCTAATTCACGAATTGGAGTCACTTCAGCAGCAGTACCGGTAAAGAAAGCTTCATCAGCTGAATAGACTTCATCACGAGTTAAGCGTTTTTCGCGAACTTCGTAGCCGAGATCTTTTGCAATCTGAATCACGGAGTCACGGGTAATGCCATCTAAGCAAGATGCGAGATCTGGCGTATAGACAATGCCGTTGCGAACCATAAAGAGGTTTTCGCCAGAGCCTTCGGACACATAGCCTTCGGTATCGAGTAATAAAGCTTCGTCATATCCATTGGCGGTGACTTCTTGGTTGGCCAAAATGGAGTTGATGTAATAGCCAGAAGCTTTGGCGCGAACCAATGAAGAGTTCACAAAGTGACGGGTAAATGAAGAGGTCTTTACGCGAATACCTTTATTGAGGCCATCTTCACCCAAATAAGCACCCCATTCCCATGCCGCAATGGCAGTATGAATGGTGTTGCCCTTAGGGGAGATCCCCAGCTTTTGGGAGCCAATGAAGATGATTGGGCGGATATAGCAAGCTTCCAGCTTGTTGCTGTTGACCACATCCACAATCCCCTTGGTGATCTCTTCTGGCCTGTAAGGCATATTCATTTGGAAGATCTTGGTGCCGTTAAAGAGGCGCTTAACGTGCTCTGGGAGGCGGAAAATAGCCGTGCCTTGAGGGGTTTTGTAGGCACGAATGCCTTCAAATACGCCCATTCCGTAGTGGAGACTATGGGTCAGGACGTGAACATTGGCCTCGCGCCAAGGAATCAGCTTCCCATCGGACCAAATAAAGCCATCGCGGTCGGACATCGACATTTTTTCTACCTTTTGTGTCTGTTAACTATCTGTAATAGTGAATTAAGGGGGCGCCAGGCCAAGGGGTTTGAGCTTTCTTGACTCAAGGCGCGTCCAAGCCCCTATTGTAGAGCAGGCGGTGGAGTCTGTTATCGAGGTCCTTTGGGGTCCCGGAGCTAGACGATTTAGAATGGAGTATTCCCTTTAAACCTCCATATTTAGCCTATCTCATGCCGGAATCCTTATTTAAAGTTAAGCGTCTAAGCGAATTAGCCGAAGCAGGCCTATTAAAGGGTAAGCGGGTCTTTATCCGTGCCGACCTTAACGTACCCCAAGATGAGGCTGGAAACATTACCGAAGACACCCGCATTCGTGCGTCGATGCCTGCGGTGCAGATGTGTTTGGATGCGGGTGCTGCCGTGATGGTGACTTCTCATCTGGGCCGCCCAACGGAGGGTGAATTTAAGCCTGAGGATAGTTTGGCGCCTGTTGCAGATCGCATTGCTACTTTGCTCAATCGCAAGGTTCCTCTAATTAGCGATTGGGCGAATGGTGGCTTCGAGGTTAATCCAGGTGAAGTTGTTCTTCTAGAAAACTGCCGCTTAAATATTGGTGAGAAAAAGAACAGTGATGAGTTGGCAAAAAAGATTGCTGCTCTATGTGATGTTTATGTGAATGATGCATTTGGTACGGCACATCGTGCTGAAGCAACCACCAATGGTGTTGCGAAGTTTGCGCCAATTGCATGCGCTGGTCCTTTAATGGCTGCAGAGTTAGATGCCTTAAGTCGCGCGTTAGCAAGTCCGAAGCGCCCACTTGTAGCTATTGTTGCAGGCTCAAAAGTTTCTTCTAAGCTAACCATTCTGAAAGCGCTCTCTGAAAAGGTTGATGAGCTTATAGTGGGCGGCGGCATTGCGAATACCTTTATGTTGGCTAAGGGTTTGCCAATCGGCAAGTCTCTTGCTGAGCCAGACCTAGTGGATGAAGCTCGAGAAATTATGGAGCTCATGGAAAAGCGTGGCGCTCATGTTCCTATTCCGGAAGATGTTGTGGTTGCAAATGAACTCTCTCCGTTGGCTCGCGCTAACCGTGTGCCCGCCGATCAAGTTGCTGAAGACGACATGATTTTGGATATTGGACCTAAGACTGCTGCGCGTTTATCTATCATGCTTGCGCATGCCGGCACGATTGTTTGGAATGGCCCGCTGGGCGTATTTGAAATCGATCAATTTGGCGGTGGCACCAAAATGCTGGCTGCAGCAATCGCTCACTCTCCCGCATTCTCGATTGCTGGGGGCGGCGATACATTAGCAGCGATTGCGAAGTATGGCATCGAAAATCAAGTGGATTACATCTCAACTGGCGGCGGTGCTTTCTTGGAATTCCTTGAAGGCAAAACCTTACCAGCCTTTGCAGTGCTTGCCGAACGGGCGAAAGATTAAATATGCTTAGAGCAACCAAAATCATTGCCACCTTAGGGCCTGCATCAGAAAAGCCTGAAGTATTACGCGACATGATTCGTGCAGGTGTTGATGTGGTGCGGATGAACTTTTCGCATGGCACAGTAGCGGATCACAAAGCACGCCATGATTTAGTGCGCAGCATTTCTGCGGAAGCTGGTAAAGAAGTTGGCATCATGGCCGATCTTCAAGGTCCAAAAATTCGTGTTGGCAAGTTTGCTGACAGTAAGATTTTGCTCCAAGAGGGTGAGAAATTTATTCTTGATGTGGCTTGTGAGTTAGGTAATCAAGGTCGCGTAGGACTTGATTACAAAGAGTTACCTAACGATGTCAAACCAGGCGATCGCCTTTTGTTAAATGATGGCTTAGTGGTGCTACGTGTTGAAAGCGTTAAAGGTGGGGAAATTTTTACCCTTGTTGAGCAAGGCGGACCACTCTCTAATAACAAAGGTATTAATCGTGCGGGTGGTGGTTTAACTGCACCTGCATTGACTGAAAAAGATATCGCAGACTTAGATGCAGCAATCGCAATGGGGGTTGATTTCCTGGCAATCAGCTTTCCAAAAGATGGCGCTGATATGGCTTATGCCCGTAAGCTAGCAGATGCCGCTAGCGCCAAGTATGGTGTAGGCAAAGTAAGAACGATTGCCAAAGTAGAGCGTGCTGAAGCTATTGAACCTGAAGCCCTCAAGAGCATCATTGCTGAGAGTGACGGCATCATGGTTGCTCGCGGGGATCTTGCTATTGAGGTTGGTAATGCTGCGGTGCCTGCGTTACAAAAGCGGATGATTGCTTGGGCGCGTGAGGCGGATAAATTCACAATCACGGCAACGCAAATGATGGAGTCGATGATTAATGCTCCAGTGCCAACGCGTGCAGAGGTGAGTGACGTGGCTAATGCAGTCTTGGATGGCACTGATGCGGTAATGCTATCTGCAGAATCCGCTGCCGGCATGTACCCAGTTCAGACTATTAAAGCGATGGCAGAGATTTGTGTTGAAGCTGAGAAATCAGATCGCGTGAAGTTGGATACCGATTTCTTAGACCAAACATTTACCCGCATTGATCAAACGATTGCCTTGGGTGCCTTGTTTACTGCTCACCATTTGAATGCAGATGCCATTGCGGCCTTAACGGACTCTGGTTCAACTGCAATCTGGATGAGTCGCCACAACATTCATGTGCCGATCTTTGCCTTAACTTCAAAGATAGCTACCCAGCGTGCTTTAAGCACATACCGCAATGTCACGCCAATTGGCTTGGATTACACCAAAGATCGTGATACTGCATTGCAAGAGGTAGAGGCCTGCCTGAAGAAACTGGGTGCAGTCAAAAAAGGCAATACCGTAGTATTAACTTCCGGAGAGCCAATGGGCGAACCTGGCGGCACTAATACTCTCAAGATTATTCAGGTGAAGTAAACCTGCTTCGATATTTAGAAATTGAATTACAACCTTAAACACTCAATATATTAAGAAAACATCATGGCTTTAGTATCTTTAAGACAACTCTTGGATCATGCGGCTGAAAACGGCTACGGCTTGCCAGCATTTAACGTCAATAACTTAGAGCAAGTTACTGCGATCATGGAGGCTGCTAGTGAGGCAGATTCTCCGGTGATCATGCAAGCATCCGCTGGTGCGCGCAAATATGCTGGCGAAGCATTTTTACGTCATTTGATTTCTGCAGCAGTAGAGGCTTATCCACATATTCCAGTAGTGATGCACCAAGACCACGGGCAAAGCCCAGCAGTCTGCATGGCTGCGATTAAGAGTGGCTTTACGAGCGTGATGATGGATGGTTCTTTGGAGGCTGATGGCAAATCGGTTGCCAGCTATGAGTACAACGTCGATGTATCAAGAGAAGTAGTCAAGTTTTCTCACTCTATTGGAGTTACGGTTGAGGCTGAGCTAGGTGTTCTCGGTTCTTTAGAGACCATGCAAGGTGATAAAGAAGATGGCCATGGCGCTGACGGCAAGATGACGCGTGAACAACTGCTGACTGACGTTGAGCAAGCTGCTGACTTTGTAAAGGCAACGCAATGTGATGCTCTGGCAATTGCAATTGGTACCAGCCATGGAGCCTATAAGTTCACCAAAAAGCCTACTGGCGATATTTTGGCAATTGACCGTATTAAAGAAATTCATGCACGTATCCCAAATACACACTTAGTGATGCACGGTTCTTCTAGTGTTCCACAAGAATTGCTTGCTGAGATTCGTCAGTTTGGTGGTGATATGAAAGAAACCTATGGCGTTCCTGTTGAAGAAATTCAAGAGGGCATTAAGAATGGTGTTCGTAAGATCAACATCGATACTGATATTCGTTTGGCAATGACTGGTGCTATCCGCCGATACCTGTTTGAAAACCCAAGCAAGTTTGATCCACGTGATTATTTAAAGCCAGCTCGCGAAGCTGCTAAGAAAGTCTGTATCGCACGTTTTCAGGCTTTTGGCTCTGCTGGTCAGGCATCCAAAATCAAACCTATTCCATTAGAAAAAATGGCGGAGCTTTACAGAAGCGGTAAGTTAGCTCAGATCGTGAAGTGATTTAAATATGCCAGCTCTATACGCAACCTCAATTAAGTCATTGCCTTTACTCTCTAAGGGTAAGGTGCGCGATGTCTACGCACTGGGCGACGACAAGCTCCTCATGATTACTACTGATCGCCTTTCTGCATTTGATGTGGTGATGGGCGAGCCCATTCCAGAAAAAGGTATTGTGCTCAATCAAATGGCCAACTTCTGGTTTGAGAAGTTAGGTAAGGTCATTCCTAATCATTTGACTGGTATTGATCCTGCAACTGTAGTTAGCGCTGATGAGATCGATCAAGTACAGGGGCGTGCGGTGGTTGCAAAACGCCTGAAGCCAATTTTGGTTGAAGCAGTAGTGCGCGGCTATCTTGCTGGTAGCGGCTGGAAAGACTACAAAGAAACTGGCAAAGTTTGTGGCATTGCATTGCCCGCTGGTTTGGAGAACGCCCAAAAATTACCTGAGCCTATTTTTACTCCTGCCGCTAAAGCTGATGTGGGTGAGCATGATGAAAATATCTCTTTCGATAAAGTCATTGAGTTGATTGGTGAGAAGCTTGCCAATCAAATTCGTGAAGTCAGCATACGTCTGTACAAAGAGGCCTCTGAATATGCAGCAACTCGTGGAATCATTATTGCGGATACCAAGTTCGAGTTCGGCCTAGATGATGCTAATCAATTGGTATTAATGGATGAAATTTTGACGGCAGATTCTTCGCGTTTCTGGCCTGCTGAGACCTACTATGTTGGCTCAAATCCACCGTCCTATGACAAGCAATTTGTCCGTGATTGGTTAGAAACTGCCCAGGTAAATGGTAAGTTGTGGCCAAAGACTGCTCCTGCACCACAATTACCATCTGATGTCATCGAAAAGACAGCCCAAAAGTATCGTGAAGCCCTAACCCGTTTAACTCAGGGATAATAGAGTCCTTAATAGTTAGTAAGTGAATATTTAGGGCATTTGGAGAGCTAGATGAGCAAGAAGCCAATAGTCGGAATAGTGATGGGTTCCAATTCAGATTGGGACACTATGCAGCACGCTGCTCAGATGCTCGAGCAATTTGGTATTGCTCATGAGGCAAAAGTACTTTCCGCCCATCGGATGCCTGACGATATGTTCCAGTATGCAGAGAAAGCCCAAGCAAATGGCCTGCAAGCCATCATTGCTGGTGCCGGAGGTGCTGCTCATTTACCAGGCATGCTTGCCTCTAAAACAATCATTCCCATTTACGGGGTTCCTGTCGCTAGTAAATATTTGCGTGGTGAAGATTCTTTGTATTCCATTGTGCAAATGCCTAAAGGCATTCCAGTAGCTACCTTTGCTATTGGTGAGGCTGGTGCAGCAAACGCTGCTTTACATGTCATCGCAGGTTTAGCGTTGCATGATGCTGATTTAGCGAAGCGCTTAGAAGAGTTTCGCGTGAAGCAATCCGATACTGCACGCTCCATGAATTTGCCGGGATATTAATTACATGGCAGATCGTATGGAACCCATTTTGCCGGGTTCATATTTAGGAATATTGGGTGGTGGCCAACTAGGGCGGATGTTTACTCAGGCTGCCCAAGCGATGGGTTACAAAGTTTGTGTTTTGGATCCAGGCTCTGATAGTCCTGCTGGCTCCATTGCGGAAAAATTTATCCAAGCCGACTACACAGACTCAGCTGCCTTAAAAGAAATGGCTTCTCTCTGTGCATCCGTAAGTACCGAATTTGAGAACGTTCCTGCTCAAGCATTGGATGAATTGGAGTCCTTGGGGGTTTTTGTAGCGCCCCGTAGTAGCTGTGTATCGTTGGCTCAAAATCGTATTGCTGAGAAAAATTTCTTGGCTACCTGGAAATCAGAGACCAATATCGGCCCAGCTCCTAATTTTGTGATTGAGCATGACGCAGATATTGAGCATGTTCCTGCAGATCTCATTCCCGGAATCCTGAAGACAGCCCGTATGGGGTATGACGGAAAAGGACAGATTACTGTTCATGCTCTCGCCGACCTGTCTGCTGCTTGGGCTGAATTGGGCAAGGTCCCTTGTGTATTAGAAAAGCGTATGGAGCTCGATTTCGAAGTCTCTGCTTTAGTAGTGCGTGGCTATGACGATGCAGTAGTTGCATACCCAGTCTCTCAAAACATTCACCGCGATGGTATTTTGCATACCTCTACAGTGCCTGCACCTTCTCTCAAGCCCGCTCAAGAGAAGAAGATTGTTGATGCTGCTAAAGCACTCATTCGAAAAATTGATTATGTCGGTGTTCTCTGTGTTGAGTTCTTTGTACTCAAGAATGGTGACATCATTGCGAATGAAATTGCACCGCGCCCACATAATTCTGGTCACTACACAATGGATGCTTGTGTCAGCAGTCAATTTGAGCAGCAAGTCAGAGCAATGGCACGTTTGCCCTTAGGCGACACTCGTCAGTTGGCACCTGTTTCAATGCTGAACCTATTAGGCGATCTTTGGTTTGAGGGAAGCGAAGATCAAGCAAAAGAGCCTGCGTGGAACAAGGTGCTTGCGCATCCTGATGCAAAGTTACATCTTTACGGAAAATCAGCGCCCCGTATTGGTAGAAAAATGGGCCACATCAATTGTTTAGGTGAAGCCTTAAATGAAGCACGTCAAAATTGTGCAGCTGTTGCTACTGAATTAGGCATCGAGCCCTAGAAATGTCCAGCGACAGTACGCCACTGCAATCTTCTGCAGTGATCAATGAAGCAGTTCAAAGCTTGCGGGATGGCGGCTTAGTCGCTTTTCCTACTGAGACGGTTTATGGCTTAGGTGCTGATGCCAGAAATCCTGAAGCCATTAAAAAGATTTTTATAACCAAGGGTCGGCCCTCCAATCATCCACTGATTGTGCATATTGCTGCTCCAGATAAATTCGATCAAGCGCAAGTCGATTGGGTATCAGTCTTGGCTCCTTGGGTGAGAGACCTTTCTGAAGATGCGCTCAAGCTCATTCATGCATTTTGGCCAGGCCCGTTAACACTAGTCTTTAAGAAAGATAAAAGTGTCTTGGCTGACCTTACTGGCGGACAAGATACCGTGGCGATCCGTGCGCCAGCACATCCACTTGCACAAGAGTTATTACGTAAATTTAAAGGTGGTGTGGTTGCCCCTTCTGCCAATCGTTTCGGCAAAGTATCTCCAACTAGTGCTGCAGATGTACGGAATGAGTTTGAGGGTGAGCTCGGTCTCATGGTATTAGATGGTGGCGATTGTGAAGTGGGCATTGAATCCACCATCATTGATTTATCCAGCGGTGATCACGCTATCTTGCTGCGTCCTGGATTAATTACGCCGAAAGAGATTTTGGCCAATACTGGAATTAAGGTCTATCAAGCGGGCGAAGAGATTAAAGAAGGTAATAGCTTACCTAGGGTATCGGGAAGCTTGAAGGCGCACTATGCACCAAGCACTCCATTGCGCTTATATTCTCCGGGGCGAGTATTGGATGCGCTGAGTGAATTTCCAGATATTAAATCTCGCGTTGCTGTAGTGGTGTGGGACTCAGAATCTTCCTTGGTTCTAGAAGATCACCCATCTATTGATGCGGAGGAAGTCATTGTCTCTAGTGATGCCGCTATTTTTGCGAGCCGTCTCTATCGGAATCTTAGAGATTTGGATGAGCAGGGCTGGGATTTGATTTTGTTCCCAGAGCCTCCAACTGGGGAGGAGTGGGATGGCGTGCGAGACCGACTTCAGCGCGCAAGTTTTGGCTCTGGACCATCTTCGAGTAGCCACGATAGTAATTGGTCGTGAGCATCTAAGCCCTTCCAGGCGTTTGGATGATTAATAAAAGAAGTAACTGCATACATCTTTCCAGATTTGCTAATGACGTAGCCCGATATTGCACGGACATCTGCAAGTGATCCGGTTTTAATTCTGGCTTCAGGCTTTTTCTGAAGATGTAAAAACTTACGTAACTGAGTCATCAGACGATTACGCATTGTCCCGTCAACTCCGGCAATTGGTAGGCTGTTATAAAAAACCTCTGCAACTGGTAAGTTGCGGGCAGTCAATAAAAGTTGATTCATCTGCCCTGCAGAAATGGCTTCATTACGTGAGAGACCAGAGCCATTCTCAATTACTAAGCCTGAAAAGATTAAACCGTTTTTACTGAGCCAATCTTTTATTACTAAGTCACCATTAGCAGTTGTGGCTGGTTTACCCATTTTTTCTAGAGCTAGTGTCAACAGTAGTTGGCGGGCCATCACGTTATTAGAGTACTTATTAATATCCTGTACGTCATCACCAAGCGTGATGCCCTCATATTGCAAAAGTAATCTTGCCGAAAGGGGTGCGGCACCATCTTTACCAATAGGAGCTTGAGCCCAAGTGCCGCCCGACAGTTCCCATGCCGCTGCAAAGCCTTGAGTAAGGAAGGTATTGGCATCGAGTGCCACTACGTTGTAAGTGACACCTTTACAAGCGCTTGGGAAGGCACCGGAGAATTGCACTGTGAGCGCTTGATCTGTGCTGCTCACAATTTCAGGGTCTAATTTGAAGCGAATATTACTTTTCCAGTTATCACAGGGTCGCTCTGCTAACTGCATTTGATTATCGACTTTAAGTTGCGAGAGGGCGGGTGTGTAGCTGATGTCAATAAAATCAGCCGTCTTGGATTTCCCCAATTGAAATGAGAGTGTTCTGAATGCGTACAGCAAAGGATCTGGCGAGACGTTATAAGCGCGTAGCGATTCACCATCAATCGTAGTAGGCTCCATGACGCTCTGAGCATAGGCGCTGCGATCAAAAAACAGATTACCATCAATTTTCTGAATACCAAGACCTTGCAAGTCTTTCATCAGCTTGGCAAATTCTTCAGGAATGAGTTTAGGATCGCCGCTACCTTGAAGATAAAGATTACCTTTGAGTGTTCCTTGGCGAATGACACCATCAGTATAGATTTTGGTGCGCCAACGATACTTTGGGCCTAGGATATCTAGCCCTGCGATGGTTGTCAGGAGTTTCATTGTAGAGGCTGGATTCATAGCCTCTTGAGCACGCCAGTCCAAAATATTTTTGGAAAGTTGCTTACCAGGTTTTCCTGGTTCAATTTCCATTACGGAAATACTGATCGAATCTAGCGGTATTTGATTGCGCTCTAAGCTGTTTTTGATGGACGCGGGAATGGAGCCTTCCTGAGCTACAGCTGCATTCATCATGAAATGGCTAGCAATCCAAAGAATTGTTAAAAACAGGCGGAGTGAGTAGTTTGGGACAGCTTTCATTCACCATAGGATAAACCCATGGAGTCAGAAAACAAATCTTCCTAGATTTAAGAAGCGGTGTGCATCTTTTGGTAGCGCTCGATAAGCAGGTTCTGCTCTTCTAGTAAACGCTGAAAAGAGGCAATCTTGACATGAAAATCTTGTTCTTTTTCGATAGATTCACATGATTGAATAAATTGCTTGGCATTCAGTAATTGAGCCCCTCCTTTCACCTTATGAATCATGCTGGAAATAGCATGGAAATCCATGGGCATGGTAGTGATAGCGCTGAGTATTTCATCATGCACTTTTTTAATTTCATCAAGGATGACTAGGATCTGCTTTGGGTCATCCTTTAATAAGGCAGAGAATGCATCAAAGGAGTAAGTCTCTTCAGGGTTGGATTGAGCACTTATTTCTTGAGAGTCAAAATAGCGCGTAAGTTCATTTTCAAGACTCATGAGGCTGAGTGGCTTAATGAGTACCCCATTCATGCCCGCTGCCAAGAACTGGTGGCGAGAGTCTAGGGCATAGATATCGGCTGTCACTCCAATAATGATGAGCTCGCTAAATCCTATGCTTCGTATTTTCTGGGCTAGCTGAGAGCCCTGCATGCCTGGAATAGATTGATCTGTGATTAAGAGGTCAAAGTGCTTTTCATTGACTATTTTCAGCGCGGTAGTTGCGTTATCGCATACACAAACACGTATCCCTAGGGCTTCAAGCTGCAGGGAAATGATTTGACGACTAGCGGGATGGTCTTCTACCACTAAGGCACAAAGAGATTGATTCCTTGCTTGGGGATTTCGAGAAATAAGCTGTCTTGAGATGGTTTTTGTATTTTCAGAGAGCGCACTTCTGGATGCGGCAATACTAGTTCGGGGAAATGCTACACAGAAATGAATATTGCTTCCAAAACCTGGCGCACTTTCAAAATAGAGCTGGCTATTCATGGACGTGACAAGGTGATTGGTAATGGTTAAACCAAGACCTGTACCATTCTCTTGTTCGCTATTACCAGGCAGTTGTTCAAATGCTTGCAGGGCAAGTTGAATTTGGTCTGCGCCCATGCCAACACCAGTATCAATTACCCGAAACTCAATCAGTTGACCCGCATGGTCATCAGCTAAAACGCTAATCGAGAAATAAATCTCTCCATGTTCGGTAAATTTAATCGCATTACTAATGAGGTTCTGCAAGATCTGACGCAAGCGTAGGGCATCGATCATGAGGACCTGTGCAATGCGGGGATCTTTCGAGGTGTGCAGGATCAGATTCTGTTTATGCGCTACTGCTGAAAATGCAGAATCAATGTCATCGATAAGGCTGATCAAGCAGCAGGGCTCTAGATTCAAGGTGAGCTTGCCTGCTTCAATCTTTGATAGATCTAATACTTGATTCAGAATGCCTAAAAGCGATTCGGCTGAGGTATGAGCGCTTTTTAGTAAAGACTTTTCGTGCGCTGGAAATTGCTGGCTATTGAGTAGTAACTCTTGGACCCCCAGAATGGCATTCATAGGCGTACGAATTTCATGGCTCATGGTTGCTAAGAAAGAAGACTTCGCTGCATTAGCCTTTTCGGCCAATTCCTTAGAGGAGAGGAGTGCCGCGGCTTCTTGTTCTTGTAATAACTGTTTATTGCGCATCCGCCAAATTAAGATGATGCCGGCAGTGAATATCAAGAGAGTGGATAACCAGGGGAGTACTTTTAGGTGAGGTTTACTTGGTTCGGCATGGCCATGCGCAAAAGCAAAGAGTTGACGTGACTCGATGGGGTCAAGGCTTTCTAGAAAACGGTCAAGCACTTGATGGAGTGGTTCGTCTTCATGTGAAATTAGCCAGCGATAGGCAAAAGGCTCTCGGTTGTAGAGACCATCAACTTGTAGATCTGAATCTTTCAGCTCTTGAATCAGTTGGTTGGCTAGTCGAATGGGGAGAACTAACGCTTCAATCTCGTTTTTTAAAAGCTTGGCAATGAGTTCATCCGTTTTGCTTGAGACGCTAGTCTGTAAAGCATTGATTGAAGGAGGATTTTCATAGCCTCGATCAAAGTGAGCAATATTTGTAGAAGAAATGGCATCACTTATCAGCGTGCGCTTTGTGATAACTGCATCTTGTCCCCAGAAGATGGCCTCTGATAAAGATCCAAAGCGAAGATAATCATCATTTGTAGGCGGCGGATCAATGATGAAGTCGACCTCACCGTTAGCTAATTGCCTCAAACCTTCTTGCTCTGATTTTCTCCACTTGGGGCGAAATTCTTGCTGAGTAAATCCGCTTAGTCTTTCTAATAGGTGATGAAAAATACCTGCACCCCTCTCATCTTCTGAGGTATTGAGATAGGGTGCATATTTCTCATGAATGCTGAAATGAACAATAGGGTGAGCATCAATCCATCGCTGTTCTTGGGCGCTCGGTGTCATAGCATGTAATGCACCGCTACATAGGGCGCTTAAAAGAACAATGTTACGAATCATGAATCGACGCATACGATTTTTAGTTCTCGATGATGTTATTCATTCTGCAGAACAGGATTAGATCCGCAATATTGTTAATTCCCAGCTTGTCAAAGACCCTTGTCTTGTAAGTAGCCACTGTTTTATTGCTGATGTGGAGCATGTCTGAAATTTGTTGATTGGTGTTGCCTTTACCAAGGTATTTCATGACCTGTAGTTCACGATCTGAGATCAGAGCCAATTTGTCGTTATCAGTTAAAGAGGTATTACCATTTTTGCCATGAGTAAAAAAGTTATAACCCTGAGAGATGGCTACGCACGCAGCCAGAATCACATCAGCTCCTGCTGTTTTATTAACAAAGCCATGACCCCCTAAAGAGCGAACCCTGCCACCATAGACGGCTTCATCCATGCTAGACAAAATCAGCATACGAACATCCGGATACATCAGGCCAATTCGACGAATGACATCAAAGCCATCGGTCTTGGGCATATCTAAATCCAGGATGACCATGCTTGGATTGACCTCCTTGATAGATCTTAGACATTCCTCGCCATTCTGAGCTTGCCCTACTACTTCAAATAACAATTGGTCTTGCAACATACTTTTTAGAGCCATCAGCATTGCTGGATGGTCATCTACCAACATCACGCGTTTTCTCATTACTTGTCTCCATTTGGGTTTAGTTGTTGATGAGGGTGCAGCGAAAAAATGGCTTTTGCAATTCGGCTATCGTTGATCTGTAGCATTTGATGACGGTTTAAGGGTGACATCATCAGTCCGCCATAGCAGTGATCAATCTGCCAATGAGAGGCGTTCTCTAAGTCTTTCACTAGCGCAACATTGCTGGCATAAATTTGCGTAGATGAATAGGGTGAACGTCTAATCTTTGCAAGTACATCATGCGAAATTGCTTGTGCGCGAAGCTGACGCATATCCAAATGTATGCCTTCCATTTGCATTTCTTCAGTCCAACGCAGCTCTTCTGCTTTGCCAGTGAAATTCATTAAGTGGAGTAAGACCCCCAGTCTTCGCATCCGGAGTAAGCCTTCTTTGCAGGCATCTGCGTTCTCGGGTTCTGGTAAGGATTGAATGCCTAGAGCTACGAGACCTACCGGTAGTCGAGAATTGAGAATGAGGTCGCTTAATGCATCCACATAGCCGCTAGATGCAATCACATGAGTTGGGATTGGCAAAATGCCGGGTATGAAACGGCCACTGCGATACCAGTAGGAAATCGTATCTAGGCCTTCCATGAATAGGCGCAGTAATTGCATATCCGAGATATCGAGTAATGGTCTAAATAAAGAGCCGGTCAGTTTTGTCCCCTTGCAGTTAAAAATGGGTTCATGACTAATCGCTTGTCGCTTGGACCAGGATTGGTGTTCTTCAAGGGCTTGGCTACTCAAGCCAAGCCAAGGTTCGCCACAGGCGTCGCGTACTTCTTGGAAGGGTTTGTTCTTCCATGCCTTTACAAGCGTGTACAGCCGGGATTTCGGGCTCATCAGCATTCTCCAATCGGTGACTGTCCAGTCTAGGCAGGACGGATTGGAGCGGTAAGGGCTTTGGGCTTATTTATCTGTAGGAATCTTCCTACCAGCCTGTCCCCAGTATAGGGAGGGGTTAAATCCTTAAAGAATTTATGGTGATCAACCCTTGAAATGTCGGGATCCGGACCTATATAATCAGCACTCCCTACATGCGAGTGCTAAAACTGATTGTTTTTAAGCAATTTTGGCTTAGTTTCCATGTGAGAGATTATAAAGCACTGATTTATATAGATTTTTAATTAGTTAACACTTACTAACATAGGAGAAGAGATGAATTTGCGTCCTTTACATGATCGCGTAATCATCAAGCGTTTGGATCAAGAATCAAAAACTGCATCTGGAATCATCATTCCTGACGCTGCTGCAGAAAAGCCTGATCAAGGCGAAGTATTGGCAGTTGGTCCAGGCAAGCGTGATGATGCAGGCAAGCTTAATGCGCTTGATGTCAAAGTAGGCGATCGCGTCTTATTTGGCAAATATGCTGGTCAAACCGTTAAGGTCGACGGCGACGAACTCATCGTGATGCGTGAAGACGACATCATGGCTGTTGTACAGAAGTAATTTCGGTATTTAAGAGAGGAATTTAATCATGGCAGCAAAAGACGTTGTATTTGGAGATAACGCTCGCACCAAGATGGTCGAGGGTGTCAATATTCTTGCGAACGCAGTTAAAACAACTTTAGGACCAAAAGGTCGCAACGTTGTTATCGAGCGTTCATTCGGCGGTCCAACTATCACTAAAGATGGTGTGTCCGTAGCAAAAGAAATCGAACTTAAAGATAAGCTTCAAAACATGGGCGCTCAGATGGTGAAGGAAGTTGCTTCCAAAACTGCTGATATCGCTGGTGACGGTACAACTACCGCTACTGTTTTGGCGCAGTCAATTGTTCGTGAAGGCATGAAATATGTTGTTTCAGGCCACAACCCAATGGACTTGAAGCGCGGTATTGATAAGGCAGTTACAGCTGCAATTGCAGAGCTCGCAAAAATCAGCAAGCCTTGCACCACGACCAAAGAAATCGCCCAAGTAGGTTCTATTTCTGCAAACAGCGATCACAGCATTGGTCAACGCATTGCAGAAGCAATGGAAAAAGTAGGCAAAGAAGGTGTTATCACTGTTGAAGATGGTAAATCTTTAGAAGACGAGCTAGAAGTAGTTGAAGGTATGCAGTTTGATCGCGGTTACCTCTCTCCATATTTCATCAATCAACCTGAGAAACAAGTGGCTGTATTAGAGAGCCCATACGTACTCTTGTTCGACAAGAAGATCGCTAACATCCGTGATTTACTCCCGGTACTCGAGCAAGTTGCTAAGTCTGGCCGTCCATTGCTGATTATTGCTGAAGATGTTGAAGGTGAAGCCTTGGCAACTTTGGTTGTAAACAACATTCGCGGCATCATCAAAACTTGTGCTGTTAAGGCTCCTGGTTTTGGCGATCGTCGTAAGGCGATGTTAGAAGATATTGCTATCTTGACTGGCGGCACTGTTATCGCTGAAGAAATTGGCCTCACACTTGAGAAAACAACTCTTGAGCACTTGGGTCAGGCGAAGCGTATCGAAGTAGGCAAAGAAAACACCATCATCATTGACGGTGCTGGCGATGCTAAGGCGATCGAAGCACGCGTGAAGAACATTCGTGTTCAGATCGAAGAAGCTACTAGCGACTACGACAAAGAAAAATTGCAAGAGCGCGTTGCCAAGTTGGCAGGCGGTGTTGCAGTGATTCGAGTTGGTGCTGCTACTGAAGTAGAAATGAAAGAGAAGAAAGCCCGCGTTGATGATGCATTGCACGCTACTCGTGCTGCTGTGGAAGAAGGTATTGTTCCTGGCGGTGGCGTAGCTTTGATTCGTGCTATGCAAGGTATCAAGGGCTTGAAAGGCGATAACGCTGATCAAGATGCTGGTATCAGCATCGTGTTGCGCGCTATGCAAGAGCCTCTACGTACTATCGTTAGCAACGCTGGTGAAGACGCTGGTGTGGTTGTGAATGCCGTGCAAGAGAGCAAGGGTAATAACGGTTACAACGCAGCTACCGGTGAATATGGCGACCTCGTTGCACAAGGTGTGATCGATCCAACTAAGGTAACAAAGACCGCATTGGTAAATGCAGCCTCTGTCGCTGGCTTATTGTTGACTACTGATTGCGCAATCTCTGAAGCACCAAAAGATGATTCTGCTGGTGGCGGTATGCCTGATATGGGCGGTATGGGTGGCATGGGTGGAATGGGCGGCATGATGTAACAGCTGTAACCCTTTCATCGGCAACTTAGCCGTAGAAGTAAAAACGCCTGGTTCAAAAGACCAGGCGTTTTTTTATGCGCCACTTGCTGAATTGGCCTATGATTCAAAAAGAAGCATAGTGCACCAAGCTGGAGCAATTGCCAGTAGAAACCCGTAGTGAATCCATAAAATGAATTAATCGAAATTAAATTGGTTTTAATCATTAGGAGATAAATAATGAGTGAGATTACGAACCCTTTGAAGTCAAAGTGGGTCCAGCTGGCTTTAGGCGTCATTTGCATGATGTCCATCTCGAGCCCACAGTATGTATGGGCTTTGCTTACTAAACCCATTATGGGCCAGCTAGGCGTCACCTTAACTGAGCTACAAGTTACATTCTCAATTTTGATTGTGCTGCAAACATTTTTCTCTCCATTTCAGGGTTACTTGGTAGAAAAATTTGGGCCAAGACTATTACTCTCCATTGGTACTGCGTTGACTGGATTGAGTTGGGTATTGTCTGCAAATATGACTTCAGTCTCCAGTCTTTACATCAGCTATGGTGTATTGGGTGGCTTAGGTACCGGCATTGTTTACATCGGTGTTGTTGGCTTAATGGTGCGTTGGTTCCCGAATAATCGTGGTTTTGCAGTAGGCATGGTGGCCGCAGGTTACGGAATTGGCGCTCTACTAACAACCTTCCCAATTTCTACCAGCTTGGCTGAGACAGGTCTACAAGGAACGCTGACTTTCTTTGGTTATGCTATTGGCGTAGTTGGTTTGCTCGCAGCCCAAGGGATTCGTGTGCCACATTCTGGGGTTACTCAAACAGCTAACCAGCTCGAAGCTGCAGCTTCAGGAGTGGCACCAAAAACAATGTTGAAGACACCCGTTTTTTGGCTCATGTTTTTGATGATGTCCATGATGTCAACCTCTGGTCTGATGGTAATTTCTCAAATGGGTGCCTTTGCTAAGGACTTTGGTGTTACTGGTGCTATGGTGTTTGGTATGGCAGCACTGCCATTGGCATTAACGATTGATCGTGTGACCAATGGTCTTACTCGACCTTTCTTTGGTTGGATTTCTGACAGGCTTGGTCGTGAGTATACGATGACAATCGCCTTTGGTCTTGAGGCTATTGCGATGTTCATCTGGATTTCTACCCGCTCAGATCCAGTATTGTTTGTGCTGATGTCTGGTGTTGTGTTCTTTGGTTGGGGTGAGATTTTCTCCTTATTTCCATCCACTTTGACTGATACCTTTGGTTCCAAGCATGCCACTACGAACTATGGCTTTTTGTATATGGCGCAGGGTGTAGGTTCTATTATTGGCGCACCAGTAGCAGCCTATATTCATGGTGTTGCTGATAGCTGGATCCCAGTATTTGGCATCATGATCGCACTTGATGCTACTGCTGCGTTATTAGCATTATTTGTATTACGCCCAATGCGCGCTAAATATATGAAGGCTCAAGCTGCGTAATTTAGATGTAGTGGTTTCAGATCAAAACAAAAGGCTGCTTCGGCAGCCTTTTTGCATAGGGGTTCCCCGCATTCACTCTAGTTTCGAATAAACTTCTCCAATAGATATCAATATGAGGCATTTAATGAAATTCGCAAAACTTAGCTTAGTACTTTTTATGGTTCTTTTGCTAGGAGGCTGATCGGTATATATGGCTTCGCATCAGCCCAGCGAAAAAAATGTAGGGCTATTTAAAGTGGGCACACCAAGAAGCTTCTTGATTGCAGAATTCGGTCAACCAGTATCAAGCGAAGTACGAAATGGTCAGACCTATGAAATTTTTCGATTTACTCAGGGCTATAGTGGCGGAGCAAAGGCTGGGCGCGCATTTGCTGAGGGAGTTGCAGATGTGATGACTTTGGGGGCCGCAGAAGTCATTACTACCCCAGTAGAGTCAATTGCCGATGGCAATGTCATGGCATACGAAGTGAGATATGACAGCAATAATCTTGTTGTTGAAGTCATCTCATTGACTCCCGCTACCGGCACTTCTCCTGCGCAACCAACGGATTCGTCACCTACAACTCAAGCACCTATTCAACCAACAGCTACTCCTGTTCAGCAGACTAAAAGCTAAATAGGTTCAGACGAATAAAAAGGCTGCGCACTGGCAGCCTTTTTATTTTTCGAGATTCTCGCATCAGTCAGGCTGAATACCGCCGTCCTTAATAACTTTTTTCATCTTCACCAATCCTTGCGCAATCATTTCTTTTAAATGATCTGGGCCAAGTGGCACAAATTCAAATCCTTGCTGAATGAGTTGTTCGCGTAACTTGGGGTCTTTTAATGTGATTGCTAATGATTCATTGATCTTATCGATAATTGCTGGAGAGGTGCCCTTAGGTGCTAGGAGTGCGCCCCAGGTTGAGAACTCATAGCCTTTAACGCTTTCATTGATGGTTGGCGTATTTGGTAGCAATGGCGAGCGCGTTTTACTTGCAACCCCTAATACTTTTAGCTTGCCAGCCCGAATATGCGGAAGCACGACAGATAAGGCGCTAATCATGACTGGTACTTGACCAGCCATGACATCGGTGACTGCTGCTGCAGCGCCGCGGTAGGGAATATGAACGATTGGGGCGCCGGTGTACTGGCGAAAGATTTCCATACCAATGTGCTGTGGTGAGCCATTGCCACCAGAGGCGTAATCAATCTTGCCAGGTTTTTCTTTTGCGATTCGGACTAAATCTGCTGCGGTATTGCCAGGAAAAGATGGGTTGGCAACCAGCACAAAGGTAATTGCGGCCACTTCTGAAATGGGTGAAAAACTTTGTATGGGATCGTAGTCAATCTTTTTGTATAGATTGGGAAGCATAGTGAGAATGCTGTCATTAAATACACCTAAGACATAACCATCTGCAGGACTCTGCGCAACCTTGGCTGCACCAATGATCCCAGCCCCGCCTGGAATATTTTCAATGGTGATGGCTTGACCTAAGCTCTCGCCCATCTTTTGTGCAATAGGTCGCATCAAAATATCGACACCGCTACCAGCTTGCAAAGGCATGATGGTTTGAATAGTGCGATTTGGGTAATTACTTTGAGCGCTAACTGTATTTACTGAAAGTAGATTGGCCAGTAATAAAGCTAAGGTAAGAAAGAATGGCTTGGTTTGCATTTTGTCTCGATATTCATTTTGATTGAGCATTCTAGAGATGCCTCTTTGCAATATCTTAGCTCAATAAAAAACCGCCCGTAGGCGGTTTTCTGAAGAGAGCAAATCTTGGCTACTATTCGATCGACTTCACCATGTCTTCTACGACCTTCTTGGCATCGCCGAAGACCATCATGGTTTTATCCATGTAGAACAGTTCATTATCTAGACCTGCATAGCCAGCTGCCATTGAGCGTTTGTTAACGATGATGGTTTTAGCTTTGAAGGCCTCCAAAATTGGCATACCGAAAATAGGGCTTCCAGGTGTACGTGCTGCGGGGTTCACCACGTCATTAGCACCCAAGATCAACACTACGTCAGCCTGACCAAAGTCGCTGTTGATATCTTCCATCTCAAATACTTGATCATATGGAACTTCAGCTTCAGCCAAGAGAACGTTCATATGACCAGGCATACGACCAGCAACTGGATGAATCGCATATTTCACGGTAACGCCATGATGGGTTAACTTTTCTGTTAATTCTTTTAAGGCGTGTTGAGCACGAGCAACCGCAAGACCATAGCCTGGAACAATGATGACAGTGTCCGCATTTTCCATGAGAAATGCCGCATCTTCAGGTGAACCTGTTTTGTAATTCTTGGGGCTGCCATCATCGCCACCGGCAGCAGCAGATTCAGCGCCAAAGCCGCCAAGCAATACTGCAAGGATGGAGCGATTCATCGCCTTGCACATAATGTAAGACAGAATTGCGCCTGATGAGCCCACACAAGCACCAGCAATAATCAACACTGGATTGTTTAAAGTAAAGCCGATACCTGCTGCAGCCCAACCAGAGTAGCTGTTTAGCATTGATACAACCACCGGCATATCAGCACCGCCAATAGGAATGATCAAGGTAATGCCGAGTACTAATGCAATAGCGCACATTACTAAGAAGGCAACATGGCTATCAACCATGTAGTAAGCAATACCAGCGCCAATCATAGAAACAGCCAATATTAAATTGAGCAAATGTTGACCAGAAAAGCTAACTGGCTTACCGCTCACTTTGCCTGAGAGCTTTCCAAAAGCAATGACTGAAGCGGTAAACGTAATTGCACCAATGAATGCACCAATGAAGAGTTCGATCTTCTGTGCACCGGTATGGTCGTGTGCAGTATTAAATACGGCTGCGATTGCGATCAATACGGCTGACAAGCCAACGAAAGAGTGCATCAAAGCAACCAGCTCTGGCATCTTAGTCATCTGCACACGTTTAGCTGCAAGCGTTCCGATAATTGCGCCACCCACAACAGCGGCAGCAATTAATGAGACCGCTGGCTTGAAATCGGGAATGAAGAAGGTGGTGATGACGGCGAGTAACATACCAATCATGCCAAAGGTATTGCCTTGGCGTGAGGTAGTTGGTGAAGACAAGCCACGCAAAGCGAGGATGAACAACACCGAAGAAATCAGATAAGAAATAGCAGTTATGTTTGACATTATTTTGGTCTCTAAAAGTCTTGTTCTATTTATTTAGCAGCATCGGCCGCATTTGCCTTAGGCGCTTTTTTCTTAAACATCTCTAGCATGCGACGGGTAACCATAAAGCCACCAAAAATATTGATTGAGGCCAAGAAAACGGCAACCGCACCAATGATGCTGGTGAGGGTGATTTCATCGCCGCCAATGACTTCAGTCTGCAAGAGGGCGCCAACAATGATGATTCCAGAAATAGCGTTAGTAACCGCCATCAGAGGAGTATGCAGAGCAGGGGTTACGTTCCAAACAACGTGGTAACCAACAAAAATAGCCAATACAAACACGGTGATGTTTTGGACTGTGAGGATGCTTTGAAAAGCAGCGAGATCCATGATGTTTCCTTAGTATGAATGTTCTATTAGTTTTTGCGGACAGCTTGGCCGTCGCGACACATTAAGCAAGCAGTAACGATGTCGTCATCACTTGGGATAACTAACTTCGCTTCTTTATCGATGATTAACTTCATGAAGTCGAGTAAGTTACGCGCATAAAGTGCGGATGCATCAGCAGCTACCATGCTGGCTAAATTGGTGTAGCCAACAATCTTCACGCCATTTACATCAACGACTTTGTCAGCTTGCGTTAAAGGACAGTTGCCTGATCCGTTGTCGCCTTTACCAGCTGCTAAGTCAATCACAATAGAACCTGGCTTCATATTGGCAACTGTATCGCTATGCAAAAGAACTGGTGGCTTGCGACCAGGAATCAGCGCAGTAGTAATGACGATATCTGCTTGCTGAGCGCGCTCGGCAACTAAAGCTGCTTGACGCTTCATCCAAGCTTCTGGCATTGGGCGTGCATAACCTCCAACGCCTTGAGCGATTTCGCGCTCTTCATCTGTTTCGTATGGCACATCAACAAACTTGGCACCCAAAGATTCAATTTGTTCTTTTGCAGCAGGACGCACATCGGATGCCTCGATCACGGCGCCCAAACGTTTGGCCGTAGCAATTGCTTGTAAGCCTGCAACACCGGCACCAAGAATTAATACGCGAGCTGCCTTAACAGTTCCTGCAGCCGTCATTAACATTGGCATGAAACGTTGATATTCATTTGCAGCAACCATCACCGCTTTGTAACCAGCGATGTTTGCTTGAGATGACAAGACATCCATGCTTTGTGCACGAGTGGTGCGAGGTGCAGCCTCTAAAGAGAAGCCAGTAACGCCTTGTGCGGCCATGGCAGCAATGTTGTCGTTATCAAATGGGTCGAGCATGCCAATGAGCACGCTGCCAGATTTAATCTGTTTGAGTTCTGCTGCTTCAGGCGCACGCACCTTGAGGACAATCTCAGCACCAAAGGCATCAGCAGCGCTGCCGATAGAAGCCCCTACGGCCTCAAAAGCGGAATCTGGTTGGCTAGCTTGTACGCCAGCACCTTTTTGGATGACAACAGTATGGCCTTGGCCAATCAGTTTTTTAACGGTTTCTGGTGTGGCAGCTACTCGAGTTTCCCCAGGCCTGGTTTCCAGTGGCACTCCTATGCGCATGGCATGTCTCCAAAAGCAAAATTTATAAAGAATCTATTTTAGTTAATTGGGTCAAAATCTGCCCACTCACTTACGTCTAAGTCCAGAACATCGTTTTTGCCTAAATTTCTGTCAAAACAGGCTAAGACTTCTACAATGTGATCTGTCAGCTTATATTGAATTTTCGCATTTTTTGATGATCCACCTCAATTCTTCAGCAATCCCACCTACAAATCCCAAGAAAGTCGTTATTGGCATGTCTGGAGGGGTGGATTCGTCGGTTGCCGCCTGGATGCTTAAAGAGCAGGGTTATGAAGTTGTAGGCCTTTTTATGAAGAACTGGGAAGATGACGATAACGATGAGTATTGCTCGGCCCGTCAAGATTGGCTAGATGTGGTTTCGGTAGCCGATTTGATCGGAATTGATGTGGAGGCCGTGAATTTCGCTGCTGAATATCGTGAGCGTGTATTTGCTGAATTTTTACGCGAATACGCCGCAGGGCGAACCCCTAATCCGGATGTGCTTTGTAACGCTGAAATTAAATTCAAAGCTTTTTTAGATCACGCCATGAGCTTGGGTGCAGATGCGATCGCAACAGGTCACTATGCGCGAGTACGCCATGAGGGTGGCAGAGTCCAATTATTGAAAGCATTGGATGCCAGTAAAGATCAGAGTTATTTTTTGCATCGCTTAACTCAACAACAGCTAGCGAATGTTTTATTCCCTTTGGGTGAGATCCCAAAAACAGAAGTGCGAACCATTGCAGAAAAAATTGGCTTACATAACGCTAAGAAAAAAGATAGCACCGGAATCTGTTTCATCGGCGAGCGCCCGTTTAGAGAATTCTTAAATCGTTATTTACCTCGTGTTCCCGGACCAATTAAAACGCCCGAAGGAAAAGTAGTCGGCGAGCATATGGGCCTGGCATTTTTTACTCTTGGGCAGCGTAAGGGCATTGGTCTGGGTGGCAGCCAAGATGGTAATGGCGATGCATGGTATGTGGCTCGGAAAGATGTTGCTAACAACACCTTATATGTAGTGCAGGGCCACGAACACCCATGGCTATTGGCTAACAGGCTCGAGGCTATTGACGCTAGCTGGGTTGCTGGTGCAGCGCCAACCCCCGGAAATTATTCCGCTAAGACGCGTTATCGCCAAGCAGATTCGGCTTGTGTGCTGAATGCAGGCGATGACCTATTGAGCTTTGGTTTAAATTTTCCAGATGCACAGTGGGCAGTGACGCCTGGCCAATCTGCTGTCTTATACGATGGTGATATTTGCTTAGGCGGTGGAATTATTTCCGCCTAAGCCAAAAAACAGATTACGCCTTGGGCGGCTCAGTTTCAATAAATGAAGATCGCTGTAATAATTTCTCATAGAGACGATCTAAATTTGGATATTGCGCTTGCCATTTGATATTTGGGAAGCGGAACAGTAAATATCCTAGAGCGCATCCAACAGAGATATCAGCCAAAGTCATTTGATTGCTATGGCACCAAGCATTTCCACCCAGTAGCTCAGACATTTGACGTAGTGAGTTTTGAATCTTCTCTGTTTGACGGTCAACCCAAGCAGAGCTTCTCTGGTCTTCTGGTTTCCAAGTCATCTCCAAGCGGGCCAAAATGCTGGCATCTAAAACGCCATCAGCCAAGGCCTCCCAGGTTTTTACTGTAGCCCGCTCGCGGTTGTCGGCAGGAATGAGTTTGCTTACAGGGCTCAGGGCATCTGCATATTCAGCGATGACGCGAGAGTCGTAAATAGCCTCTCCATCGTCCAATATCAGGCAAGGAACCTTCCCCAGGGGGTTAGATTGGGTAATTTTGGTGTCTGCGGCCCATACATTGTCTATTTCGAGGTCAACATCAACCTTTTTTTCCAGAAAAACAATGCGTACTTTGCGTACGTAGGGGCTAGTGAGGGATCCGATAAGTTTCATAGGGCACAGTATAGCTATCTAGATTGGGGTTTGCCTAAGCCTAGAACGCATTAAAATCAGGTTTTATTGACATATTCAATGTAAAGGCAATATTCGTGAGTCAGCCGCTTTCTACCCTCAACGCCCTTTCTCCTCTAGACGGCCGCTATGCCGGCAAGTTGGATGCCTTACGCCCTTGGCTGTCTGAGGCTGCTTTTATGCGCCAGCGTGTCTTTGTAGAAATCCATTGGCTTTTGGCCTTAGCTTCCGCAGGTCTGCCGGATGTCCCAAAGATTAATGCTGCAGATGAGGCTTTTTTACTTTCATTGCCAGAAAATTTTTCTGATGCCGATGCGCAACGTATTAAAGACATCGAGGCAGTCACCAATCATGATGTAAAAGCCGTCGAATATTTTTTAAAAGAGAAGGTAGCGGGCCGCCCTGATTTATTAAAGGCGAGTGAGTTCATTCACTTTGCCTGCACCTCTGAAGACATTAACAACACATCGCATGGATTGATGTTGCGTGGTGCACGCGATGAAGTACTCTTGCCACAACTTCGCAAAGTCCTTTCTGTATTAACTGATTTGGCAATTGAGCACGCTAAGGTGCCCTTGCTCTCTCGCACACATGGTCAACCAGCTTCCCCTAGCACCTTAGGAAAAGAGATTGCCAATATTGCTAAACGTTTAGAGCGTGCGATTGATTCCATTGCGGCAGCGCCATTACTTGGCAAGATGAATGGTGCAGTAGGTAACTACAATGCACACTTGTCTGCCTACCCTGATTTTGATTGGGAAAATTTCTCCAAAAATGTCGTTGAGAAGCGTCTTGGTCTCACTTTTAACCCATACACAATTCAGATCGAGCCGCACGATGGTATGGCCCAACTCTTTGATGCAATTGCTCGCGCCAATACGATTCTCTTGGATATGGATCGTGACTTCTGGGCCTATATTTCAGTGGGCTACTTTAAGCAGCGCACTAAGGCTGGTGAGATTGGCTCTTCCACTATGCCGCATAAAGTCAATCCAATTGATTTTGAAAACTCCGAAGGAAACTTGGGGGTTGCTAACGCCTTGCTACGTCACTTAGCGGAAAAATTACCGATCTCTCGGTGGCAGCGCGACTTAACTGACTCCACCGTCTTGCGTAACCTTGGCCCTGCTTTTGGCCATAGCGTTTTAGCTTATGACAGTGCTCTGCGTGGTCTAAGTAAGTTAGAAGTCAATCATGCTGCTATCGCTGCTGATTTAGATGCCTGCTGGGAAGTATTGGCTGAGCCAGTACAGACGGTGATGCGTCGATATGGCATCGAGAACCCGTATGAGCAATTGAAAGAATTAACTCGTGGCAAAGGTATCAATCAAGCCGACTTGCAAAACTTCATTCGTGGTTTGAAGATTCCAGAAGATGCAAAAGCCCGCTTGCTTGAAATGACACCTTCCTCTTACTTAGGTAAGGCGGTTGAATTGACCGAACGCCTCAAAAAGTGAGTGTGAGCTCGAATTCAGAATACGGGGCGCGTCCTCGGTTCTGGTTTGCTGTTTATCAACTGCTATGGCATCTTCTGTTGCCATTAGCTTTTGTGCGTTTAGCTTGGCGTGCACGACACTCCTTTGCCTACCTGCATCACATTCCCGAGCGCCTTGGTTTTGGGTATGACAAACCCAATAGCAAAGGGTCAATCTGGATACATGCCGTATCTGTTGGGGAGACCCGCGCAGCTCAGCCCCTGATTGAGGCTTATCTTGCTCGTGGCGAATCTATCCTGTTGACCCACATGACCTTGAATGGCCGTCGAACTGGAAAACAGCTCTTTAGCAAAGCCATAGCCGCCGGGAAAATTCGTCAGGTATATCTGCCTTATGACCTGTGTTGGTGTGTGGAGCATTTTCTAAGAACTTTTAAGCCAAAGTTTGGGCTCTTCATGGAGACCGAAGCCTGGCCAACGGTTGTATTTCGTTGTGCAGAAATTGGTTTGCCTTTGTTCTTAGTCAATGCTCGCTTATCCGAAAGAAGCGCACGTCGAGTAAATCGTTTCGGTGAAGCTGGGCGTGCATTGTTTCAAGCATTTGCTGGAATATTGGCTCAAACAGAATTTGATTCACAACGCTATCGTAGTCTAGGTGTGAAAAACGTAGTGATTACCGGCAATATGAAGTTTGATGTTCCTTTGGATGCAAATCTAGTTGCTCAAGGAAAGGAGTGGCAAGAACATTTGTATGCAAGTAAACGCCTCATGATCTGTGCTGCAAGTACGCGTGACGGTGAAGAAGAAATTATTCTTAAGGCCTGGAAAGATCTATTGCTGTGCAATGCTTTTGAGATACAGCCCTTGCTATGTTTGGTTCCGCGTCACCCTGAGCGTTTTGACGAGGTGGCAAATCAGATTCATACTGCTGGTTTGAAATTCCGTCGCCGCTCTGAATGGGCTGGTTTGCCAAAAGATAGCGTAGACCTAGATGTCATCCTGGGCGACTCAATGGGTGAGATGCCGCTGTACTACAGCGCATCAAATCTAGTGGTAATGGGTGGTAGCTTATTACCCTTTGGTGGCCAGAACTTAATTGAAGCTTGTGCTGCAGGTTGCCCTGTGTTGCTCGGTGAGCACACTTATAACTTCCAGCAAGCCGCCTTAGACGCAATTGCAATCGGCGCTGCCAAGCGCATCAAAGGTGAGCTACTACTGGGCGAAACGATTGCTTTGACAGAATCTTTGAAGGGAATGCTCTTAAATGCTTCTGAGCTTACTAAGATGGGCGAAGCTGCTAAGACCTACACCATTGAACATCAAGGGGCAACTAAACGAATCTTAGCTGCCCTTGATCAAGAAATGCTCGCCTTAAGCTGATCCAGACAAAGGCTTAAACCCGCGCTCCGAAATTTGGATCATCATTGCGGGCATTGTCATCAGGCTTTTTATCACCCTTCACTAAATCTTCGCGAGTAACTCCTAGCCACATTGCTAGGGCTGCAGCCACGAAGACTGAAGAGTAAATACCAAATAAGATGCCGATAGTCAGCGCTAAGGCAAAGTAGAAGAGTGTTGGACCACCAAAAATCAGCATTGCAAGAACCATCATTTCGGTACTGCCGTGGGTAATGACAGTTCGGCTGATGGTGCTAGTGATCGCATTATCAATAATCTCGCGCGTGTTCATCTTGCGATATTTGCGGAAGTTTTCTCGAATACGGTCAAAGATCACCACTGACTCGTTTACGGAGTAGCCCAGAACTGCTAAAACGGCTGCCAAAACAGAGAGTGAGAACTCCCAATGGAAAAAAGCGAAGAAGCCAAGAATAATTACTACGTCATGTAAGTTTGCAATGATGCCGGCAAGGGCAAACTTCCACTCAAAGCGGAAAGAAAGGTAGAGCACGATGCCGATGATCACAAAGATAAGTGCCTTTAGACCATCAATCGCTAATTCTTGACCGACTTGTGGCCCGACGAACTCAACGCGCTGTAGTTTGACGCCAGAAGTGGCTGGATCAAGCGCTTGCATGACAGCATTGCTTTGGTCGGCAGATGAAATCAACTTGCCTTCAGCGTCTTTTTGCAAAGGCAGGCGAATCATTACATCGCGTGAGCTACCAAAGTTCTGAATTTGGGTATCTGCATAGCCGAGTTTTTCAACTTTGCTACGAATTGACTCCAGTGGTGCAGTTTGAGGATAGGTAACCTCCATCACTGTACCGCCTGTAAATTCAATCGAAAGATGCAAGCCGTTATGCCAAAGGAAGAAGACTGCAGCTAAGAAGGTAATTAATGAAATGGCATTGAGCACCAATGCATGGCGCATAAATGGAATATCTTTTTTGATTCTAAAAAATTCCATGACTTATTTCTCCTGTGGACGCCAAACTTGGCCGATCGCGAGTTTTTGAATCTTCTTGTGTCTACCGTACCAAAGATTGACTAGACCACGTGAGAAGAAGACGGCCGAGAACATAGAGGTCAAAATACCCAAGCAGTGAACTACCGCAAAGCCTTTGATAGGGCCAGAGCCGAAAGCCAAGAGCGCAAGACCAGCGATCAAAGTAGTGACGTTGGAATCCAAAATAGTTGCCCAGGCTTTATCAAAACCAACTGAAATGGCAGCCTGGGGTGAGGAGCCATTGCGAAGCTCTTCACGAATACGCTCGTTAATCAACACGTTAGAGTCAATCGCCATACCCAATGCCAATGCCATCGCAGCAATGCCTGGTAGCGTAAGGGTTGCCTGCAGCATCGATAAGACAGAAATGAGTAGTAATAGGTTCACAGCCAATGCGACCACAGAGAAGGTGCCAAACAATAAGTAATAGGCAACCATGAAGATAGAAATCGCAGTAAAACCAATTAAAAGTGACTTAAAGCCTTTTTCAATATTCTCGGCGCCCAAGCTCGGTCCAATCGTACGTTCTTCGATAATTTCCATTGGGGCAGCTAGCGAGCCAGCGCGCAGCAAGAGGGCCAAGTCGTTTGCACTCTCGGTAGTGGGTTGACCAGTAATTTGAAACTTAGACCCAAATTCACCTTGAATCGTGGCAATGGTAAGAACTTCACCTTTGCCTTTTTCAAACAAAATCATGCCCATGGGTTTGCCAATATTTTCACGAGTGACTTCTTGCATCACTCGACCACCAGCGGCATCTAAGGAGATGTTGACTGCAGGGCGTTGGTTTTGATCAAAGCCAGCACTTGCATCAGTGATGCGATCACCACTAAAAATCACTGACTTCTTAAATACGCCTAAACGATTCTCTCCAAAGCGGAAGGTATCCATTCCAGGAGGTGGTGTTTCGCCAATTCCGATTGAGGAGACTAGAGGATCAGCAAGACGGGATTCCAATGTTGCTGTACGACCAATAATATCTTTGGCGCGTGCGGTATCTTGTACGCCAGGCAACTGAACAACAATGCGCTCAGCACCCTGTTGTTGAATCACAGGTTCTTTCACTGCCAATTCATTCACGCGCTTGTTCAGAGTGATGATGTTTTGTTTAACAGCGTTATCTTGAATATCCTTTAAAGCCTTAGGCTTAAACTCTCCAGATAACTTCGCAGAGCCACCGCTAGTTTTTACTAACCAAATCAAATCAGGCTGGGAAGTATTTAAGAGAGTACGAGCTACTTCAGCTTCATCGCTGCTACCGAAATTAATGGAGATTGACTCTGGATTGCGATCGATACCTTGATGACGAAGATTCTTATCGCGTAATTGGCTGCGAATATCTGTCGCTAAAGAGGTTACCTTTTTCTGTACGGCGCCTTTCATATCCACTTGTAAAAGGAAGTAGACACCACCACGCAGATCTAGGCCTAATGGCATTGGTAGGGCATTGATTGCATTTAACCAGCCCGGTGTATTTGATAGCAGGTTTAAGGCGACCGTGTAATTGGGATCATTCTGATCAACGTTCAATTTTTGCTGCAAGAGATCGCGAGCACGTAGTTGAATATCAGTATTGTTAAAGCGAATTTTGATCGAGCCTACATTGCCGGCATTTTCAAAAAATAGGCCGGTGTTGTTAATGTCAGCATCAGCAAGAATTTTTTCAACACGAGATTGTGTCGCCAAATCAACCTTAATGGTTGGTTTGGCGGACGAGACTTGAACCGCTGGAGCCTCACCATAGAAATTGGGTAATGAGTAAAGTCCGCCGATCAGTAAAGCAACGGCGATAACAATATATTTCCAGAGAGGGTAGCGATTCATATCGAGATACTTTTAAACAAACGAATTAAGCAGACTTCAAAGTGCCCTTAGGCAACACTGTAGTGATAGCGCCTTTTTGCAATTGCACTTGTGTGCCAGCAGCAATTTCAACAGTCACTACATCATCTTTCAAAGCGCTTACTTTGCCGAAGATGCCGCCAACAGTCACCACTTCATCGCCAACAGCCAAAGCTGAGAGCATTGCTTTGGTTTCTTTTTGACGCTTCATTTGTGGGCGAATCATGATGAAGTACAGTACCGCAAACATCAAAATTAAAGGTAGGAAGCTCATTAAGCCGCCTGCATCAGAACCCCCGGCTGAAGCCTGGGCAAAAGCGTTACTAATCCACATACAAAACCTCCGTTAATTACCAATTGGAAACTGCTTCATTTTTAGGCTTGAAATAGAAAGCCGTAAACCCGCAATTCTAAACTGTATGGGGCTTTGGAGCTGATTTGAGGGGGTTAATCCCCCTTTGAGGCTGTTAATCCTGCCCGGGTTCGACGCCCCGCTGCCGATTAGCGTGAAATTCCTCACGATAGGCGCTAAAACGATCCTTGCTGAGGGCTTCCCTGACTTCAGTCATGAGTTGGAGGTAATACGTCAAATTGTGGATGGTATTGAGTTGGGAGCCCAAGATCTCATTAGCCTTCTGGAGGTGATTTAAGTAGGATCTGGTGAAGTTCTGACAGGTATAGCAAGTGCAGGTAGGGTCCAGTGGGCGATCATCGTCTTTATAGCCAGAATTACGTAGCTTGAGGTCTCCAAAGCGAGTGAATAACCAACCATTGCGTGCATTGCGGGTAGGCATTACACAATCAAACATATCGATACCTAGGCTCACCCCCAACATTAGATCTTCAGGAGTGCCTACACCCATAAGGTAGTGCGGCATATGCTCTGGTAATTTAGGCGCCGTGAAATTGAGGATGCGCTCAAACTCTGGTTTTGGTTCGCCAACAGATAAGCCGCCAATGGCGATGCCGTCAAAACCCTGCTGACTCACTGCATCTAAGGAAAACTCGCGGAGATTTTCAAACATCCCACCTTGAACAATACCAAAGAGCCCATTACCAGTATTGAGTTCTCTAAAACGTTTGAGTGAGCGATCACCCCAGCGCAATGACATCTCCAAGGAGGCACGTGCCGTTTTCTCTGATGTAGGTTGACCCTTGATCTCGTAGGGGGTGCATTCATCAAATTGCATGGCTATATCACTATTTAATACCGCCTGAATTTCCATCGACACTTCAGGGGACATAAAGAGTTTGTCGCCATTAATTGGTGAAGCAAAAGTGACACCCTCTTCAGAGATCTTACGTAGTGCTCCTAAACTAAATACCTGAAAGCCGCCAGAGTCAGTCAAGATAGGTTTATCCCAGCCCATGAAGCGATGTAAGCCACCATGTTTTTTAATGACATCTAAGCCTGGGCGCAACCAAAGATGAAACGTGTTCCCTAAAATAATTTGTGCTTTGGCCTCATGAAGATCGCGCGGTGTCATCGCTTTCACAGTGCCATATGTTCCGACTGGCATAAAGATTGGTGTTTGCACGCTGCCATGTGGCAGATCAAGCTGACCAAGACGCGCAGGACTTTGGGAGTCGCGCGCCAAGATATTAAAGTGAACGGGTTTGGTCATGGCTTTGTATTCTCAAGTCGACTCAGAAACATCGCATCCCCATAACTGAAGAAACGATATTTTTGATGAATGGCATGTTGATAAGCAGTGCGGATATTGTCCATACCCGCAAAGGCGCTCACCAACATTAATAAAGTAGATTTTGGTAGATGAAAGTTAGTTAGCAAACAATCTACCGTTTTAAATTGAAATCCCGGAGTAATAAATAGATTCGTCTCGCCGCTTTTTTGACCGGTTGCTGCATGGCTCTCTAAGGCTCGCAAACTGGTAGTACCAACAGCAACAATTCTTCCACCATTGCGCTTAGTTTGTTCAATGGCTTGCAAGGTGGCTTCTGGAATGGAGAACCATTCGTAGTGCATTTTGTGTTTTGATAAATCTTCTTCGCGAACTGGTGTGAAGGTTCCAGCCCCAACATGTAGAGTCACGGTAGCTTGTTCAACACCTGCAGTATGGAGTTGTTGAAGAATGTTCTCATCAAAATGAAGGCCTGCGGTTGGCGCTGCAACTGCTCCAGGATTCTTGGCGACAACAGTTTGATAGCGCTGCGCATCTTCACCATCGGGTTGATGTTCAATATAGGGCGGTAAAGGTAGTTCACCAAAACGCTCAAGTAAGGCAAATACATTCTCGGGAAACTGGACTTCATAAAAGCGCCCGTCGTAACCAATCATTTCAACAGGAAATGTTTCGCCCGCTTGGTTGTGAATATGAACGGTGGAGCCAGTCTTAGGCACTTTAGAGGCGCGGATTTGGACCCAGGCTTGTTTATCACCGCTAATGCGCTCAATGAGGAGCTCGACATTGCCGCCAGTCTCTTTTTTCCCATGCAGTCGAGCCGGAATCACCTTGGTATCGTTAAATACCAATAAGTCCCCTGGCTTAATCAGGTTGAGAATGTCTTTAAACTGGCGATCTAGTAACTGGACGTGATTTTCCCCCTCAGCCTTCACCTCTAAGAGGCGGCTATCAGTTCTATTCGCCAAGGGGTGTTGGGCGATTAGCTCGGGTGGAAGTTCGTAATTGAAGTCGGAAAGTTGCATAGCATTACCATCAGGTATTAGATTTTAACGATGACTACTAAGCAAGCGCCAAACACACTCCAAAAAATGGGTTTAGATAGCCCAATGGCCCTTGCTTTGCATCTTCCATCCCGTTATGAAGATGAGACTGAGTTGCTCACTATTGAAGAAAGCCTCCTTCAGGGACGTTTCAGCTCAGTGCAGACGCAGGGTATTGTCATTCGTAATCAGGTCCTCTTTCGTCCCAGAAGGCAGATGCTGGTCACTATTGAAGATGATTCAGAGACCCTAAACCTTCGTTTTCTCAATTTCTACCCTAGTCAGCAAAAGCAAATGGCCGTTGGCGCACATATTCGTGTGCGGGGAGATGTACGCGAAGGATTTCAGGGGCCTGAGATGGTTCATCCAACAGTTCGTGCGGTGACTCCAGATGCGCCATTACCAATGAGCTTGACCCCAGTCTACCCAGCAAGCGCTGGAGTATCACAAACAGTCATTCGTAAGGCGGTTACTCAAGCAATGCGTGATCCAAGTTTGCGAGATAGTTTGGCGGAGTTCCTGCCTAAAAAACTCATGGCAGAGCTACTACCAAGTAATGAATGGCCCAACTTGCAGACTGCAATTACTTACTTGCATCAACCACCGGCAGATGCTGATACAAATGCCTTGCTAGAGCGCACACATCCCGCTTGGCGTCGCGTCCAATTTGAAGAACTCCTAGCACAACAAATTTCTTTAAAGCGGGCACATGCTATTCGTAGAGAGCGACATGCACCCAGTTTTGCTGAGCAAACTGTGGGTAGCAACAGCTTGGAGGCGGGATTGATCAAGGCGTTGCCTTTTCAATTAACTAGCGCCCAGACACGTGTTTGGAATGAAATTAGCAAGGATCTCTCCAAGTCCTTTCCTATGAATCGCCTGCTTCAGGGCGACGTGGGTAGCGGCAAGACTGTGGTGGCTGCTTTGGCAGCAGCACGAGTGATGGATTATGGCTACCAGGCTGCAGTGATGGCGCCTACTGAGATTTTGGCTGAGCAGCACTATCTCAAAATGAAGGAGTGGTTTGAGCCCTTAGGAGTCGAAGTCGCCTGGCTATCAGGTAGTCTAAAAGCAAAAGAAAAAAGGCTTGCTCAAGAGAAGATTGAAAGTGGTAGCGCTCAACTCATTATTGGTACGCATGCCTTGATTCAGGAGAACGTACGGTTTGCTAAGTTAGGCCTTGCGGTAATTGATGAGCAGCATCGCTTTGGAGTACGTCAGCGTTTAGAGATTCAGCAGCGCGTTGGCTCAGAGCTGTTTTACTGCCATCAACTGATGATGTCCGCCACCCCAATTCCACGTACATTGGCAATGACCTACTACGCTGACTTAGATGTGTCAGTAATTGATCAATTACCTCCGGGACGCAAGCTTATCGCTACCAAAGTAGTTAAGGCTAGTCGTCGTGATGAGGTGATTGCTGGATTGCAGAGCTGGCTATCCAAAGGCTTGCAGGCCTATTGGGTATGCCCATTGATTGAAGAGTCAGAAGCATTGCAATTACAAACTGCTGTAGAGAGTTTTGAGCAATTAACCCAGGCCTTGCCAGAATTTAAAGTGGGTCTAGTACATGGACGCCTTAAAGCAGATGAAAAAGCCGCTGTGATGGCGGCCTTTAAGGCAAATGAAATTCAATTGCTAGTAGCTACTACCGTAATAGAAGTTGGTGTGGACGTTCCTAATGCAGCGCTCATGGTAATTGAGCATGCTGAACGTTTTGGGTATGCTCAAATTCATCAATTACGGGGACGTGTGGGTCGCGGATCGGCAGATTCAGTCTGTATCTTGATGTATGCAGAACCCTTATCACTTGCCGCCAAAGAGCGTTTACAAACCTTACGCGAGACATCGGATGGTTTTGTCATTGCTGAGCGTGATTTATCTCTCCGTGGTCCTGGTGAATTATTGGGGGCCAAGCAGTCAGGCGATGCCATGCTACGCTTTGTGGATCTCCAGCGAGATGCTTGGTTGATTGAGTTGGCTCAGCAAGCTGCCGATCGTCTACTAGCTGATCATGGCGATATTGTCGAGCGTCATTTAGAGCGCTGGCTGGGGTCTAGAGCAGAATTTCTGAAGGCATAATTCGGCTATGTCCTTGAAAGATCGCCTTAAAGCCTACGCTTATCTCATTCGCTTAGATAAGCCGATTGGCACACTCCTTCTTTTATGGCCTACGCTCTGGGCGCTTTGGTTGGCAAGCTCGGGAATCCCTGACCTAGAAACCTTATTTATTTTTGTGCTTGGCACATTTCTGATGAGAAGTGCAGGTTGCGCCATCAATGATTATGCGGATCGTGACTTTGATCGTCATGTGCAGAGGACTAAGGGGCGTCCCGTTACTAGTGGAAAAATTTCTGGGAAAGAGGCGGTTGCTGTAGCAGCTTGCTTAGCGCTGGTTGCTTTTTTATTGATACAGCCACTTAATGCATTCACAAAGCAACTTTCAGTGCTCGCACTATTGATTGCTTTTATCTATCCCTTTACTAAACGCTTCTTTGCAATGCCACAAGCAGTCCTTGGCATTGCTTTTGGCTTTGGTATTCCTATGGCCTATGCAGCAGTCTTGAACTACATTCCCTTCGAGGCTTGGATTTTATTTGGAGGTAATATTTTTTGGGCAATTGCTTATGACACTGCATATGCAATGGTGGATCGTGAAGATGATTTACGACTAGGATTGCGTACATCTGCAATTACTTTCGGCAAATATGAGGTGCTCGCGATTGGTCTGAGCTATGCTGTGTTGTTCCTTAGTCAGCTGTGGGTAGCAGCGCTGGCAGAACTTGGCAATTACTTTTTAGTTGGATGGGTGATGGCCTTAGCCTGTGCGATCTATCACCTCAAACTCGTTTCCACCAGGAAGCGGGAAGAGTGTTTCCTAGCTTTTCGTCATAACAACTGGTTGGGCGGGTTTTTATTCCTAGGAATTGTGTTGGGGCTCAGTCTGAATTAGCTTTGACCTAGCTCATCGCCCATCGCTTTGCCACGCTGACTAGCGGCATCAATCGCTTTTTCTAAGATCTCATGCCAGCCATGTTGTTTCATCACCTCAAGAGCAGCAGCGGTAGTGCCGCCCTTAGAGGTAACGCGTTCGCGTAAGATGCCCGCATGTTCATCTGAGTTATGCGCTAGCTGGGTGGCGCCTTCAAGAGTGGCGTAAGCTAATTGACGAGCAGTTTGCGCATCTAGCCCAAGTTTTTCCCCGGCAGATTGCATTGCTTCTAAGAATGCAAATACATACGCAGGGCCGCTACCAGATACTGCTGTAACGGCATCCATCAATTTTTCTTCAGAAACCCAAACAGCTTGACCAACGGCATTACAAATAGTTTCTGCTAGAGCGCGATCAGGTGCATTGACTGCGGCATCTGCAAATAAGCCAGTAATACCTTTGCCGATGAGCGCAGGAGTATTGGGCATAGCGCGTACGCATCGAGTATGGTCTAGCCAGCGACTCATATCTTTTAAGCGTATACCTGCAGCAATGCTCAAAATGAGTGGGCCAGGAGCGCTTGCATGCTTAAGCTTAGAGGCTAGGCCTTTAGCAACCACATTAAAGTCTTGTGGTTTGATGGCCATGACAAGCACATTATTTTTTGAAAAATCAAATGCAATTTGCTCTAAGGCAGCAATACCTTGTACCCCAAAATCTTCATGTAGTTTCAGAGCGGTGGATGGGTTTGCTTCAACTACTGAGATTTGGTTTGGCTTAAATCCATTAGCCAGAAGGCCGCTAATTAATGCGCGACCCATATTGCCTCCACCAATAAAGGTGATGTGTGCATTACTGTTGTTTTGCGTATTATTTTGTTGGCTCATTTAGTAATCTTATCGCGCTTCCCAAAAATAGCTGTTCCAACTCGCACCATAGTGCTACCTTCGGCTATCGCCGACTCTAAATCATCAGACATTCCCATTGATAGGGTGTCAAAGAATTGATAGGCTGGGTCAAGCAAATGGCTCGATTGAATGCGCATAAAGCAGTTACGTACCGCCGCAAACGCCTCGCGCTGGACTTGGGGGTCTGGGTTTGGTGCAGGTATTGCCATTAAGCCTCTGAGGACTACGTTTGGTAGTTTGCTGACTGCATTACAGAGGGTCTCTGCTTCGGCAAGTGCTACACCACTTTTGCTATCCTCTTCACTTACGTTTACTTGCACACAAAGTTGCAATTCCGGAAGATTTGGAAACTCGCCACGTTGGGCAGATAAACGCTCAGCAATTTTTAGACGATCTACGCTATGTACCCAGTCAAAATGTTCAGCAACTTCTCTAGTCTTATTGCTTTGGAGTGGCCCAATAAAGTGCCAGACTAACCAAGGACGCAGCTTTTCGAGCTGAGTAATTTTTTCAACTGCTTCTTGCACATAGTTTTCGCCAAACGCAGACTGACCAGCATGCATTGCTTCTTCGATAGCTGATGCAGGAAAGGTCTTGCTGACGGCCAGCAGTTCAATTTCTTCAGGCTCCCGCTTGGCAGCTAAGGCGGCTAGCTCAATGCGCTCTTTAACTTGAATCAGATTAAAAATAAGAGAGCTCATTGAGTGTTGGTTTGCTTCCCAATTAGTTGGTCCACGATTTCAATCCAGTGTAGTACGGGTGTGTTGTCTTGTTGGAGATGGGTGATGCAGCCAATATTCCCGGAGACAATGATTTCAGCGCCAGATTCCTCGCAGGCAGCATTAAGGTGAGTCAATTTATTCTTACGTAATTGCTCCGAAAGCTCCGGTTGCGTTACAGAGTAGGTGCCTGCAGAGCCACAGCATAGATGGCTGTCATTACAGAGGCGTACGCCGATACCTAAACCGGAAAGCAAGGTCTCCACTTTTCCGCGGATCTGTTGACCGTGTTGCAATGTGCAGGGTGGATGATAAACAACGCCTGGTTTTTGATCGGAGCCAATCAATTGAACTAACTCATTTTGTAATGAGGGCAAAATCTCTGCGATGTCTTTGGTGAGATCTGAAATTTTCCTAGCCTTGGCTGCATAAGTGGGATCATCGGCAAGTAGATGGCCATAATCTTTCACCATCACTCCACAGCCAGAGGCGGTCATCACAATCGCTTCAACGCCACCTTCAACTATTGGCCACCACGCATCAATATTTTGTCGGGCATTTTCGAGGCCACCCGCTTGATCATTTAGGTGATAACGCAAAGCTCCGCAACAAGTAGCGTTTGTTGCACTAATCAGTTGGATTTTTAGAGCGTCTAGAACTCTTGCAGTTGCTGAATTGATATTGGGCAACATGCCCGGTTGAACGCAACCCTCAAGAATGAGCATCTTGCGCGCATGTTGGGTATTTGGCCTGGCATAAGGATCAGTTGCTTGATTCAAGGCCCTATTCTTGGCAAGTGGAATCTTGCGTTTGATGCCACTTGGCATCAGTGGGCGCACCAAGCGACCCAATGTCATTGCGGAATTAAATAATGCCGGCTTAGTTAAGCCCTCCTTAAGAGCCCAGCGCGTTAAGCGCTCTCGTAAGGAGCGAGCTGGGGTATTTTCTTCGGCCCATTTGCGACCAATATCCACCAGATTCCCATATTGCACACCACTGGGGCAGGTGCTTTCGCAATTGCGACAGGTTAGGCAGCGATCCAAATGTAGGCGCGTCTTTTCAGTTGGCGCCTGTCCTTCTGCCATTTGTTTAATTAAATAGATGCGACCCCGGGGGCCATCAAGCTCATCGCCTAACAGTTGATAAGTTGGGCAAGTAGCGGTACAAAAACCGCAGTGAACACACTTGCCTAAAATGCGGGCTGCCTCTATACCTTCAGGTGTATTGGCAAATTGAGGAGCGAGTTGAGTTTGCATAGAAAAACTTATGGAAGACGTTTAGTGGCAAATACACCGGCTGGATCAAATGCAGATCTCAGGCGTGCTTGTACTGCTTCAAGGGCTTTGGAGTGGGCTTGTTCGCTGAGTAAAGTAAAGCGCTCAAAAGAGGGATTCACATTGGCGCCTTGCCTAAAGCGAGTCGCATGACCACCATGGCTATTGGCTAGTTTCTTGATAGACGTAAATGTTGTTTCATCACCAGTAGCTTTAATCCAACGTTGCTGACCATGCCATTCGAGAACAACATCATTGCTCGAGTTTGGAATGGTTAAGGGCCCACATGCTGCCGGTAGCGCCAGACGATAGAGGGTTTGATCAGCGCCCAGGTTATTGAAAGACGATAATCTTTGCTCACGTAAATCATTCCAAAATGTTTCTGCAGTTTCTGCAGAAATTTCATGGGCGTTAACGAGTGAGCTCATCAATGGAATAGCCGCCTTAACTGCAGCCGCAGCTCCTGCCAAACGAATCGTCAACTCACCATCAGCATCTTTGTCATTACCAATCCAACAGCTAGCTGAGAGTGGTAGAGGCTGACCAGCCCATTCATTTAGGACCTTCAATGCAGCCCCTTGTGAGATTTGACAGCGCAGAGTTACTGTTGCTGCTGGCTTTGGCAATACCTTGACGGATGCTTCAAGCAATAAAGAAAGCGTTCCCATAGATCCTGGCAGCAAACGAGAAACATCATAGCCTGCGACGTTCTTCATGACTTTCCCGCCAAAGGCGAGGTCTTGACCTTTGCCGTCAAGGATCCGAGCACCCAAAACGAAGTCGCGGAAATTGCCAACGCTGATTCGGCCAGGCCCAGCAAGTCCTGCGGCAATTGCGCCACCAAAAGTAGCTTTCTCACCAAAGTGAGGCGGCTCAAAAGCAAACACTTGATTCTTTTCTTTAAGCGCGGCTTCAATTTCTTTAAGGGGTGTGCCTGTACAAGCAGTGATTACCAACTCTTCAGGTTGGTATTCCAAAATGCCTGCATAAGAGCGAGTATCTAATTTTTCAAACTGATTAGGGTTGCCATACCAACACTTTGTGCCACCACCTTCAATGGAAAGCGGTGTATTGGTCTTGGCAGCATTTAGGATCTGTTCACGGAATGCGTTGATCTGGGGCTTGCTTGAATTGGAGCTAGTCATTAGAAGCGCTCCAATTCAGGATGGGGCAGCTTGCCGCCACTAATGCGCATACGGCCGTATTCCGCACAACGGCTCAGCGTCGGAATGGCTTTATCTGGGTTGAGGAGTTTCTCTGGATCAAATGCAGCCTTAACGCCCCAGAACGATTCACGCTCACCTTCACCAAACTGCACACACATAGAATTAATTTTCTCAATACCAACGCCGTGTTCGCCAGTAATCGTGCCGCCTAACTCCACACAGGCTTCTAGAATTTCTGTGCCGAATTCTTCAGCACGATGCCACTCTTCTTGATCGGCGCCATTGAACAGAATGAGTGGATGCATATTTCCATCGCCTGCATGGAAAACATTGAGACAGCCAAGACCATACTTTTCTTCCATACCCTGAATGCGTTTAAGCAAGGTGGCAATATGACGCCGTGGAATCGTGCCATCCATGCAGTAGTAGTCAGGCGCTAGGCGACCTGCTGCAGGGAATGCATTCTTACGACCACTCCAAAATTTCAAGCGCTCAGCCTCATCCTTAGAGATCTGAATTCCACTTGCACCTGCTTGTTCAAGCACTTTAGTCATGCGTTCAATTTCTTCAGCAACTTCTTCTGGGGTGCCATCAGATTCACACAACAAAATAGCTGCTGCATCTAGGTCATAGCCTGCATGAACAAATTCTTCTACTGCGCGAGTAGTGGCCTTATCCATCATCTCTAAGCCCGCAGGAATAATGCCGGCAGCAATGATGGCGGCAACGGCATTGCCACCTTTTTCAATATCATCAAAGCTGGCCATGATAACGCGCGCTAGTTTTGGTTTAGCAACTAATTTGACAGTCACTTCAGTAACTACGGCGAGCATGCCTTCGCTACCCATCATGATGGCAAGCAAATCTAATCCTGGAGAGTCGGGCGCCAAGCTACCAAACTCGATGATCTCGCCATTCATGAGAACACCGCGAACTCGCAAAACGTTATGCAGGGTTAATCCATACTTTAGACAATGCACGCCACCAGAGTTCTCGTTAACGTTGCCGCCGATCGAACATGCAATTTGTGATGATGGGTCTGGTGCGTAATACAAACCTAAGTGACCTACCGCTTCAGAGATGGCTAAATTACGAACACCAGGCTGTACTACTGCGGTACGAGTAAATGGATCAATACTCAAAATCTTTTTGAGTTTGGCAAGTGACAGCACTAAACCTTGTGACAAGGGCATGGCACCACCGGAGAGACCCGTTCCAGATCCACGAGGTACTACTGGAATTGCCATCTCAAAGCAAACCTTCAGAATCTGGGCAACTTGCTCTTCAGTTTCTGGCAGAGCTACTGCTAATGGCATGCGCCGATATGCTGCCAAACCATCGCATTCATAGGGAATCGTGTCTTCAGGCTCCCAAAGCAGGGCATGCTCAGGGAGGATCGGTCGTAGGGCCGAAACAAGTTTGGTCTGAAGGGCGCTAATAGCGGCCAAATCGGGGGGCGGGGTCACCATATTCATAACAATCATTTTAGCCATTTACCTATAATTAGGCTCATGGGAAATCGACTATCAAAAATCGCTACTAGAACGGGCGATGCTGGCATGACTGGTCTTGGAGACGGAAGTCGTGTTGAAAAGGATCATTTACGCATTTGCGCCATGGGTGACGTTGATGAGCTCAATTCTGAAATCGGCGTTTTGATGACCGAAGAGATCCCTCAAGGCATTGCCGGAGAGTTAAAAGCCCTCTTTTTGCAGATTCAGCATGATTTATTTGATTTGGGTGGCGAGCTTTGCATTCCCAACTACAAGCTGCTCAATCCAGATCACGTCGCTCAATTAGATATTTGGCTTGAAAAATATAATCAGCAGTTACCGCCTTTGACAGAATTTATTCTTCCCGGTGGTACACGTGCCGCTGCACAAGCACATGTATGCCGCACAGTTTGCAGAAGAGCAGAGCGCTCAATTGTGCGTTTAGGCTGGGAAGAGCCTTTGTACGATTCGCCTCGTCAATACGTCAATCGTTTATCCGATCTACTCTTTGTGTTGTCACGTATTCTGAATCGTGCCGCAGGTGGTACAGACGTATTGTGGAAGCACGAAAAAAAAGAGACTAAATAAATTAGTCTCTTTCAGTAGGATGGCTAATTTAATTTAGCAACAGCACATCACTTTTTCTGGCTTCTGCGTTTCTTGACTGCAGCCGCAAGTCGTTCGAGCACTTGAACAGAATCATCCCAATTAATACAGGCATCGGTAATGCTCTTGCCGTATTCGAGTTTGCTTGGATCATCTTTACCAGGCGTGAACTTTTGGGCACCGTCATTCAGATGGCTCTCTACCATGACACCGAAAATCTGATGTGAACCGGACTCAATTTGCTGAGCAACATCATCAGCCACAATGATTTGGCGCTCATGTTTTTTACTTGAATTGGCATGTGACAAATCAACCATCAAACTGCCTGGAAGCTTGGAGGCCTCTAGCTCAGCGCAGGCTGCTTGAACAAACTGAGCCTCGTAATTTGGCTCCTTACCGCCGCGCAAAATAACGTGACAGTCTTTATTGCCCTTGGTTTCAACAACCGATACTTGACCGTTTTTGTGAACAGATAAAAAGTGGTGTGGACGACCTGCAGCTTGAATAGCATCGGTTGCAATTTTGATATTCCCATCGGTGCCATTCTTGAATCCAATCGGTGCAGATAAACCAGAAGCGAGTTCACGATGAACTTGACTTTCGGTTGTGCGTGCACCAATAGCACCCCAAGAAATGAGGTCAGCAATGTATTGCGGAGAAATGACGTCCAAGAATTCACTGCCAGCTGGCATACCAAGGCGATTAATTTCCATGAGGACTTGACGAGCCAGGCGCAGGCCTTCTTCAATACGGTAGGACTCATCGAGGTAAGGATCGTTAATCAACCCTTTCCAGCCAACCGTAGTGCGTGGTTTCTCAAAGTAGACACGCATCACGATTTCGAGTTCACCAGCAAAGCGGGTACGCTCTGCTAAAAGACGTTGGCAGTATTCCAATGCAGCTTTGGGGTCATGAATCGAGCAAGGTCCAATGATGACGAGTAAGCGGTCATCCTTGCCATGAATAATGTCGCGAATTTTTTGGCGAGTTTTACTGATGAGCGATTCTGTCGGTGTTCCAGAGATTGGAAAAAACCGAATCAAATGCTCTGGCGGTGGCAGAACAGTAATGTTATCAATGCGTTGATCGTCGGTATCAGACGTTTTATCAACGGCGGAGTACCAATTAGCGGGATTAGTATTTTGTTGGCTCATACGGCTATTTTAAGCCGTAATTAAGCCGTCTTAGGCTGTTCCGCCAACAGTCAGGCTATCAATCCTTAAAGTAGGCTGTCCAACCCCTACCGGTACGCTTTGGCCTTCTTTGCCGCAAACCCCAATTCCGCCGTCTAATTTAAGGTCGTTACCGATCATGGAGACCTGTTTTAAGGACTCTGGACCGCTACCGATAATCGTGGCGCCTTTGACGGGGTATTGAATTTTTCCGTTTTCTACCCAATAGGCTTCGGAGGCAGAAAAGACAAATTTGCCGCTGGTGATATCCACTTGGCCGCCGCCAAAATTGACCGCATATAGACCTCGTTTAATGCTTGCCACAATTTCTTGGGGATCGTCTTTGCCGGCCAGCATATAAGTATTTGTCATGCGGGGCATTGGTAAGGAGGCAAAACTCTCACGGCGTCCATTACCTGTGAGTGGCATCTTCATCAGACGTGCATTCAGGCTATCTTGAATATAGCCCTTCAAGATTCCATCTTCAATCAAGGTAGTGCACTGTGTAGGCGTGCCTTCGTCATCAATATTAAGCGAGCCTCTACGTCCAGACAATGTGCCATCATCAACTACAGTGACACCTTTGGCGGCAACACGTTGGCCAATGCAACCAGCAAAAGCAGAAGATCCCTTTCGATTGAAGTCACCCTCAAGACCATGTCCTACTGCTTCATGTAAAAGCACGCCTGGCCAACCTGGACCCATGACTACGGTCATTGGGCCTGCGGGTGCTGGTCGTGATTCAAGATTAACTAAAGCTCCATCTACAGCTTCATCAACATAGCGATTAATTAACTCAGTATCAAAGTAAAGGTAGTCGTGACGTGCGCCACCACCAGAGGAGCCCGATTCACGGCGACCATTTTGTTCGGCAATCACGTGAACTGAGACGCGAACGAGGGGGCGAATATCTGCCGCAAGAAGACCATCTGCTCTTGCTACTAAAACAACATCAAACTCACCAGCAAGACTGGCCATAACTTGAATGATGCGAGGATCTCGTGCTTTTGCGCGACGCTCAATACTTTCTAGTAGAGCAATTTTTTCATTAGGCTGTAATGAGTCTAAGGGATTGAGATCAGAGTACAGCTTATTGGATAGCGGGTTAAATAGCTTGCTAGCTACTGCTCTCTTGCCACCTTCGGGGCCGATCACGCGAGTTGCATTTGCAGCCTTATTTAAAGCCTCTAGATTAATTTCATCTGAGTAAGCAAATGCCGTTTTATCACCATAAATGGCCCGCACACCAACGCCTTGGTCAATATTGAAGCTGCCAGATTTCACAATACCTTCTTCAAGGCTCCAGCTTTCACTGCGGGTATGTTGAAAATATAAATCAGCGTCATCCAAGCGATGCGTAAACATATTGCCAAAAGTGCGGTGTAAATCTTGCTCGGATAGTCCGGTTGGTTTAAGCAAGATGGACTTGGCTAATTTAATGAGGTCTGCTTGCTTTTTGGCTTTTGTCCAATTGGCAGGAAATAGTGCTTCTGGTGCATTCATGTGATTCGGCAAATCTTTCATTAAAGCTTGCGGTGTGCAAGTGCAGGTAACTGAGAGCGTACCTCGTTTAATTTATCTTTGCTTAAAGTCCCTGAGATAAAGCCTTCCCCTTCAGGGAGGTCTGCCAATATTGCCCCCCAAGGGTCAATTAGCATGCTGTGGCCCCAAGTGCGGCGTTGATTGGGATGTATGCCCCCCTGTGCCGAGGATAAGACGTAGCATTGATTTTCAATGGCACGAGCACGTAGCAAAATTTCCCAGTGAGCTTTGCCTGTCGTGTAAGTAAACGCCGCTGGAATGATATGGCAATCCACTGGACCCATCGCACGATACAGTTCTGGAAAACGGAGGTCATAACAAATGCTCAGACCAAAAGTCCAGTCTTCATTGTTGTGATGGATTTTGAGAAGTTGAGGAGCATTGCCCGCTTCAATGGTCTCAGACTCTTGATAGCGCTCTGTTTTGGTTTGAAAGCCAAAAAGATGAATCTTGTCGTAACGCCCAATTTGTTTGCCGCTGGGATCGTAGCTCAGCATGGTATTTAGCACCTTGCCTGGATCTTTTGCTTCTAGCGGAATAGTGCCGGCCACCAAATAAATCTGATTATCTTTGGCAAAACTTGCTAGCTGTTCTTGAATTGGACCGCTACCAAGTGCTTCGCGAGCAGCAACTTTGTCAGTATCCTTTAGCCCCATTAAGCAAAAATATTCTGGGAGCACTACCAATCGAGCCCCATCCTTGGCAGAGGCGTCAATAAGCCTCCTAGCTGTATTGAGATTTTCCTGAATGTCTGGACTGGAAACCATCTGAATAGAGGCTATTTTCAGTTCTGCCGAGTTCATAGGATTACTCATCTCAATCTAGTTGGTGGTTTGTGCGTCGTTACCCGAATTGTTTGGGGTGCTATTGGAGCTGGGCTTACTTTGCTCCATGAGCAGCTCTTTTTTTCGAATGGAGTCAAAAGTTTGAGTATCAATCGGTTGACCTTTTTGATCCAATGGAATGACCTCTGGGTTATCCCATGATCCCTGCACTAAATAATCGGATTGAAAGCTACGGTTAATCTGACTTGTAAGGAGGTATTGACCAACTAGGGCACCCAGACCCACGATGGGGTTGATTGCAAATGCAGCAAGCGATCCTGCAGTCGCATCAATTGTCGGAAAAATAGTGATGCGCAAATCCTGCGTTTGCTTTGAAAGATTGATTTGTCCAGCCATTGCAACACGCGCTTGATCTAAATTCATATTGAATTGTTTAGCTTGTGCAACACCGTTACTAATATCAAAGTTGCTTGTAATCGAATTAAAAGGTGTGCCCTTAGTAACAATATTACCAAGGCCACCTTGGATATCTAAAGTGGCAAATTTAAACAAGCTTTGCAGACTCAGTACGTCTAATATTTTCGCGCCGCTGGTATTGACTTCCAACAGACGTCCTTTTTCAAGATTCAGACTTGCCTTGCCGGAGAGGGTTTCATATTGCGGATTAAACGGTGAGCCATCCCATTCAACATTGGCGCTTACTTTGCCGTGTCCACCCTCAATGGATTTTTGTGATGTCCAATGTGCAATGATCTGACCAGCATCTTTGACATCCATATCGATATTCAGGGTGCTGTGTTCAGCTTCATTCTTAGTACTCCCATTCCACTGACCATTCATTTGGCTGGAACCTTGAGGATTATCGATCTGTATCGAATCAATTTTTAGCGTGTTATCGCTGGTTCTGGTTTTAATTTTGATCTGGCCAAGTCGCGCCTTACTCCAGCTCAGATCATCAATGGAGATATCTAAGCTCGGAATAGAGTCTGGGGTAAATGTTGCTTGGTTTGATGAGCCTGGTTTTGTAGGCAGGTTTGCAATGACATCCGGAATTTTCAGTTTAGTAAGGCGTCCACTGATCAGGCCACTTGTGTTGTTTTTATTAGCCGCTTGGTATTGAAATTGGCCGGATGCCTGGAGAGAGCCAAGCTTGATATCCCAAACATTTTTTTTGTTATTTGCTGACAGGTTCACGTCCTGCCACAGTCGATCAAATAAAGTGAGCTTCTTAACCTGCGCTGTGATTTGAATGTTTCCAGTATTAGATTCAGCTTCTTGTGCGCGTGAAGGTGATTTAGCTGCCAAGAAATCCCGCCAAGTATCTAGGTTAAGTTCGCTGCTTACTAAATTGAGGTTGAAGCCTTCCTGCGGCAGATTAGGTGGGGCGCCGATTCCAAGGCTATAGCGCAATTCATCATCGCGGCTCAGGACTCCTTGTGTGGAATAAAGTTCACCAATCTTGCCAGACCAACTTGCGCGATTAGCATTATTTTTTTCGCTAGCAAACGTTTTTATATTGACTTCGCCTGTCATTGTGGCGCCTGCTAATTTCTTAACTGGTGCTGGGGCGTTGATAGACCAATCCCGAAGATCAAAGCGAAGGTTTGAATCGCTGCCAAGCTTGTTAAAGCTAATGGTGCCATCGTATTTGATGGTGCCATTCATAGCATTGAGCATGGGATTTGGCTGTGAACGTGAGGAGTTGGCAAGATAGGCCTTTAGAAAGCTAGCCTGGATGTCCCCAGCGATATTGAAATTTTGTTTATTGCTATTTTTGTCACTGCTAGAAATTTTGATCGAACCACCTAGGAAGTTTGCAGAAACATCTTCAAACTCTGGGTTACTTTCGGTAATGCGGATATTTCCTTTGAGATCTTCAAATGGGGGGAAGTCATCCCATTCAGCACGGTTGCCCGGGAGCGTTAATTTCAGATCAATATTGGTATCGGCGGATCCAGATAGGGGAACTTTTAACCCAATGCCCAGATCAATGGGCCCAGTAACACGTAGGCTTTGCGCAATCTTGTCTTGTTTTTTTCCGCTTGGTGAAGCATAAAAATACTCCAGTAGTTCCGGTGCCTGGCCTTGGGCCTTGCCAGTTACGGATAGCGTTAATTGATTGGCACTGACATTGGGAATTTCTGCATGAAAGCCGCTCAGAGCTACCTGCTTGTAGCTTGCGGTCGGAATATCCACTGCAAAACTAGAATTGCTCATGGCGACAGTGCCATTGACATTGGTAAAGGTAGACCAGGTTCCTTGATTGCTTGGTAAGAGCGGTACTGGAGTAAACGCTGCGCTAGAGATTGGAAGATTTAAGCTGAACTCACCTTGTTGTTTATCAGGGAACGGTACTTGATTGGGATCTCCTTTAATATGCAGAGTGCCATTTTGAATAGTGCCAGCATTAAACGCCTTGCTTAAATACACTCTCGCATCTTTGCCCATACCAAGAGGTAAATAGCGATATGCTGTTTTTGCATTCGCATGCAGGAACTGCATATCTAAGGCCATAAAGTCAGCCTCTTTCGGTGTACCAATAATGTAGTTAAGACTCAAATTGGTATTGATTTCAGCATTACTGAGCGAGAGTTTGTTGGTGTTAACGACCCAGCGCCCTCTTTTTTTGGCCCAGCTAATCTGCCCGCTTGCACGGTCAAGTTGAATCTTCGGGTCTTCGAGGAAGTCATTAATTTCTAATCCAAGGTCTTTGGAGTTGAGGGAGAAGCTTCCCTCGTTTTGGCTGCTGGAAATAAAGCCGGACAGATTGGATACCGAGGGCATCGACTTATTGACGCCAATAAAACTCAGATTAATCAGTTTGGCGCTCACTGTGAAATCCAGTTTATTGGACTTGAACCAATCTCCAGGAATATTCAGCGCTGAAAGAGCAGATTTACTCTCTGACCAATGGATATCAACATCCTCCAAATCGCCCTCAGCTTGAGCAGCCTTGATCCATTGATGCACTTTTTTAGAGAGCGGTAGGTTCAGTGCAAATAAGGTTGCATCATCTATTGAAATCTTGGGTGAAGAAAATCCGAATTCTTTAATCTCTCCATCAGCTGCGGGAGGGCGCCAGCGAAAGGTCATCGGACTCAATTTTTCGAGTGGCGCAGATTTTGGGCTGTCCATATCGCGCCAAGCAAATGTTTTCGTTGAGATTGCGATCAAGCCATCATTTGTTTCTTGCACGAGATTAGCTTCGAGCCTGCCTAGTGCAATTGCATCTTCACTTTTTGCGGATTGAACAACCAGCTTATCGACTGCAACATAAAATTCACCACCATCAGGCTGAGCATTATCAATTTTGAGATTGCCATTCGAGCTCAATAAACCTTCAAGTGTATGAATGCCAAGATTGAACTCTTTAGATACTTGCTTTAGGTCTAGGTCTGCTAAATTCCACGAGATCGTACCAATCCAGTCACGCCAGTTTCCTGCTTGCCCGCCTAAGTGTGGGACAAAGTTTACTTTGACTTCAGTTGGTCCTTTTGTCCATGGGGTAATGGCGATGAGCGAGCCATCATGTCTACGAATACCATTGGTGAGGTCTAAATTGAGAACCTCAATCGATGTAATGGCTTTCTTATTCTGCTGATCATCCCAAAAAAGTTTAACCTTTTTTGCCTCAATACTGTCCTGTGCAAACAACCAATTTTCAGCAGAGTAATCGCTTGAGTTGCTGTCCAGAGGAATGCCTGCTACAGAGATGGCGCCCTTAGTATTGCGTTGCGCATAAATTTCTGCGCCTTCGAAATGAATCTCATGGAAATAAGGCGCTAAGTGATAGAAAGAGTTCCAGCTGAGTTCGCCATATATCTTTTCTATGGAGAGCAGGGCTTTCGTTTTGTTGGGGCTGTTAAAACGCAAACCATTCATTTCAAATGCTGGCCTAATACCCGTCCAAGAAACCTTCAGATCATGAATGGTGACATCTATGCCCGTGCGGGTGCTGATGAGTTTTTCAACGGATGCCTTAGATTTTTCAATTTGAGGCCAAAGTACATATCGCACCCCAAGATGCCCAATGACAAAGAGCGCCAACACAACTCCACCCAAAATCAGGGCGCGCTTACGCCAATTCCTACCCAAACCTGGAGGACGTTTTGCAAGCACGCTCTTAAGGCGAGGTGGAATGATGTTTTGCAGCATGACCTCTATTATCCGTCAGGCTCTGTACGATCGGCAATCATCTCTTGCTCAACTTTTAGTCGGGATTAAGATGGGGGGATGGATGATTTTTCAAGGCAAATCGAGTTTTTAGAGCGACACTCCAATTATGCAAGGCGTTGGCTTCATGCCAAGCCGGAATGGCTTGATTGGCTCAGATCCCATGGGCAGCAAAAAATTGATTTAGCTGGGATTAAGGACCTTCTTGATCCCTGCCGGATTGATTTCTTGAGTGAGGGGCATGATGAGGCGCAATTTATGTCTGATTTGCGCTTGGCTCGTCAGCGTCTGATGTTATGGCTGGCCTTTCGTGATCTAAACGGCATAGCCAGTCTGGAAGAGGTTACTCATAGTCTTAGTCACTTTGCGCAACTGGCTACCACGGACTCTATTGCATTTATCCGCAGAGATTTGCAAAGTCGCTTTGGATTGCCTTGGAGTAACTCAAGCAATACTGAAATGCCACTCATGGTAGTTGGCATGGGGAAGCTAGGTGGTTTTGAGTTGAACCTGTCATCCGATATAGATTTGATATTTCTCTATGAGCATGAGGGTGAGACGCGAGGAGGTCTCAAAACCTTATCGAATCATGAGTGGTTTACACGCATGGGTCAGCGTTTAATCAAAATGCTATCTGAGCATGATGCCAATGGGTTTGTGTTTAGGGTGGATATGCGTTTGCGCCCCAATGGTGATTCTGGTCCTTTGGTTTGCAGTCTTGATATGCTCGAAGAGTACTTGCTCGTACAGGGTAGGGAGTGGGAGCGTTACGCTTGGATTAAGGGCAGACTTATTGCGCCATTACCCGGATCGCATGACTATGCCCATTGTGAAAAATCTCTAGACCAAATCATCCGACCATTTGTCTATCGCCGGCATTTAGATTACGGTGTTATCTCCTCTATTCGTGATCTGCATGCGCAAATTCAGCGCGAAGCGGAGAAGCGTTCTGCCGGTCATCAAGGCCGCTCCCATGATATTAAGTTGGGGCGTGGCGGCATTCGGGAGATTGAGTTTTTAGCGCAAATGGTTCAGTTGATGCGCGGTGGTACCGACCCTCGTTTTAGAGTGCGCCCAAGTTTAGAAGTGCTCAATCTGATTGGGCGTCGTCGCATCATGCCTTTACCAGAGGTAGAAGCGCTCAGTGATGCCTATATTTTTCTACGACGTCTTGAACACCGTATTCAGGTTTGGGATGATCAGCAAACGCACTACCTTCCTGATGATTCTGCTGTTCGACTACGCTTAGCTGAAGCTATGGGCTTCGCAGATGATGCGAGTTTTCTTGCCCAGTTGGAGCGGCACCAAAATAATGTTGCACGTTTCTTTGAAAAAGCATTTTTATTGGACGATGAGGAAAGGCTTGACCTTGCACCGCAGGATTGGATGCCAGATGAAAAGTATTTTCCTCAATCTCTGCTTCGATGGCAGACCTGGATAGCTAGCCCTAAGGCAAGGCAGCTGCCAGAAAAAAGCCGCTTAATTTTTGATAATTTAATGCGTAGTGCTGCTGATATTTTGATGGCTGATCAAAGTCATTTGCCAACAGTAGATCAGACCCTATTGCGTTTTTTTGACTTACTGGAAGCAGTTGCACGACGTAGTGCCTACTTATCGATATTGGCTGAGTACCCCAGAGCTTTATTTAATGTGCTGGCTTTGTTACAGGCATCCCAGTGGGGCGCGCAATACCTTACGCTGCATCCCCATCTATTGGATTATTTATTGAACTCTCATGCAGAGAGAGTACTGATTGATCACCCTGAGGATTATTGGCGCGAAGTAAGAGCCAACCTAAATGTGCGTTTAGACGATGTTATGGCTGAGGGCGATGCCTCAGAGCAGGCCATGGATATCTTACGGGTGACCCACCATACAGAGACCTTTATTACGCTGCTAGCTGATTTAGGAATCGGGGTAGAGCAAGCCCTTTCTGTTGAAAAGGTGAGTGATCACTTGTCGGCTTTGGCTGATTTGATGTTGCAGGTTACCTTTGAGCGAGTCTGGCCTACGGTAGCTAAGAAATATGACTTACCGTTTGACACCACCCCATCCTTTGCAATCATCGCCTACGGCAAGTTGGGTGGCAAGGAATTAGGTTACTCCTCTGATTTAGATTTGGTGTTTTTATATCAAGCCAATGAAAACGATCATGCTGCTCAAGAAATATATGCGCTCTTGGCGAAGCGCATGATTAATTGGTTGACTGCTTTTACTGCGACGGGTAGTTTGTTTGAGGTTGACACCAGACTTCGCCCCAATGGATCAGCAGGCTTTTTGGTTACTAATGCACAGGCATTTAGAAAGTATCAATTGCGCCAAGGCGATAACGCTGCTTGGGTTTGGGAACATCAAGCTTTAACGCGCGCCCGCTTTGCTGCTGGCAATCTTGCGGTAGGTGCTCAGTTTGATATTGTCAGATCAGAAGTATTAAGTCAGAAGCGCAATATTGACCAATTGCGATCTGAAATTTTGGAGATGCGCCGTAAGGTACATGAAGGTCATCCGAATCTGGGCGAGAGCTTTGATTTAAAGCATGATGCTGGCGGCATGGTTGATATTGAATTTATTGTTCAATTTTTAGTCTTGGCTTATGCGCACCAATACCCACAATTGATTGCTAATCTTGGCAATATTGCTCTTTTGAGGATTGCTGGTGAAGTAGGCTTAATTCAAGCGCTTGCCGCTCAAAAGGTTGGAGATGCTTATCGCTTATTAAGGGCGCATCAACACCGTTTACGTTTGGATGGCGCAGAAAAGACCCGCATTCATTTGGAGGATCAGCCTGAACTGCTTAGGGCTCGAGATGATGTTTTGCTGCTGTGGCAAGACATCTTTAGGGCACCATCGGGCATTTAAATGAATTTAATGTTGTTCTAGTAACTCGCGTGCATGTCGTCGAGTGGTGTCAGTGATGGTTGCCCCACCGAGCATTCTGGCAACTTCCTCGACCCGCTCAATTCTGCCTAAGGGCTGAACTTGTGAAACTGTCTTATCCCCATTTTGAGACTTGCTCACTTTGAGATGGTGATTACCCTGTGCGGCAACTTGTGGAAGATGGGTGACGCATAGAATTTGATGAGTCTGACCCAGTTGATGTAAGAGCTTGCCAACCGTTTCGGCAACAGCCCCGCCAATGCCGGCATCAACCTCATCAAATATGAGAGTCGGCGTAAAGGAAGCCTTACTAGTAATGACGCTAATGGCAAGGCTGATACGAGCAAGTTCACCGCCGGAGGCTACTTTCGCTAATGATCGCGGTGTGCTGCCTGCGTGACCTGCTACCAAAAACTCAATTTGTTCTAGGCCGTGTGATCCACCTTCCTGTAGTGGTGTGAGAGCAATTTCTAAGCGACCACCAGCCATAGATAAATCTTGCATAGCATCGGTTACCAGCTGACCAAGTTCGGTTGCAGCTTTGCCGCGCTTCTGTGAGAGTTGCTTTGCTAACTTCAGAAAGGTTGCTTCTTCTTGATTTACTTTTTCTCTCAGGGCATCAATATTCTGTGATGCAGTTAATGCCTCTAAGCGCTCAGCAGTCTCAATAAGTAAAGTCGGGAGCTCATCAGTTTCAGTGCGATATTTTCTGGAGGCGCCATGCAAGGCCTGCATCCGCTCTTCAACTTGTTCAAGTCTGGCTGGGTCCAAATCAATTTTTTGTAGATAGCGATTGAGCCCATGAATGGCCTCATCCAGTTGAATTTGCGCACTCTCCAGAGATTCGCTAATACTAGCCAATGCAGGATCATGTTCAGCTAATGCGCCGATATTACCGCTGACTTTGGATAGTGAGGACTCTAGAGAATTATCGGCATCACTCAAGATTTCAATGGCTTCTTGGCATCCACCAATGAGTTTGGCTCCATTGGCCAATCTTGCATGTTCACTTTGAATGTTTGCCCACTCACCTTCTTGAGGAGAGAGCTCTGTTAATTCTTCTAGTTGCCACTGTAGACGTTCACGTTCGCGCTCGACATCTTGCCCCGCATTTTCTGCTTGCTGTAAGCGCCGACGCGATTCACTTAGGGTTTTGAATGCGAATCCTACTTCTGTAGAGAGCGGTAACAAACCTGCATGACGATCTAAGAGTGCGCGTTGCGCGCCACCCTTCAAAAGTAGTTGGTGCGCATGTTGCCCGTGAATATCAACAAGCTGATCGCCAGCCTCACGTAGCTGCGCTAATGTTGCAACGCTGCCATTGATAAAAGAACGACTTCTACCGCTACTTTCAACCGTTCGTTTGAGTAACAGGCTTTGACCATCATCCTCCATGGGGAAGCCCTGATCATCTAGCCATTGGCTAAAGGACTGAATGAGTTCTGGATCAATCCGAAAGAGGGCGGAGATCTCGGCGCGATTAGCACCTTCTCGAATTTGACTGCTATCTGCGCGCTCGCCCAGCACAAGACTTAGGGCATCTAGCAGAATAGATTTGCCGGCACCAGTTTCTCCAGTGAGAACCGTAAAGCCACTTGCAAAGTCGAGCTCAAGTTGGTCAACAATGACAAAGTCACGAAGTGAGATGGTTTGAAGCATGTATTAGCGTAGCAAAGAACTCGACATCAGAATGTCGACGGGTATTCATTCCAATGCAACTTCTCGCGCAAAGTTTTGTAGTCACTATGATTGCTCGGGTGCAAAAGAGCAATCGTTTTATCAGATTGACGCACTTCAACCTTGTCACCACTTTGCAGATTAGTTTGCGACTGCATATCAAAGTTGACAATCACTTCAAGTCCATTAATTACCTCAATTACCGTAAGACTATCTTGGGGCAGGACAATCGGGCGATTGGAGAGTGAGTGCGGCGCAATCGGTACGAGCAAAATTCCGGCGACGTGTGGATGCAAGATGGGCCCACCAGCTGATAAGGCGTAGGCAGTAGATCCTGTTGGAGTAGAGACAATCAAACCATCCGAACGCTGGTTGTACATAAAGGAGCCATTGACGCGAACTGCCAGCTCAACCATTCCAGAAATGCCAGAGCGATTTACGACTACATCATTGAGTGCTAAGGCGCGATTAATTTCCTTACCATCGCGCAGCACGACAGCGTCGAGCAGAGTTCTGGTATCGGCTTCATATTCACCGGCGATGATTTTTGGCAAAGTCTCTTTAACGGACTGAATTGGAATGTCGGTCATGTAACCAAGACGACCCATATTGATGCCAACTAGGGGAACGTTGCTACCCGCTAATTGGCGAGCAATACCCAGCATGGTGCCGTCACCGCCCAACACCACTACCAGATCAATGGCTCCAGCAAAGTCTTGGGCCGTTTTAGTGGGGTAGTCACTTAAGCCCAGATGAGCGGCTGTACCAGCCTCAATAAAGACCTCGCAACCCAATCCGGAGACCAATTTGGCTAGATCCTGGAGGTGCTCCTCGATGCCGTCTGTCTGCAGTTTGCCGACGAGCGCCACCCGGCTAAAAGCCTTCTTGGAGGAATTTGGGGATGGGCTTAACATATAACGATTAAACCATAGGCATAAAATCCCTTCCAACATGGATGAACGTTCCCGCGCTTTACTTAAAACCCTCATCGAGCGCTATATCGAGGAGGGTCAGCCTATTGGCTCGCGTACGCTATCGAGATTCTCAGGTTTAGACCTCTCAGCTGCCACTATTCGCAATGTCATGGCTGATTTAGAGGACATGGGCCTAGTTACTAGCCCCCACACCTCCGCTGGCCGTATTCCAACCCCTAGGGGGTATCGCCTCTTCGTCGACACTATGGTGACTGTCCGTCCCTTAGAGGCAATGGCGGCTCGTGAAGTTGAAAAGGGGCTTTTGCCAGATTCTCCACAGCGGGTTCTGAATTCAGCGGCTCAGATTTTGTCCAATCTCACCCATTTCGCCGGTGTCGTGATGACCCCAAAGCGTGCCCAAGTGTTTAAGCATATAGAGTTTCTACGTTTGGGTGAGGGCAAGATTTTGCTCATCATGGTCACTCCAGAGGGTGATGTGCAAAACCGCATTTTGCCGACCACTCAAGATTACACACCCAGTCAATTAATTGAGGCGGGTAATTACATTAACGCCCAGTTTGCTGGAAAAAGTTTTGAGCAAGTACGCTTGCATCTCAAATCGGATTTAGATAATTTACGTGCAGACATTTCTGGCTTGATGGCTTTAGCATTGCAGAGTGGTGTTGCTGATTACGACATGAGTCGGGGTGACATGGTGCTTTCCGGTGAACGTCGCTTACTTAATGTTGGTGATTTAAGTTCCAACCTTGATAAGTTGCGCAAGATGTTTGATATGTTGGAGCAAAAATCAGTTCTGATGCAATTACTAGATGTATCGAGTCATGCTGATGGTATTCAGATCTTTATTGGCGGAGAGAGCGATCTTTTGCCTTACGAAGATTTAGCGGTAATCAGCGCCCCATATAGTGTTGATGGGCAGATCGTAGGAACCCTAGGGGTGATTGGCCCAACCCGTATGGCTTATGACAGGGTGATACCGATTGTCGATATCACCTCTAAATTATTATCGGGCGCGTTAAGCTCCTGAGCTTTGAACTGAATACTATTTTTAACTAGAGACACTTATTTTGAATCAGAATCCACACTTACGCGCCTCCAAAACGGCGGTATTGTTATTGAATTTAGGCACGCCATCTGCTCCAACACCAAAAGCAGTGCGAGCTTACTTAAAAGAATTTCTCTCCGATCCGCGAGTCGTAGAAATTCCACGTTTTATTTGGTGGATGATTTTGAACGGAATTATTCTGCCGATTCGCAGTGGCGCTTCTGCTAAAAAATACGCTTCTATTTGGTTGCCACAATTAGGCTCACCACTCATGCATTACTCGCGTTTACAGGCGAAGGAGTTGGGCGAGAAATTTGCCAATGAGGGCCATACTATTTTGGTCGATTTAGCGATGCGCTATGGCAAGCCATCTACCCAAGAGGTCCTAGAAGACCTGAAGGCCCAGGGAATGGAGCGCTTGCTGCTATTGCCCCTATACCCACAATACTCAGCCACTACTAGCGCCTCAAGCTTTGATGAAGTCTTTCGCGTACTCGGCACTTGGCGCGATCAACCTGAGTTGCGTCTGGTGAAGCACTATCACGACAATGCTGCCTACATTGCTGCTTTACGTGATCAGGTGCTTAGTAGTTGGGATAAAGATGGACGCCCAGATTTTGCACGTGGCGATCGTTTTGTAATGTCTTTCCATGGGTTGCCAAAACGCAATTTAATGAAGGGTGACCCATACCATTGCGAGTGTTTAAAAACAGGACGCTTGCTTGGGGAATCTCTGGGTTTAGAGCCAGGGCAGTATCTAGTAACTTTCCAATCTCGTTTTGGAAAAGCCGAATGGTTGAAGCCGTATACCGCACCAACTATTGAAAAATTAGCGAAAGAAGGTTGTCAGCGAGTCGATATTTTCTGCCCTGGATTTCCGGCGGATTGTCTTGAAACGCTAGAAGAGATCGCTATGGAGGCCAGAGAAGACTTCTTGGCACATGGTGGAAAAGACTACCGTTATATTCCCTGCATGAACAGCAACCCTAAGTGGATAGAGGCTCTGAGCGATATTGCCTATCAGCATTTATTGGGCTGGTCCTTGGGTACAGAGTCTGCAGAAGAGCTTGCTAAGCGGAACGAAAGAGCCGAGCAAGCGAAGAACAGGTCTTGAAATTGAATACACTGACCCCACATAGCAAAGTAACAGCCTCAACTACAGAAAAGTGAATTAGCGTCCATGACACAAGAAAATCAAAACCCAACACCAGAGCAGGAGAGCCCTGCGGCTGATCCAGTTGTTGAGACTGCAGCAGAAACTCCTGCGGTAAAAACACCTGAACAAGAGATCGCTGAACTCAATCAGAAGGTATCCGACTTACAAGACAACTTCCTGCGTGCCAAAGCTGAAGGTGAAAATATCCGTCGCCGTGCAGTTGAAGATATTGCGAAGGCCCATAAGTTTGCGATTGAAAGTTTTGCTGAGCACTTAGTGCCAGTGACTGACAGTTTGTATGCGGCCTTGAGTACAGACGCAGGCGATGCTAAGGCCTTTAAAGAAGGTCTGGAAATCACCTTAAAGCAGCTTTTATCTGCTTTTGAAAAGGGTCGGATGACAGAAATTAACCCTGCGGTGGGGGATAAGTTTGATCCGCACCATCACCAGGCCATTGCCTCAGTTCCATCTGAGCAAGAGGCTAATACCGTAGTTTCAGTGCTTCAGCGGGGTTACACCGTGGCAGATCGGGTTCTCAGACCTGCTTTGGTGACCGTTAGCGCCCCGAAATAAGCCCAAAAAGAGGCTTAAATCCCGAAAAAGCATAAAAAAGGCAGATTTCTGCCTTTTTTGCTCTTCTACCCCTTGAATTCCCTTTTTTAGACCCCATTTATTGGGTATTGGAATATTCGCGGCAGTTCAGATGAATTGCCTCAATCAACTTAGAAGCACAACAAAGTAACTTAATTTTTTGGAGTAATTATGGGAAAGATTATCGGAATCGACTTAGGAACCACTAACTCGTGCGTTTCAGTCGTTGAAAACAATGCACCTAAAGTTGTCGAGAACGCAGAAGGCGGTCGTACAACTCCATCCATCATTGCCTATGTTGAGGATGGTGAAGTATTGGTTGGTGCGCCAGCAAAACGTCAGTCAGTGACCAATCCTAAAAACACAATTTATGCAGTGAAGCGTTTGATGGGTCGTAAGTTTACCGATCCTGAAGTGCAAAAAGACATTAGCCTGATGCCTTATGAAATTATTCAAGCAGACAATGGCGATGCTTGGGTTCAAGCACGCGATAAGAAAATGGCGCCACAGCAAGTTTCTGCTGAGATCTTGCGCAAGATGAAAAAGACCGCCGAAGACTATCTTGGCGAAGAAGTAACTGAGGCGGTAATTACTGTTCCTGCTTACTTTAATGACAGCCAACGTCAAGCTACTAAAGATGCTGGTCGTATTGCTGGCTTAGATGTCAAGCGCATTATTAATGAGCCAACTGCTGCCGCATTGGCGTTTGGATTGGATAAGCAAGACAAAGTAGATCGCAAGATTGCTGTGTACGACTTGGGCGGCGGTACATTCGACGTATCCATTATTGAGATTGCTAACGTTGATGGTGAGAAGCAGTTTGAGGTGCTCTCCACCAACGGTGACACATTCTTGGGTGGTGAGGACTTTGACCAACGCATCATTGACTGGATCATTGCTGAGTTTAAGAAAGAGCAAGGCGTTGATTTGAGCAAAGACGTTTTAGCATTGCAACGCTTGAAAGATGCTGCAGAAAAAGCCAAGATCGAATTGTCATCCGCACAACAAACCGAAATTAATCTGCCTTATGTGACAGCTGATGCTAGCGGTCCTAAGCATTTGAACTTGAAGTTGACCCGTGCTAAGTTGGAATCTTTGGTAGAAGAGTTGATCAAGCGTACCGCTGGTCCTTGCTTAACTGCCATTAAAGATGCCGGCGTAAACGTAGCGGATATCGACGACGTGATTTTGGTCGGTGGCCAGACTCGTATGCCTGCAGTTCAAGACAAAGTAAAAGAAATCTTTGGCAAAGAGCCACGTAAAGACGTAAATCCTGATGAAGCGGTTGCCGTTGGTGCTGCTATTCAAGGTTCCGTATTGTCTGGCGATCGCAAAGACGTATTGCTCTTGGATGTGACTCCATTGTCTTTGGGTATCGAAACTCTTGGTGGCGTGATGACCAAGATGATTCCGAAGAACACAACGATTCCTACCAAGCATTCACAGGTTTACTCTACTGCAGAAGATAATCAGCCTGCGGTAACTATCAAATGCTTCCAAGGTGAGCGTGAGATGGCGGCTGCAAATAAATTGCTCGGTGAATTTAATCTCGAAGGTATTGCACCTGCACAACGCGGTATGCCACAAATTGAAGTGACTTTTGATATCGATGCCAACGGTATTTTGCATGTAACTGCAAAAGACAAGACCACTGGTAAAGAGAACAAGATCACCATCAAGGCAAACTCGGGTTTGACTGAAGAAGAAATTCAACGCATGGTGAAAGATGCTGAAGCCAATGCTGCTGAAGATAAGAAAGCATTGGAGCTGGTAACTGCACGCAATACTGCAGATGCCTTAGCTCACTCTACCAAGAAGGCCTTGGAAGAGCATGGTGCTAGCTTAGAAGCCGCTGAAAAAGAGGCGATTGAAGCGGCCCTCAAAGAATTGGATGAAGCAATCAAAGGTAGCGATAAAGAAGCCATTGAAGCCAAGACCGAAGCTTTGGGTAAAGCAAGTCAGAAGCTGGGCGAGAAAGTCATGGCTGCTGAACAAGCTAAAGCAGGTGCTGCTCAAGGCGCAGCACCTGGTGGCGAGCCAAAAGCAGCCCCAGATGCTGATGTTGTTGATGCGGACTTCAAAGAAGTTGATGACAAGAAATAATCTAGTCAACACGTATCGTTAACGTAGTTTTGATGTACTTAAATAACAAGTCGGCCTCGTGCCGACTTGTGTCATTCGGGTTGTTGAGAGGAATAGGCTGTGTCTAAAGGTAAACGCGATTTTTATGAAGTGCTTGGTGTAGCAAAAGGTGCCAGTGACGATGAGTTGAAAAAGGCTTATCGCAAGATGGCAATGAAATATCATCCAGATCGCAATCCCGATAGTAAAACGGCTGAAGCCCAATTTAAAGAAGTTAAAGAAGCCTACGAAACACTGACAGATCCTAATAAGCGAGCAGCTTACGACCAGTATGGGCACGCTGGCGTAGACCCATCTATGGGCGGTGGTTTCGGTGGAGGTGGTTTTGGCGGTGGCGGCTTTGCAGATGCCTTCGGCGACATCTTTGGGGATATTTTTGGCCAAGGCGGCGGCCGTCAGTCTGGTCCACAAGTCTATAAAGGCGCAGATTTACGCTACAACATGGACATTAGCCTTGAGCAAGCAGCTGAGGGTTACACAACTCAAATTCGGGTGCCTAGTTGGAGTAACTGTAAGCCATGCCATGGCACTGGCGCAGAGCCTGGATCTAAGGCTGAGACATGTACTACTTGTAATGGTCATGGTCAGGTCCGTGTGCAGCAGGGCTTCTTTTCTATGCAACAAACTTGTCCTAAATGTCGTGGTACTGGCGAGTACATTCCTAAGCCTTGCAAAACTTGTCATGGCACCGGTAAGCATAAAGAACAAAAAACCCTAGAAATCAAAATTCCAGCGGGCATTGATGATGGAATGCGCGTACGTTCGGTCGGTAATGGTGAGCCAGGTATTAATGGCGGTCCAGCGGGCGATCTATATGTAGAGGTGCGCGTTAAGCCCCATAAAGTATTCGAGCGAGATGGCAGCGATTTGCATGTACAGATGCCAATCTCATTTGCGACAGCCACTATTGGTGGTGAGATAGAAGTGCCAACACTTTCAGGTCGGGTTGAGTTCCCCATCCCCGAGGGAACTCAGACAGGCAAAACCTTCCGCTTGCGTAATAAAGGTATTAAAGGTTTGCGCTCAACCTTAGTGGGTGATTTATTTGTTCACGTTGTCGTTGAAACGCCTGTGAAGTTGACTGATGAGCAAAAGAAAATGCTGCAGAAGTTTGATGACAGTCTTAAATCTGCTGGTGACAAACATAGCCCACAGCAAAAGGGTTGGTTTGACGGTGTAAAGAGTTTCTTTAGCTAACTAGCCAGCAAAACCGTACTCAGGTCCGGGAAATTTTCCGGACTTGACTTCACGCACGTAGGCCTTAACTGCGGCCTCTACAGAGTGATGGCCTTCCATGAAGTTCTTAACAAACTTGGGAGGTCTGCCGGGGCTAATGCCCAGCATATCTTGCAGAACTAATACCTGACCAGAGCAATCTGGGCCCGCTCCAATTCCTATGGTCGGAATATGGAGTTCAGCGGTAATCTTTTCGCCAAGTGAGGACGGGATAGCTTCAAGCACAACCATTTGCGCCCCTGCTTCTTGGCAGGCAAGTGCTTGCTCCAACATATGCGTAGCAGCATCTTTGGACTTGCCTTGAACTTTGTAGCCGCCGAGTACGTGCACGGACTGAGGAAGCAAGCCAAGGTGAGCACAGACAGGAACGCTGCGTTCTACCAGATAACAGATGATGTCGACTTGCCAGTCTCCACCTTCTAGTTTGACCATATCAGCGCCAGCACGCATCAACATTGCTGCAGAATCCAAAGCCTGCATGGGGTCACCATAGCTGGCAAAAGGTAAGTCAGCGATCAAAAATGCGTGGGTGTTGGCGCGGGCGACACATTCGGTGTGATAAGCCATTTGTTCAATAGTCACCGGCGTTGTGCTGGAGTGGCCTTGAATGACGTTACCCAAAGAGTCACCAATTAAGATGACCTCAACCCCGCAGCGATTTAGCAATGCAGACATAGTCGAATCATATGCAGTGAGCATGGTGATTTTTTCATGCTCGGCATGCATCGCCAGCAGCTTAGTAATTGATAGTGGCTTGTCGCCTTGTAAGTAACCCATGGCGTGAGTTTAATGAATTAATGCGCCGTTTGGCTATAAACGTCTTTTTCCCCGCAATTGCAGTTACGGCAAGCGAGTTTTTCGATTCTTTGATGGGCTACTTTTGGGAGGTAGGCCTTTAGTTCGCCAAGATTCGGCAGGAAGAAATCTGGCGCGATTTCGAGTAAAGGGAGCAATACAAATGAGCGTTCGATGATTCTGGGATGAGGAAGCATTAACTCAGTTTCATTTTGAACAACGCCCTCAAAAGACAAAATATCAAGATCCAGGGTGCGCGGCGCATTTGCATATGGACGCTCTCTACCGAATTCTTGTTCAATAGCTTGGCAGACATGAAGAAGGCCGTAAGGGCTTAATTGAGTTTCAATTTCAATAACGGCATTGATGTAGTCGCCACCAAGTGCGTCGACAGGTGCACTTTGATAAAAGCAACTTTTGGCCAGAATATGTAATTCTGAGCGCTGTGCCAGACAAACGATGGCGTCAGTGATGAGTTGACGCGTGTCGCCGATATTGCCACCAAATCCGATAAATGCTCGTGCCATACGATTCCAAACTAGAGATGAAACTACTTTACTGAAATTTCTCTAAGTCTGCTTAGCTTGCCTCAGGTTCTGTTGGGGTGGCTGCTTTGGGTTTCCTGCGTCGGCGTCTTTTCGCTGGCGAGCCTAATGTCGAGCCAGATTCATTTTTAGCCCTGGCCATCAGCTCCTCTTGGCCCACAGGGTCTGCCGCAATGAAGTTAGTCCACCATTCGCCGATGGCTGGATTCTGTTCGCCTGTGGCGCAGCGCAGAAGCATGAAGTCATAACCCGCCCTGAAGCGTGGGGATTCAATAAGGCGATAAGGGTAGCGCCCCACCCGTTTTTCGAAACGGGGCTGCATAGACCAGATTTCCCGCATATCACTTTCAAAGCGGCGCTGGATCGTCATGCCGCTACTTTGTGTGGCGATCGTGTCATCCATGGCATCGTGCAGTGCTGGGATATTAGCCATTCCTTTAGCGATATTTGCTTTCCAGTTTTGGAGGAGATCGGGCCAAAGTAATGTAGCGAATAAAAAGCCTGCTGAAACACTTTTACCTGACTGGATTCGTTCATCCGTATTGGCAAGGGCTAGCTTTACAAAATCATTGGCACCTTTAGAGGCTTCATTGTTATCTAGGATGTGATCAAGAAGCGGTAACAAGCCATGATGTAAACCAGCATCTCGTAGTCCTTGAATAGCAGCCCAAGAGTAGCCTGACATTAAGAGTTTGAGAATTTCATCAAAGAGTCTTGCTGATGGCACATCTTGTAATAGCTTGCCCAGCTTGGCAATTGGCGCACGGGTAGCAGCATCCAAGGTAAATTTAGTTTTAGCTGCAAAACGAATCGCCCTGAGCATGCGGATAGGATCTTCTCGATAGCGTTTTGCAGGATCGCCAATCATGCGCAATGTTTTCTTTTGCATGTCGACCATGCCGCCGTGATAGTCCAAGACTGTCTCACTTGAAGGATCGTAATACATTGCATTAATCGTAAAATCACGACGTGCCGCATCCTCACCTTGAGATCCCCAAACGTTGTCACGTAAAATGCGACCGCTTTCAGCAACATGGTCACCGGCGTTATCTAGCAAGGCTCTGAAGGTTGATACCTCAATAATTTCTGGATGACCTTTGCCAAAGAAGGTCACATGCACAATCTGAAAGCGTCGACCAATGAGGCGCGCCTTGCGAAATAGTCTTTGCACCTGATCGGGGGTTGCATTGGTTGCTACATCAAAATCCTTAGGGCCAATTCCGAGAACAAGATCGCGTACAGCGCCACCAACAATAAATGCTTCGTAACCTGCTTCTTGCAAGGTTTGAGTTACTTTGACAGCATTCTTAGAGAGTAAGTGTGGATCTATGCGATGCGATTTTTTTGGGATACGCTTAGGGGCTCCCGCATTGTTCGCTTGCGTATGTTTGACCATAGGGTCACGACGCAAGATGCGCTTAATAAATTTAGTAATCATGCAAACAATTCAAGAATGGGCCAATCGCGCTTTTGCGCTTCACTGCGCAGCCGATCATCAGGGTTGGTGGCAACAGGATGGCTTACTTGTTCAAGTAATGGTAAATCATTCATCGAGTCAGAGTAGAAGTAACTGCGCTGCAATGTGCTCAAACTCAGTTTTTGGTTCGCTAGCCAATCATGCAGATTCTGAATCTTGCCTTCGCGAAAGTTTGGAATGCCTTTGACTTCACCGGTGTAATTTGACAGAGGGTGATCATCGCTAGTCGCTGGCTCAGTAGCAATGAGATGCTCAATCCCAAAACTTTCAACAATCGGGCGAGTCACAAAGCTATTAGTAGCGGTGACCACACAGCATAAGTCGCCTGCATCTTGGTGGCGCTTTACTAAATCAATAGCTTGTTGCCGCAATTGACCATGAATCACTTCTTCCATAAAAGCGTCGTGCCATTCTTTTAATTGGGCGCGTGAGTGTTCAGAGAGAGGCTTTAATGCGAAACGCAGAAACTCATGAATATCGAGCTTACCGTCTTTGTAGTCCTGATAGAAGCGTTCATTCTGGCGAGCATAGTATTGGCTATCCACTACGCCGATGCGAGCCAAAAATTGGCCCCACTCATAATCGCTATCGCAAGGGAGTAGGGTGTGGTCTAAATCGAAAAGGGCTAGCTGGGTCACAAATAGAGTAATGAATGGATTATTTGGGCTGTAAGAGTTCGCGCACCAGGGGCAAGGTTACAGCACGTTTTGTTTCTAATGAATAAGCATCTAAAGCATCAATTAAAGCCATTAAATTAGGCATGTCACGGTAAAAGCGGTTTAGCAACCATGGCAGGACGTCTGGAGATAAGACTAATCCACGCTCTTTGGCTGCCTGCTCTAAGGCTTGTATTTTCTCATCATCGCCTAAAAGTTGGGTTTGGAAGACCAAACCCCAACCTAGACGTGTTCGGAGGTCCTCTCGGAGTGCCAAATTGGTCGGCGCCGCTTTGCCAGCCATGAAGATATGAATATTTTTACTGGCATGAACTTCATTCAAAATCCGAAAGAGGGCGCCAACCAAGCGTTCATCTAAACGATCAACATCATCTACTGTGATTATTGAGGCGGTATCGCTTTGCACAAGAGTAGGTAATTTTTCCTCAAGGCGCACCCAAGATACAGGCTCACTCGGATTTAACGAGAATGATTGAAGGCTGGCATTTTCTGCAGCCTGTTCCATGGCTTGAAGTAAGTGTGATCGGCCAGAGCCTTCAGGTCCCCACCAATAGATCCACCGATGGTTGAGTGGATTATTAGGCTCCTCTTTAGAGGGGCTTACCCAAGATTGACACAGTCTTTGTAATGTCGCTACTAATGCGCGATCTTTTCCTGGCAGGTAGTTGTCTAGACTGGCTTTAGGTACGTGGCTAATATCTAAGGCGAATTGTATTGGAAGCGGAGGTATATTCACGAAGAGGTAATCATTAAAGCGAAATTATTTTTGATACCAAGAACTTTGTGCATAGACAGACCAAATGTATTGAACGAGCACCAAGCTGACGGCGCTAATTGGCAAGGCAAGCAACACACCAAAGAAACCAAAGATCTTGCCAAAGAGTAGCAAAGCAAAAACTACTGCTACTGGGTGAAGCCCAATGCGCTCACCCACTAGGCGTGGGGTTAGGAAGAAGCCCTCTAGAAATTGTCCCAGACCAAACAGGGCAAGGACTCCAACTAGTTGAGTACTCATACCAAATTGTAATAACGCAGAGAGAACTGCAAGGCTTAAGCCTAAAGTGATTCCAATATAAGGAATCACAATCATGATGGCAGTAAAGACGCCTAGTGCAACAGCTCCTTTAATTCCGATTACGGTTAGGCCAATACTATAAAAAACGGCCATGATAGAAATGACAATCAACATGCCACGCAAATATTGGGATAGCAAGCCATCGGTATGCATGGCTAAGTGGTGTACGGTTTCTTGTGCGCGTGGCGGAACCAATTTTTTGATCAGATCAAAAAAATGTTCCCAATCAATCAGCAAATAAAACATCACAAAAATAATTAAGACACCGTTTACAAATCCAGAAAGGACAGAGCTTCCAGATAGGAGTACGGTATCTATCGTGCTACCAATTAAGGTATCTGCGTTATCACTAATATGTTCAGTAATTTTTTCTGTGACATTACTTTTGAAGGCGCCCCAATCAATATCAATATGCATTTGGACTAGTTTGGGTCCAAGCCAAGCTTGAGTACTGGCAACCCACTCCGGGAGTTGGGCCTTAATTAGGGGGATCTCAAATTTCAGAAGGCCAATTAAGAGTCCAAAGATGCCAAAAATCAGAGATAGGCCAACCACCATGCTGAGCGCTGCAGCCAGAGGACGGGGAATCTGACGCCTTTCCAGCCATAGAAAAAGGGGGCGCAGGGCATATGCCAGGATGAATGCCGTCAAAAAAGGGGTAAAAATTTCAGCCATTACGAGTAATCCTCTAGAATTCAATGATTCTACTGATCCAGTAGCATTTTTTACTATTATTCCAGCTCAAATATGACTTCATCTACCAATTCTTCCTCAAAAGGCCTTTCCTACCGTGATGCGGGGGTTGATATTGATGCTGGTGATGACTTAGTCGACCGCATTAAGCCTTTGGCTAAAAAGACCATGCGAGAAGGTGTTTTGGCTGGCATTGGTGGGTTTGGCGCTCTTTTTGAGATTCCAAAGCGTTATAAAGAGCCCGTTTTGGTATCTGGCACAGACGGGGTGGGAACAAAACTACGTTTGGCATTTGAGTGGAATCGTCACGATACGATCGGTCAAGACTTAGTTGCGATGAGTGTGAATGACATTTTGGTTCAGGGTGCAGAGCCGATGTTCTTCTTGGATTACTTCGCCTGCGGTAAGTTAACCGTGGATACAGCAGCCACTGTTGTTGGCGGTATTGCCAAAGGTTGCGAATTATCTGGCTGCGCACTTATTGGTGGTGAAACTGCAGAAATGCCTGGTATGTATCCTCCTGGCGAATATGACTTGGCTGGCTTTGCAGTCGGCGCAGTTGAAAAATCCAAAATTATTACCGGCAAAACCATTGTTCCTGGTGATGTGGTGTTGGCAATTGGTTCGAGTGGCGCGCACTCCAATGGTTACTCTTTGGTGCGCAAGATTATTGAACGTGCAGGTGCAAAGCCTAGCGATGACTTAGGTGGCCGCTCCTTGGGCGATGTTGTGATGGCCCCTACTGAAATTTATGTCAAACCATTATTGAAATTAATTTCTGAGATTGACGTTAAAGGAATGGCCCATATTACTGGTGGTGGCTTAGTGGATAACGTACCACGTGTCTTGCCGGAAAACACTCAAGCAGTTTTACATCGTGACAGCTGGCAAATGCCAGAACTCTTCCGTTGGTTGCAGATGAAGGGTGGCGTTGCGGATGCAGAGATGGTGCGTGTATTTAACTGCGGTATCGGCATGGTAGTGATCGTTGCCCCAAGCCAAGCAGATGTTGCGATCAAATCATTAACCTCGCAAGGTTTAAAAGCGTGGACAGTTGGTGAAGTGCTTGAGCGTCCTCAGGGTGCTCCACAAACGATCGTGATTTAAGCGCTCAACGCAACTTACATCTTTAAATTGGTTTTACAGTAATCTAAGGCTGCCTTTAGATCTACTGGGTTGAAGGGGTCAAAAGTATTCCTACCGGCAATGGCTCGGAGCCAAGTCAGCTGCCGTTTTCCGAGCTGCCTTGTTGCAGCCAACGCTTTATAGCGCATTTGCTCCGCATCAATTTCCCCATTCAGGAATTCCCAAGCCTGACGGTAGCCTACTGAGCGAATAGCAGGCAGATCCGCATGCAATGCAGAATTGCTGCGCAGTGTTTTAACTTCCTCTAAAAATCCGGCAAGCAGCATTTCATCAAAACGCTTTTCTAAATTTTGGTGAAGTCGTTTGCGATCGCTTGGTTCAAGCGATACCAATTTGATCCAATCCGGAATGGTTGATCCTTCTCTGCCATCTTCGCTGGGTGAGTCTGCTAGCAGTGTGGACATTGGCTTGCCAGTGATTTCAAATACCTCTAGGGCGCGCTGCACTCGTTGAGAGTCATTAGGCATTAAGCGTGCTGCAGTTTCTGGATCAACTAGAGCAAGTTTGGCGTGCATCGCAGGCCAACCTAATGTTTTACCTTCTTCATCTAAGCGGACTCGAATTTCTGGATTAGCGGTTGGTAATGAAGAGAGGCCATACGTCCAAGCTCTCCAATACAGCATGGTGCCACCTACTACGACGGGAATATTTCCGCGAGCACGAATTTCTTCACAGAGCCGTTTAGCATCTTTAGCAAATCGCGCCGCTGAATATACTTCGGTGGGCTCAAGGATATCGATGAGGTGATGAATTACAGCAGCTTGTTCTGCTGGAGTTGGTTTTGCGCTCCCAATATCGAGACCGCGATACACCAAAGCTGAGTCCATGCTGATTAATTCAATGGTGTTACCAATGGATTTAGCGTGCTCAGCCAATGACATGGCGAGATGGGTTTTGCCTGCACCAGTAGGCCCCACAATACAAAGTATTGGACTGGCTTTTGGCGACTGCATGGGCTGAATGTAGGGTTCAGTTTGCATACTTCATTATAAGAGCCTGTTAATATCCGCAACAAACTACATGTTAGAGAGCGACTAGATGGATACCCTTTTGCAAATTAGTGATTTATTGCTTCATATTGATAAACACCTAGACGTTGTCATTTCTCAATATGGTCCTTGGGCATATGGCTTGCTTTTTGCCATCATCTTTGCTGAAACGGGTTTAGTAGTGGCTCCATTTTTGCCTGGCGATTCTCTTTTGTTTATCGCGGGCGCCTATTGCGCTACAGAGCACTTCAATATTTGGACTTTAAGTACCGGACTATTGATTGCCGCAGTAGGGGGTAATACCGTAAATTATTTCATTGGTCGTTGGATTGGGAAGAAGATCTTTAGCAGTCAATCGCGTTGGATTGATCAGGGCGCCTTGCTTAAAACGCGTGCCTTTTATGAAAAGCATGGTGGCAAAACCATTATTCTGGCGCGCTTTCTTCCTATCATCAGAACCTTTGCGCCATTCATTGCTGGTGTATCGGAGATGAACTTCACACGCTTTCAGTTATTTAATGTCACGGGTGCAGCACTGTGGGTCTTTGGATTAGTGATCGCCGGATATTTTTTTGGAAATATCCCTGTTATTCGTCAAAACTTAAATGTGATCGTACTGATAGGTATCGGTGCGGCAGCAGTGCCAGTAGTATTTGCTGCACTCTATAAATTATTTCAGCGCAAGAAAATCTAAGCTGAATTAATGCAGCTTAGTTTGACTTTCTAAAGTAGCGATATGCTCACGTATGTCGCTAGCATCTTCTGCTTCAGGAGATTCGCTGAGATAACGATGCATATCTTCCAAGGCGGGACGTAAATACTCTAGCTGTGCAAAGATGAGGCCACGATCTCGGATCTCCTCAATAGAGTCTGGCAGCAGAATCACCAAACGCTCCTGAATGCCTAGCAAGCGCTCCCAGCGTTCATGCTCTGAGTAAATCACCTTGAGGTTTCGCAGGAATCGAGACAAGATCTCACGGGCGCTTGAGGCCCTTAAGAAGACGTTTAGCGGGAGGCTGAGCTCACCACGATAGCCTTTGGCATCGAGATAGGGATCAAGCATCTCCTGCAGTTGATTCTTCGAGAGGGATTCTCCAGTCAAAGGATCCATGATCACTTCACCTTGTTGCAAGGAGATGCGCATCATGAAGTGATTCGGAAATGAAACCCCCCGAATTTTCAGACCAATCTGTTGACCCAACTCCATCATCAGAATTGCTATGGAGATAGGAATGCCTCTACGATTCTCAAGCACATAGTGCAAATAAGAATTTTCAGGGGCATAAAAATCATTTGGGTTAGGACCAAAACCCAGTTCGGTATAAAAAAAGTGCTTCAGAATTTGCAAGCGCTGAACTGGTGAAGTATCGGGTGTAATACGTGTTTTTAATTTATTGCCCAGCTCATCAAGATGATCGAGAACGCCTTGAACATCCAAATCTGGATAAGCATGCTGCGCTACAGCGATGGCAGCTTCCGTTAATGGGAAGTGTTCGTCCTCAGTGACCAGGGAAGTGAAGTAGTCAAGTTGTTGTGTTGGCATACATCCTATTTTGCATGACGCAGGAATTTTTGCCAGCGAATTCCAACTAAAGCTAGGGCACCAAAGTAAACAATGGCTGCGGCAGCCAACCATAAAGCAACTAGGCCAATGCGCAGCCAAGGTTGCGCTTGAAGGGCAATCCAATTGTGGGCGCCTGCGGCATAAAAAAGGACTGCCGAAAAGGGAATTAAAGCTACAAGAAGTTGCCCCAAATACTTAGCCCATGAAGCGCCTGGAAGAGCCCCTCGTTTGTGTAGGCCAAACCAGAGCAGGGCGGCATTGAGACAGGCGCCGGTGCCCACGGATAAGGCCAGACCAGCATGACCAAGCCAAGGTACGAATACTAGGTTTGCCAGCTGAGTGGCGACTAGAACCAATAGGCCAATTTTGACGGGGGTGCGAATGTCTTGGCGTGAGTAGAAGCCCGGCGCCAAGATCTTCACTAGGATTAATCCAATGAGACCCACTCCATAGGCAGCTAATGCGCGTTGCGTCATCAACACATCAAGCGCATTAAATTTTCCATAGTGATACAAGACTGCAGCTAATGGCTCACCAAAAATAAAGAGTGCAATTGCAGAAGGCGCTGCAAGCAAGAAAGTCAGTTGCAAGCCCCATACCAACAGTTCACCAGCATGTACTAAATCATTTTTTGCATTGGCCTTACTCAGGCTTGGTAGCAGAACGGTGCCGAGTGCAACCCCGAGTAGTGCCGTTGGGAATTCCATCAGGCGATCTGCATATGAAAGCCATGAGACGCTACCGGCTTGTAAGCGCGATGCGATATTGGTATTAATGATCAAAGAGATTTGCGCAACTGACACGGCAAATACAGCTGGCCCCATGAGTCTCAAGACGCGTCTTGCATCAGGATTGGTGATGGCTGCTTTGATGGCTCCAGGCAATAAGCCAATCCGCGGCAAAAGACCGAGACGAGAGAGTGCTGGAACCTGAATTACCAGTTGCAGAATGCCGCCTAAAAGAACACCAATGCTTAACGCATAAATCGGTTGCTCTAAGTGAGGTGCTAAAAAGATGGCGCTACCAATCAAAGCGAGATTGAGCAAGACAGGCGTAAAGGCGGGAAGCGCAAACCGATGGTAGGTATTCAAAATCCCTGCTGAGAGGGACACCATGGAAATCAGCCCGATATAAGGGAACATGATGCGGGTCATCACAACGCTGGCATCGTAGGCCGGCCCACCTTGAAAGCCTGTAGCAATCACCAAAATGAGCAAGGGCGCGCCAATAACCCCCAGTAGTACCGTTAGGAGCAAAGCCCAGAATAAGAGCGTGGCGACCGCATTAATGAGGATTTTGGCCTTGCTTTGATCCTCTTGGGTGGCAATTTCGCCCAAAATAGGGACAAATGCCTGGGAAAAGGCCCCCTCAGCGAAGAGTCGGCGAAGTAAATTGGGTAGCCTAAAAGCGACATTAAAGGCGTCAGTCCACTCTGAAGCCCCGAAACTACGGGCAATCAGGGTCTCCCGTAGCAGGCCCGTAATACGGGAAAGCATAGTGAGGGAGCTAACCTTGGCGGCGGCAGAAAGCAGATTCATGAGCCGATTTTCACCTATTTGTGGGTGGACTGGGCTTTTTTGCCCCTTTAAGGTAAAATCTTGGGTTTTGGCGAGCTTGCTTATGAATCTAGCAAGTCCGCGAGATTTTTAACTAATCGCATTTTGCAATTTATAGAGGCAAGGTTTAAAGATGGCCAATACAGCACAAGCGCGCAAGCGCGCACGCCAGGCAGTAAAACAGAACGAGCATAACTCCAGTTTGCGTTCTAAGCTCCGCACTTCCATTAAGGCAGTTCGTAAAGCAATCGAAACTGGTGACAAAGCTTCTGCAGCGAAAGTATTCGCAGCAACTCAAGCAACAATCGACAAGATTGCTGACAAGAAGATTGCTCATAAAAATACTGCAGCACGTCAAAAGTCACGTTTGTCTGCAGCTATCAAGGCGATGGCAGCGTAATTTAGTAAAAGTTTTAGGCTGGTCGAATCATCATTTCGACCTAAGCCCGCTCCTTATCAGAGCGGGTTTTTGTTTTTAAGGCTGAGCTGAGGGTCTTGGGTTGAACTCGCAGGCCTCTTCGATTGGTAGGTCGTTGTCTTTGGCAAAGTTCATGACAAAGTCTAGCGCCCGAGGATCGAGATCGCGCAGTCTAGTATCGATAACAACGCATTTCACTTTGGCAATAAGCACTGGTCTGACATAGGGCGAATAAGTGAAGCGAGGGTCTCCAGAATCTCCTGGAGGGCGAAAGGTAGCCATCACCCCGCAAAGACGCTCCGCCCAATCACTGGGCCGAAATGGTTTGCCAGAAGTGGTAATGCCTTGAATGAAAAGCTTTTTGTGGTTCAAGTTGGCGTAAAGAAGTTCGTAAGAATCAGTATTACTAAGCCCTCTAGCTTAACAGCCTGAGGTGGCCGTAAGATGGCTTTATGTTCTATTTTCGTGCAGTTGAATGGTTTAAGAAAAAAATGCAAGCCAAAACTTTAGTAGAAAGCTCAACTATGACATCTCTGGCAAAGCCTCAAGTGCCTGGTCAGGTAAAGCACTACCTGCAGTTTTCTGACCTCACTCGTGAGGAATATGAATACTTACTAAAAAGATCAGCCTGGCTCAAAGCCAAGTTCAAGAGTTATGAGACTTGGCATCCTTTGCATGACCGTACTTTGGCGATGATTTTTGAAAAGCATTCCACGCGCACTCGCCTGTCCTTTGAGGCGGGCATACATCAGCTTGGTGGTCATGCGGTATACCTGAACACTCGCGATACTCAATTAGGTCGTGGTGAGCCTGTAGAGGACGCAGCGCAGGTGATCTCACGCATGACTGACATCATCATGATTCGCACCTTTGGCCAAGAGATTATTGAGCGTTTTGCTGCGAACTCACGGGTCCCAGTCATCAATGGCCTAACAAATGAATACCATCCTTGTCAGGTCTTGGCCGATATCTTTACCTTTGTAGAGGCACGTGGTCCGATTCAGGGTAGAACGGTGGCTTGGGTCGGCGATGCTAATAATATGGCTTACACCTGGATTCAGGCGGCTGAGTGCTTAGATTTCCAATTGCGCTTCTCGGCGCCTGCAGGCTACCAATTAGATCCTGCGCGTTTGACGCAGAATGCAGCAAAACATTTGACGATCTGTGCTGATCCTAAGGATGCCTGCAAGGATGCAGATTTAGTCACCACTGATGTTTGGACTAGCATGGGCTATGAGGCTGAAAATACTTTGCGTATGAATGCTTTCCAAGACTGGATGGTTGATGAAGAGTTGATGGCAGTAGCAAAACCAGATGCTTTGTTTATGCACTGCTTGCCAGCGCACCGTGGTGAAGAAGTTTCAGCGGGCGTGATTGATGGTCCACAAAGTATTGTGTGGGAAGAGGCGGAGAATCGCCTGCACGTTCAAAAAGCGCTGATGGAGTATTTGCTCTGTGGTCGCTTGGACAAATAAATAAAGAGTAATAAAGAAGTATTTAGTCATTTTTTAGTTAAATTTTTTTGATCGAATAAGAAATCATGTCTGATATTAAAAAAGCCGTACTAGCCTATTCTGGTGGACTCGATACTAGTGTGATCTTGAAGTGGCTTCAAGACACCTATGGTTGTGAAATCGTCACTTTTACTGCCGACCTGGGCCAAGGCGAAGAGCTTGAGCCTGCGCGTGCTAAGGCCCTGCAGTTCGGTATCAAGCCAGAGAATATTTTTATTGATGACTTGCGTGAAGAGTTTGTGCGCGATTTTGTCTTCCCAATGTTCCGTGCCAACACTATTTATGAGGGCGAGTATTTATTGGGCACCTCAATTGCTCGCCCATTGATCGCTAAACGTCAAATTGAGATTGCTCGCTTAACTGGTGCTGACTCTGTATCTCACGGTGCTACTGGCAAAGGGAATGACCAGGTTCGCTTTGAATTGGGCTACTACGCTCTTGAGCCAGGAATTAAAGTGATTGCACCATGGCGTGAGTGGGATCTCCTCTCCCGCGAGAAGTTAATGGCTTACGCTGAGAAGCATGGCATTCCAGTTGAGATGAAGCATAAGCAAGGCGGCTCCCCTTATTCAATGGACGCTAACTTGCTTCATATCAGCTATGAGGGCCGTCATCTTGAGAATCCAAATGCCGAGGCTGAAGAGTCAATGTGGCGCTGGACAGTTTCTCCTGAGAAGGCGCCAGATACCCCAGAGATCATTGAGATTGAATTTAAAGCTGGCGACCCTGTGGCAATTAATGGCAAAGCTTATAAGCCACATGAATTGTTAGCAGAGCTCAATCGTATTGGCGGCATGCATGGAATTGGTCGCCTTGACTTGGTTGAGAACCGCTTTGTTGGTATGAAGAGCCGGGGTTGCTATGAAACTCCTGGCGGCACCATTCTTTTGAAGGCCCATCGCGGAATCGAGAGTATTACTCTAGATCGCGAAGTAGCTCACTTAAAAGACGACCTCATGCCTCGCTACGCTAGCTTGATTTACAACGGCTTGTGGTGGTCTCCTGAGCGTCTCGCACTGCAAACATTAATTGATCATACTCAACAGATGGTGAATGGTGTTGTCCGTCTCAAGCTTTACAAAGGTTCTGTATCCGTGATTTCACGTGACTCAGCCAATACTTTGTTTGATCAAAATATTGCAACCTTTGATGATGATGGTGGTGCGTATAACCAAGCAGATGCTGGTGGCTTTATCAAGCTGAATGCATTGCGTATGCGTATTGCTGAAATTGCTAAGCGCAAGCGTGCTCAGAAATAATCCCAATTAGAACCAAACGAAATAGAAAGAACTCAGATGCAATTTGATCAAGTTTCAGTTGGCAAAAAAGCCAATGTATTTTTTGATGGCAAATGTGTTTCACACACAGTGACCTTGCCTAATGGCGTACGTAAGTCTGTTGGCGTGGTATTGCCAAGCACTTTGCGCTTTGACCTCAGCACTAAAGAAGTGATGGAAGTGGTTGATGGCAACGCATTTGTCAGCATCAACGGCGCTCCAGAGCAAGAGTTCAAGGCTGGTCAAAGCTGGGAAGTAGAAAAAGGTGGTTACTTTATTATTCGCGCTGAGCAACCAGTGCACTATGTCTGCCACTTTGAGTAATAAGCGCTTGTTTTAAATAAAGCCACCCTCGGGTGGTTTTTTATTTCGTGCCATGTAAGAATCCACAAATGAAGATCATTTACATAGTTATTGCGATCGGGGCGCTGATGTCCTCTTCCGCATATTCTCAGGTTTTTGATGTTCCTTATAAAGACGATGCTCCGACTAGAACATTGCTTACTCCAGTTAAAAATGCCAAGGCAGTTGTGTTGCTATTTCCTGGTGGTGGTGGCGTCTTGAATTTGCAGGACGATGGCTCAACTACTAACGGCCATACTTTTGTCAGATCCAAGGATCTCTGGGCTCAATACGGAATAGACGCTGTTTTAGTTGATACCCCGTACGACCTGGGGGCTGGTATGCGTAACTCTCGATCCATTAGAGATCATCAGCAAAGAATTTTGAATGTTGTTTCTTATTACAAAGAAAAGTTCAATCTACCAGTATGGATATTTGGTCACAGTATGGGTACCGTGAGCGTTACCGAATTTGTTAATGGCGGAAAAGAAAAAGAAAGGCTCATAGCTGGAGTCATAGTGGCAGGAACTTACAGATCTGCAACGGTAGATTCGGATGTGACGGTGCCGGTACTAGCAATTCATCATGTTGACGATGGCTGTGGATCAACGCCATTCGTTTCGTCTGAGAGAATTATCGAGGGACGATCAAAGCAATTGAGATCCCAGTTCATTCAGATTGAAGGCGGAATTAGCGAGGGTGATGTTTGCGGCTCAAGGGCTTATCACGGCTTTAATCAAAAAGAGTCTGAGTTTGTGAAATCTGCCGCCCAATTCATATTAAAGAATTAGAAAAGCCTAATGATTATTTTGGTAAGCCGCTGATAGTGCTGCCCGGCACAATCACCCTGTCGGAGAACCACTGCTTATTCATTTCGAGGGCATAACGAACATTGGCCCTTGGGCAATGATTGTTCGTTGTCTCTGCTTGCATCTCTTCGATGTTCACAATCTTGCCATCGTCTGCGATGAATGCAATCGACAATGGAATCTTGGTATTGTTCATCCAGAAGCAATGACCAGCTTTTTGTTCAAAGATAAACAGCATTCCAGAATTTGTAGGCATGCTAGCGCGATTCATGAGGCCAACTTCTCTAGCTTTAGGGGTATCAGCAAGCTCTGCCTGAATGCGATAGATGCTGGTCTTGAGTTCAATAGTCGGTAAGCCTACGTTCACTTGCGCTAACGCCAGCGACGATCCGATAAAAAAGGTAGCTGCAATGAGCTTGCAGAAAAATTGAGTAGTTGTGTTCATCGCTTGTATTTTAAGTGAACCAATTTTTAGACGAAAAAAAACCCAGGAACGAATCCTGGGTTTTCCATAATGATCTAAGGACTATTAAGCCGCTTGGATATTGGTAGCTTGCTTGCCTTTAGGACCTTGGGTAATATCAAACGTTACCTTTTGGTTTTCCTTAAGGGTTTTGAACCCAGGCATAGTAATTGCGCTGAAATGCGCGAACAACTCTTCTTCACCATCATCAGGTTTGATAAAGCCAAAACCTTTTGCATCATTGAACCACTTAACAATTCCGGTCGCCATGCGAACTCCATTACATAAACTTAAAACAACCGTGATGAGGGTAAATACTTTTTAATCAGTCTCAATCCACAACACGCCTAAATAGAACCTCTTTTGAAGCCTACCCCCTGATTGTTTGCCCTTTTTGTAGGGGTGTCAAGGAGTTATATGCACTTACCCCCTATTAATGGCCCCTTTTTTTATCGAAAAATGCCCCAATATGGTTTAAATGGGGCATTTTGCGTGTTTTTCGCAACAAGACCCTCCTTTAAATAAGTTTGGATATCTGTGTTTAGAATGTTTCTCATGAGCCGCACTCCCAAAAATCCCACTACTGGCGTCCCCGCCAATCCCTACGTTGAAGACACCCTTTTGCTCGAAAAACAGGTCGAGCAAGTTAAGGCTCCTTCCATGTACAAAGTTTTGTTACTGAATGACGATTACACGCCGATGGAATTTGTAGTGATGGTCATTCAGGAGTATTTTAATAAGGACCATGAAACAGCAACGCGCATCATGTTGCAAGTTCATTTGGTTGGCAAAGGCGTTTGCGGAATATTTACCCGTGATGTTGCTGCCACCAAGGTGCATCAAGTTATTGAATTATCCCGTGAAGCGGGTCACCCACTACAGTGCACTATGGAGGAAGCATGATTGCCCAAGAACTAGAAGTAAGTTTGCACATGGCGTTTGTTGACGCACGGGCATCCCGACACGAATTCATTACCGTGGAACATTTGCTGGCCGCCTTGCTTGACAACGCTACCGCGGTAGAAGTACTTAAGGCATGCGCTGTCAATATCGCAGAGTTACGCGCTCAACTGAAAAACTTTATCAATGACAACACACCAGTAGTGCCTGGTAATGATGAAGTAGATACACAACCTACATTAGGATTTCAGCGAGTGATTCAACGTGCCATCATGCACGTGCAATCGACATCCAATGGCAAGAAAGAAGTGACTGGTGCAAATGTATTGGTTGCCATCTTTGGCGAGAAAGATTCTCATGCGGTGTACTTCTTGCAACAGCAAGGCGTTACTCGCTTAGATGTCGTGAACTTCATTAGCCATGGCGTTCGTAAAGACCAAACTGAGCATGTAAAGCCTGCTGACACTACGCAAGAGACAGAAGAGGCAGCCTCGTCAGGTAAAGAGAGCCCTCTGGATCAGTACACCCAGAACCTAAATGCCTTGGCTCGCCAGGGGAAGATTGACCCACTGATTGGTCGTGAGAGCGAAGTAGAGCGTGTGATTCAAGTGCTTTGCCGTCGCCGAAAGAACAATCCTTTGTTAGTTGGAGAAGCTGGTGTTGGTAAAACTGCCATTGCTGAAGGCTTAGCCTGGAGAATCGTTAAGGGAGATGTGCCTGACATTTTGGCTGATGCTACCGTGTATTCATTAGATATGGGTGCATTACTGGCTGGCACCAAATACCGTGGTGACTTCGAGCAACGTTTAAAGAGTGTTCTTAAGTCACTAAAAGATCACGCTCATGGCGTTTTATTTATTGATGAGATTCATACTCTGATTGGTGCAGGCGCTGCCTCGGGTGGCACTTTAGATGCAAGTAATTTATTAAAGCCAGCCCTGTCTAATGGGCAACTCAAATGTATCGGTGCAACCACCTTTACTGAATACCGTGGCATCTTCGAAAAAGACGCAGCCCTATCACGTCGCTTCCAAAAAGTAGATGTAGTGGAGCCAACCGTTGATCAGACTGTGCAAATTTTGCGCGGCCTGAAATCTCGCTTCGAGGAACACCACAGCGTGAAATATGCAGCTGGCGCTTTAGTGGCTGCAGCAGAACTTTCTGCCCGCTATATCAATGATCGTCACTTGCCTGATAAAGCAATTGATGTGATTGATGAGGCAGGTGCTGCTCAACGTATTTTGCCGAAGTCCAAGCAGAAGAAAACCATTGGTCGTCCTGAGATCGAAGAGATTGTTGCCAAGATTGCTCGTATACCTCCCCAATCTGTCACTGTGGACGATCGTAGCAAGCTGCAAACCTTAGATCGCGATATTAAGAGCGTGGTTTTTGGTCAAGATCCTGCCATTGAGGCCTTGGCTAGCGCCATTAAGATGACTCGTGCCGGTCTTGGCAAGATTGATCGCCCAATTGGCTCGTTCTTATTCTCGGGGCCGACAGGTGTTGGTAAGACTGAGGTTGCAAAACAGCTGGCTTATATCCTAGGTATTGAGCTTCTACGTTTTGATATGTCTGAGTACATGGAGCGTCATGCCGTTAGCCGTTTAATTGGCGCCCCTCCAGGTTATGTTGGCTTTGATCAAGGCGGTCTGCTTACTGAAGCCGTCAATAAGAAGCCGCATTGCGTCCTCTTGCTCGATGAGATTGAAAAAGCCCATCCAGATATTTTCAACATCCTCTTGCAGGTCATGGATCATGGTACTTTGACGGATAACAATGGTCGCAAAACTGACTTCCGTAACGTGATCATCATCATGACCACGAATGCTGGTGCTGAAGCGATGCAGAAATCCACCATGGGCTTTACCAATGTCCGTGAGACTGGTGATGAAATGGCTGATATTAAGAAATTCTTCACGCCTGAGTTCCGCAACCGTTTAGATGCTATCGTTTCCTTCAAGGCACTTGATGAAACCATCATCATGCGTGTGGTTGATAAGTTCTTGATGCAGCTAGAAGAGCAATTGCATGAGAAGAAGGTCGACGCTACCTTTAGCCCAGCATTACGTGCACACTTGGCTAAACATGGTTTCGACCCACTCATGGGCGCGAGACCAATGCAGCGGATTATTCAAGATACTGTACGCAAGGCCCTTGCTGATGAATTACTGTTTGGTAAGTTGGCTCAGGGCGGTCATGTAGATGTGGATATCGATGCAGATGGCAAAGTGCTGTTGAACTTTGATACCCCAAAATTACCAGGTAAGGCTGCTAAGGCTGATATAGCTCCTGCAGAAGAAATTTAATCCACACTAGATTTACTAATAAAGGGAAACCATGTCACATCACGATAAATTACTAGAGGCTTTTGAAACTTACAAAGCGGAGAACGAAAAGTTTCAAGGCAAAGGTATTAAGGCTTCTGCAGCTCGTGCACGTAAGGCTTTGCAAGAAATTGCTGGCTCATGCAAAGAGCGTCGCAAAGAAATCACTGCTGAAAAAGAATCTCGTGAAGGTGCTGGTGCTGGCATGTCGCAAGACGCTGCTCGTCATGCGCATATTCGTAAGTAAGGCGGGGTTTCTAAAAAGAAAAAGCCACCTACGGGTGGCTTTTTTATTGGCTATTACTGAATTGATTATTAGCTACGACCTGTGCTGCCAAATCCACCGGCACCACGACTACTCTCAGTAAACTCTTCCACCACTTTAAGTTCAACCTGCTGTACTGGCATCACTACCAATTGAGCCAAACGCTCCATTGGCTCGAGTTTGAATGGGGTGGATCCACGATTCCAGGTGCTCACCATGAGTTGACCTTGGTAGTCGGAGTCAATTAGGCCAACTAAGTTGCCCAACACAATACCGTGTTTATGTCCCAGGCCAGAACGTGGCAGGATAAAGGCGGCATAGCGAGGATCTTCTACGTAAATGGCAAGCCCGGTTGGGACTAATACAGTTTGGCCCGGGGCAATCTCAATGGCTTCATCGATACAGGCTCGTAGATCTAGACCGGCACTTCCTGGTGTGCCATAACTAGGCAACTGATCGCGCATACGTTCATCGAGAATTTTGACTTGAAGAGCTTGCATGGGATTTCCTAAAACTGGAGGTGAAAATGAAAAAACTTTGAAGCTAAATTTTCTTGGCAACTAGCTGAATCAATTGACGAGCCAAATGTAGTTTCTCAGCCTTGGCAAGTTTTTTGCTGCCACTAGCATCTATTACGAGTAATTGATTTAGATCGCTACCAAAGGTATCGGGACCAATATTGCCAACAATCATCGGAATGCCTTTACGCTTTCTTTTTTCATCAGCATGATGCTCTAGATCAGTCGATTCAGCTGCAAAGCCTACGCAGTATGGGTAAGGTTTGCCACTTTTAGTTTTGACTGTTTTGGCAACATCAAGAAGAATGTCTGGGTTGGCTATAAATTCGATGCTTGGAACTTCTTTGCCATTGCGCTTAATCTTTTCCTTCGCGGGCTTGGCAACACCCCAGTCCGCTACTGCAGCCACTGCAAAGAATAGATCACAATCCGCTGCCGCTAATGTCGCAACATGCATCTCTTGAGCGCTTACTACATTCGTGCGGGTAATCTTACCCGTGGCTTCTAGTGGAGTAGAGAGATCGCAAGGGCCTGCAATCAGATGAACCTCTGCACCAGCCTCTAGGGCTGCTCTCGCGATAGCAAAACCCATCTTGCCAGAGCTATGGTTAGTAATGCCTCGAACTGGATCAATTGCTTCAAATGTTGGGCCAGCAGTAATCAGTACTTTTTTCCCGAGTAGCGTTTTTTTCTGAAAAAAGGCAATGACTTGCTCAGTAATTTCAGCGGGTTCTAGCATACGACCCATGCCAACTTCACCACATGCCTGAAAACCGCTAGCGGGACCAAGTAATGCCACACCATCTTTTTCGAGTCGTTCGGCACTTCTTTGGGTGGCCGCATGTTCCCACATCTGCTTATTCATTGCTGGTGTGAGTAGGAGGGGGCAATCTCTTGCTAGGCAAAGTGTAGTCAATAAGTCATCTGCGAGGCCTAGAGAAAGCTTCGCCATGAGATCAGCACTTGCAGGTGCAATCAGAATGACATCTGCCGAGCGAGACAGCTCAATGTGTGCCATGTTGTTTGGAATGGTGCTATCCCATTGACTCAAGTAAACCGGATTCCCAGTCAGGGCTTGCATAGTTACAGGAGTTACAAATTGCTGGGCTGCTTCTGTCATCACTACCTGCACTGATGCACCTTCTTGCATCAAGAGGCGTGCGAGCTCTGGCGTCTTATAGGCGGCAATACCACCGGAGATACCAAGAACGATTTTCTTATTTAAAAGGGATTGCATGGCGCCAGCTTAATGGGATTGAGAGGATTTGCCAAATGACTTGTGCAATTCACCGAAAATGATTAGTACAGCCCCGATGCAAATAGCGCTATCGGCCACATTAAATGCTGGCCAATGCCAATAGGCATAGTGCACATCAATAAAGTCGACCACTGCGCCATACATCAGCCGATCCAATACATTGCCTATGGCTCCGCCAAGAATGAGGCTCAGGGCCACACAAAGCAGACGATCTTTTTGATGTTTCCGTAAAACAATCACAATGTAAATACAGGCAACTAAACCGAGAATAGTAAAAAACCAACGCTGCCAACCAGAACCTTGAGCCAGAAAAGAAAATGCTGCGCCTGGATTAAACAGTAGCAACCAATTGAGAAAGGGAAGTACCTGATCTGGTATGCCCATCTGTAAGTGACTCAGTGCTAGCCATTTGGTTGATTGGTCCAGCAGCAAAGTTACTGTGGCAATCGCTAGGCAGCGTAAAAAAGTTATGCTCATCAAAATTTAATATTTAGGCAAACAAGCGATGATCACCATCGCCAAATAGGTTGCTAATACAGCGCCCGCAAAGTTCTGGATGATCCGTATTGGCACCAACATCTTGGGTGTGATGCCAGCAGCGCCCACACTTCTTATATTGACTGCCGCGAACGAGAACTTCTAAGCCCGCATTGCTTAACTCAATATTAGCGCTTGAGGTGATCGTGACAAAACGTAAGTCATCTTCCAGTGAATGCAAGATAGCAAAGTCGACATCGCCTAATTTAATTGTGAGCTCGGCTTGTAGGGATGAGCCAACATTGCCAGCTTCGCGTTCCACTTCAATTGCTTTCGTGACTTCTGAGCGAATCTCGCGAATACGATGCCACTTGGCAAGCAATTCATCGGCATTGTTCATGGCAGGTAAAGCGCCGAACTCTTCCATGAAGATCGATTCAGAGGGCTTGCTACCTGAGCCATAGGGTAATGATTGCCATGCTTCCTCGGCAGTGAAGGAGAGGAAGGGTGACAACCACTTCAAGAGATTCTTGGTGATGTGAAAGAGCGCATTCTGGGCGGCACGACGATCGGGTGAATTTGCTGCGCTGGTGTAGAGGCGGTCCTTCAGGATGTCTAAATAGAAACCACCTAAATCTTCTGAGCAGAAATTGAGCATTCGAGTAACCGCTGGGTGGAATTCATAAGCCTTGTAATGCGCTTCGATGTCACCTTGTAATTGATTGGCGAGTGCCACTGCATAACGATCAATTTCGAGCCATTGCTCCGCAGGCATCGCATGTTCGATTGGATCAAAGTCAGAGAGGTTGGCTAGCAAGAAGCGCAAAGTATTACGAATACGACGATAGCTCTCAGTAACGCGCTTGAGAATCTCGTCGGAGATAGTCATCTCACCAGAGTAGTCGGTTGAGGCGACCCAAAGGCGAATGATTTCAGCGCCGAGTTTGTCGGCGACCTGTTGTGGGGCGATGACATTTCCTACAGACTTACTCATCTTGCGACCTTGACCATCCACAGTAAATCCGTGGGTGAGCAATGCTTTATATGGCGGCTTACCATCGAGCATAGCGCCAGTTAGCAAGGAGGAGTGGAACCAGCCACGATGTTGATCTGAGCCCTCAAGGTACAAATCAGCCAAGCGGCCATTAGGTGTTTCGGCGTCAGCAGTCAGCAATTCATTGCGGTGTGAGCCGCGAATCACATGCCAGTGCGTTGTTCCAGAGTCAAACCAAACATCTAGTGTGTCGCGATTTTTTTCGTACTGAGCGGCTTCATCACCAAGTAATTCAGAAACTTCGAGTTGTTGCCAGGCTTCTATACCACCTTTTTCTACACGCTTGGCGACTTCTTCGAGTAACTCAACGGTGCGCGGATGTGGATCACCAGTTTCTTTATGCACAAAGAAGGCCATCGGCACGCCCCACTGACGTTGACGAGACAAGGTCCAGTCAGGACGGTTGGCAATCATGCTGTGTAAGCGCTGCTTGCCCCAGGCAGGGAAGAATTCAGTGCTGTCAATACCTGCTAGAGCAGTCTCACGCAAGCTAGTTTTACCATCAGCTGGCTTCTTATCCATGCTCGCAAACCACTGTGAAGTAGCGCGATAAATAATTGGGGACTTATGGCGCCAGCAATGCATGTATGAGTGGGTATAGGTCTTATCGCGCAATAAGCTTCCCGCCTCACGCATAGCTTCTACAATCTTTGGATTGGCTTTCCAAATATATTCATTGGCAAAGAGTGGCAACCAAGAGGCATACACACCGTTGCCCATGACTGGATTGAGAATATCTTTATCGGCTAATTGATTTGCTTTGCAGGACTTAAAGTCTTCCTCACCATAGGCGGGGGCAGAGTGAACGATGCCGGTACCTGTATCGAGTGTGACGTACTCAGCTGGATAAATTGGGGACAGGCGTTTATAGCCTTCATGCAATGGTGCTAGCGGATGCCAGAAAGAGATGTTTGCTAATTGAGCACCGCTACAAGTTGCAATCACTTTACCTTCTAGGCCATAGTCTTGTAGACAAGTTTCCACACGATCCTTAGCCAGGATCAAAAGCTTGTCACCAACATCCACTAATGCGTAAGTAACTTCTGGATGAACGTTCATTGCCTGGTTGGCAGGAATGGTCCACGGGGTCGTTGTCCAAATCACAATCTGACCGGGCTTGTTTGGCAGCTCAGAAAGTCCAAATGCTTTGGCAAGCTGTGGGCGCTGGGCCTCATCAAAAGCAAAGCCGACATCGACCGTTGGATCCGTTTTATCTTGGTACTCAACTTCAGCTTCAGCGAGCGCTGAGCCGCAATCAAAACACCAATTCACTGGTTTTAAGCCGCGGAACACATAGCCTTTTTCCCAGATCTTGCCTAAGGCGCGGATTTCATCGGCCTCATTGCGATAGTTCATGGTGAGGTAAGGATTATTCCAGTCGCCTAAGACACCTAAGCGTTCAAAGTCAATCTTTTGCTTGTCTACTTGGACTTGGGCATATGCGCGGGCTTTGGCTTGTACTTCCGCAGTTGGAAGGTTCTTGCCAAATTGTTTTTCAATTTGAATCTCAATTGGCATCCCATGACAATCCCAACCTGGCACGTAAGCAGAATCAAAGCCCATGAGCCAGCGGGACTTCACAATCATGTCTTTCAGAATCTTGTTGACCGCGTGGCCAATATGAATGTCACCGTTTGCATAGGGAGGGCCATCATGCAAAATGAATTTTGGTTGATTGGCATGTGCCGCACGAATTTTTTCGTATAGCTTATTTTTCTGCCATTGAGCAACCCATTGTGGCTCACGCTTAGCTAGATCCCCTCGCATTGGAAATGAGGTATCAAGCAGATTGACGGGGTAAGAATTTTCTTTTTCAGACATACGCTTTTTTCTGGAAATAATTTCTGGCATGCTTTGCATCTGATGCAATCGCATTTGTTAGGGCATCAAGACCGTCATACTTGGCCTCGTCACGAATTTTTTCTAAGAGTTCAACGGTAATAATTTTTCCGTAAACATCTTGTTGATAGTCAAAGATATGGGTCTCAAGTAGCACCCGACCTTCATCTTCTACTGTAGGCCTTACGCCTAGGCTGGCTACGGCTGGCAGGGGTTTATCACTTAAACCCAAAACCTGCGCAGTAAAGATGCCGCTAGTCGCTGGTTTGCGGTGATGCAAGTGATTGGCAACTGCTAAATTCAAAGTCGGAAAGCCAAGTGTGCGGCCGAGTTTCTGTCCATGAATAACGTGACCAGAAATGGCATAAGGACGCCCCAATAATTTTTCTGCATGCGTCATATCACCATTAGCAAGTGCAGTTCGTAATGCTGAGCTCGAGATGCGCTCACCATCTTCCAAGATGGTTTGAATACTAGATACCTCAAAGCCGTATTTTTCACCGGCCGCTTTAAGGCTTGCAAAATTACCAGCCCGTTTTGCACCATAGCAAAAATCATCGCCAATCAAAATCCATTTAGCATTCAGACGCTTAACAATAATCTCAGAAACAAACTCGTCGGGAGAGAGGCGCGCAAAAGCAGTATTGAAATGTTCGACTACTGCACGATCGATTCCCAGTTCAGATAGCGCCGCTAATTTGTCGCGCAGATTCAGAATACGAGGGGGTGCTTGCTCAGGAGAGAAAAATTCTTTGGGGTGTGGTTCGAAGGTCATGACACAGCTCACCAGACCCCTTTCTTTGGCGCCATCCACGAGCTGTTTGAGTAGGGCGCGATGACCCCTGTGCACACCATCGAAATTACCGATGCTTAGGGCACAAGCTGGTCCTGCAGAAAACTGGGTCGGGCCACGGAATACGTTCACAAAATCGCTTTCAGGGTAGCCATCAATTATATTGTGGGCATGCTTTCTATCGTTACCTTAATCTCAGGCCGCGGATCAAATTTCGAGGCCATCGTTAAAACTGCTCAAAAAGAGCAATGGCCAGTCAAGTTTGCGGGGGTTATAGCCAATCACTCTGCGGCCAAGGGCCTTGATTTTGCTCGCTCGCAGGGTATTCCTGCCTTTGCTATTGAGCACAAGGAGCATGCTACCCGTGAATCCTTTGATGCCGCCCTTATTCAGAAAATCGATGAACTGGGGGCTGATTTGGTGGTCTTGGCGGGCTTTATGAGAATTCTGACCCCAGGCTTTATTCGCCATTTCGAGGGTCGATTGATCAATATTCACCCGGCTCTATTGCCGGCATTCCCCGGTTTGCATACCCATGAGCGGGCTTTAGAAGCTGGCGTCAAGGAGCATGGGGCGACAGTTCACTTTGTAAATGAGGGGGTAGATGAGGGTCCAATCATTTGCCAGGCCTCTGTGCCAGTGCTCGCTGGCGACAATGCGGATACTTTGGCGGCACGTGTTTTGACTGCCGAGCATCAGATTTACCCGCGGGCCGTAAAATGGTTCCTTGATGGACGATTGCGAATAGAAGGTAATCAAGTGAAGTTACAACCCCCAGAGTCGCAATTTTTTAAATTATGAGTGCAGAACGCCCACCCCGGAAATCTGGCAACAGATTAGCGCCACATAAAAGCTACGCAACCAAATCTAAAGATCCCTTGCGCCGCCCAGAGCGACGTAATGCTAGCGGTAATCTCATTGCACCCGAAGGTCAAAAGAATTTTTCTAATGCCAAAGCATTGCCTCAGCATGCAATTCATTTAGAGCGCTTGCTTCCAGAATTGCTCAGCTTTGAGCAGCCAGCCGATCGCGTAGTGAGTCGTTATTTCCGTGCTGAACCTCAGCTCGGCAATCGTGATCGCGCACTCATTGCGGAGAGTGCATTTGCAATTTTGCGTCGTAAAAATGAGTTCTCTCAATTTGCAGTGAGTGGTGAAGGTTCCCAGTCTAGACGCTTAGCCCTATTGGGTTTGCTGTCCGCCCTATCGGAAGGCGGGTTAGGTTCTGCGAACCGTGCAGAGAGCGCAATTGCGGACCTCGCTCACGTTCTCAAGGCTGGAGAATACGAATGGCTGCAACGATTTGCTACCGTTGACCCTACTGCTTTAAATCCTTTGGTTCGCAATAATTTGCCAGAATGGTTGTGGGATGCTTTTGGAAAATATCCTGGTGAAGAGACGCGTGAAGAGCTTGCGAAATCATTAATGCATCCAGCGCTTCTCGACTTGCGTGCAAACACCATGAAAACCAATCGCGAAGAATTGCTGGCGCAGATGAATGCATTGGGTGGTCGTTATCAAGCAATACCAACTCCCTATGCACCTGATGGTGTACGCATTATGGGTAAACCTGCGTTGCAGAATACCGCTGGTTTTAAGGCTGGCATGTTTGAAGTGCAAGATGAAGGCAGTCAGCTTTTGGCCTATTTGCTTGCCCCTAAACGTGGCGAGATGGTGGTTGACTTCTGTGCCGGTGCCGGAGGTAAGACTTTGGCAATTGGTGCCTTGATGCGCTCTACAGGCCGTCTTTATGCTTTTGATACATCAGAGCGTCGCTTGGCGAATTTAAAGCCAAGACAGGCCCGTAGCGGCCTCTCAAATGTTCATCCCGTTTGGATTGATAGCGAGAACGATGCCAAGATCAAGCGCTTGGCTGGCAAGATTGATCGAGTCCTGGTGGATGCCCCTTGCAGTGGCATGGGTACATTGCGCCGTAATCCTGATCTGAAGTGGCGTCAAACTCCAGCTGGGGTCTTGGAGCTAAATCAGAAGCAGATGAGTATCTTGGCCTCTGCTGCCCGCTTACTTAAGCCTGGCGGACGCTTGGTTTATGCCACTTGCAGCCTTTTGCCTCAGGAAAACCAAGCAATTGCAGAGGATTTTCTGGCAAAACATCCTCTATTTGAGGCTGTTCCGGCTGCTGAGGTCCTTAAGCCATTGTTTCCAAAGGATAAATTGCCTTTAGGTTGTTCTACAGATAATCCTTGGTGGCAGTTGTGGCCCCATATTCACGGCACAGATGGCTTTTTTGGAGCCGTATTCCAGAAGAAGGCTGCCGCCCCTGCTCCTGAATTAGAAAAAGACGATCAAAAAGAGACTAAGGTCAAAAACAAGAAGACCCCTAAAGAACTAAAATAGAGTTTTAGACCTCCTTAGGGATTCCCTTTTGAACACAGTTTCAGGTTTTGATGTATTCCTCAATTGGCTTGCCAATGGATATTTAGATTGGTCTTGGTGGCAGATCACGCTGTTCAATTTGGCTGTAACGCACATTACGATTGCGGCAGTCACGATCTTCCTGCACCGCTGTCAGGCACATCGGGCTTTAGACCTCCATCCAATCGTTTCACACTTCTTCCGCTTATGGCTTTGGCTCACTACCGGAATGGTGACCAAAGAGTGGGCTTCGATTCACCGCAAGCATCACGCCAAATGTGAAACTGTAGACGACCCCCATAGCCCACAAATTTTGGGTATTGGCACCGTTCTCTCGCGCGGCGCAGAACTCTATAAAAATGAAGCTAAGAATCAAGAGACGATGGATAAGTTCGGTCACGGCACACCTGATGATTGGATCGAGCGCAATATCTATTCCAAGTTTTCTTGGCAGGGTGTCGCCATCATGCTCGTCATCGACGTCTTTTTATTCGGCGGTATTGGCTTAACCGTATGGGCTGTCCAGATGTTATGGATCCCCATTACTGCTGCAGGTGTTATTAATGGTATCGGTCACTTTTGGGGCTATCGCAACTTTGATTGCGAAGATGCGTCTAGGAATATTTTTCCCTTAGGTATTTTGATTGGTGGTGAAGAGCTTCATAACAATCACCATACTTTTGCAACGAGCGCTAAGCTGTCAAATAAGTGGTACGAGTTTGATATAGGCTGGTTCTACATTCAGATGATGAGCGCAGTCGGTCTGGCAAAAGTGAAGAAGACTCCACCTAAACCAGTGTTGAGTGACCTGCGTCCTGCTGATCAGAATACGCTTGAAGCCATCATTGCTAACCGTTACGAAATCATGGCGCGCTATAGCAAGACATTGCGCAGCTTCTTTAGTAACGAAGTACAACACATGCAAGTTCTGGCGTCTCATTTGAGTGATGCTCGTACTTGGCTTTCCAAAGATGAGTCTCGCTTAAGCAAGGAAGAGAAAGCTAAGCTAGAAGAGTTGATGGCAAGTAATGCTCAGTTACGCAAGATGATTGAGATGCGTCGTGACCTACAGGCAATCTGGGGCCGCTCTAGCGCAAGTAGAGAGCAGTTGGTGTCACAGTTGCATTCGTGGTGTCAGCGTGCAGAAGATAGTGGTCTCACAAGCTTGCGCGAATTTTCTTTAAGACTGCGTAGATACGCTTAAGTGGAATAAAAATTGAGGTAATAAAAAACCCGCTGTTAAGCGGGTTTTTTATTTGCGTGAAGTAGATTACTTCAGCTTTGTTTCTTTATAAGCAACGTGCTTGCGAATGGTTGGATCAAACTTCATGATCTCCATTTTCTCAGGCTTAGTACGCTTGTTTTTTGAAGTTGTGTAGAAGTGACCAGTACCTGCTGATGACTCTAACTTGATTTTTTCTCTACCGCCTTTAGCCATTTGTGCGCTCCTTAAATTTCGCCACGTGCACGCAGATCAGACAAAACAGCATCGATGCCATTCTTGTCGATAACGCGCAAACCAGCATTGGTTAAGCGCAAGCTAATCCAACGGTTTTCAGATTCAACCCAGAAACGACGATTTTGCAAATTCGGCAAAAAGCGACGCTTCGTTTTATTGTTTGCATGGGATACATTGTTGCCAACCATCGGCTTCTTCCCAGTGACTTGGCAAACTTTTGCCATGACATAACTCCATTAATTGCGAAAAAAGAAGATTGTATCAGTCAAAGCTGATTTTGGGCTAGTCCTTATTGGCTTTAGTGAGGGGGTTGGGCCTGAAAAATCGGCTCATTTACAAGCTAAAGTGCTTCATTATTACTATAAGTTAGTAATTACTATCATTTATGTTCAATATTCATAAGACCTGACTCAGCAAAAGAGAAAAATCCGCTATTACTCACAATGCAATGATCTAACAGCGCAATATCCACCAGCTGAAGCGCTTTGGACAAGGTTTTAGTGAGCTCTTGATCTGCCGAACTGGGGAGTGGGTTCCCGCTGGGGTGGTTGTGCGCCACGATCAGAGCGCTGGCGTTCCTCGCCAAGGCTTCTTTGAGGATTTCACGGGGATAGACAGCGGTTTGGGTAATGGAGCCCCTAAAAAGCTCCTGGCACTCAATGAGTTGCAGCTTTGAGTCTAAATAAAGGCATAAAAAGACCTCATGTGGAAGAGCCCCAATTTTGGTTTGAAGAAATTCCTTAACGTGGCTGGAAGAGGAAAAAATGCCGTTCTGAGAAAGTCCATCCTCTAGGCTGCGCTTTACTAGTTCATGAGCCGCCTGGATTTGAGACCACTTGGAGATGCCCATGCCATGGATGCGGGTAAATTCTTCTGGGCTACTAGCTAGTAGGCGTGGCAGGCCGCCAAAGTAGTGCAGTAAATCCTTGGCTAGGGTTACAGCGCTTTTCCCTTTAATGCCGACCCGCAAAAAGATGGCTAACAATTCTGCATCAGTCAGACAGCGGGCTCCATGGAGCCTGAGCTTTTCTCGAGGCTGCTCATTTTTGGGCCAATGAGGGATCGGAGAATCCACTACTGACGCAGGGCTAGATACAATCACCTTATGACTAAGCTTACCGTTTTGCCTAACTCCTATTTGACTCTCAACTATCGGCTGACTTTGCCGAATGGGGAGGATTACATCAATACTTTTGTTGATCGTCCTGCGACGGTTTTGATGGGTTCTGGACAATTTGCACCTTGCTTTGAAAAAGTGTTGTTGGGTTTGGGTGTTGGAGATAAAAAAAGTGCTTTGCTAGTTCCTGATGAAAGTTTTGGCGAACGCAAAGAAGATTTAGTGCAATGGGTTTCTTTGAAGGCGCTGAAAGAAGGTCGCGATGATGATGCGGAATTCAATCCTGGTGATGTCATTGAATTTAATGCGCCTGGTGGCGCTCAATACGCTGGTGTTTTGCAATCGATCAACGAAGAGGGTGCGTGGTTTGATTTCAATCACCCTCTTGCTGGAAGAGTAGTCACTTTTGAAGCACAGATCGTGGCTATTCTCTAAAACATGAGCACAGTCGATCACCCTGAAATTTTGATGGCTCAGCCCCGCGGATTTTGTGCGGGTGTTGATCGTGCAATCAATATTGTTAACGAAGCCCTGACTCGTTTTGGGGCTCCTATTTATGTACGCCATGAAATTGTTCACAACGCTTATGTTGTTGATGAACTGCGTGGTAAAGGTGCAGTCTTCGTAGAGGAGTTGCATGAAGTGCCCAAGGGCGGCATTGTGGTTTTTAGTGCCCATGGCGTTTCGCAAGAGGTTCGCAAGGATGCTGAGCAGCGTGGCTTGCAGGTATATGACGCGACTTGTCCTTTGGTGACCAAAGTGCACCTTGAAGTTGTCAAGATGTGTAAAGATGGCTACACGGTGCTGATGATTGGTCATGCTGGACACCCTGAAGTTGAAGGTACGATGGGGCAGGTAAAAGAGGGTGTTTTCTTAATTGAAAAAGTGGCTGATGTTGCAACATTGCCATTTTCAAGTGAAGAGAAAATGGCTTTTGTGACGCAAACGACTTTGTCAGTTGATGAGACCAAAGAAATAGTTGAAGCGCTCACTAAAAAATTTCCTAGTATTGTTCAGCCTCGCAAACAAGATATTTGTTACGCCACTCAAAATCGTCAAGATGCTGTGAAATTTATGGCGCCTCAAGTAGAGGTAGTTATTGTGGTGGGAAGTTCATCAAGTTCAAACTCCAATCGTTTGCGTGAATTATCAGAAAAGTTGGGGGTACCGTCTTACATGGTCGATGCTCCCGAGCAGCTGAAGCCAGAATGGTTTGTGGGTAAAAAACGCGTAGGCTTAACTGCTGGAGCCTCCGCCCCTGAAAGTTTGGCGCAGTCGATCGTCTCCCGCATTCAAGAGTTTGGGCCACGTAGTGTGCGTGCCTTACCAGGGGTAGTAGAGGATGTCACATTCTCGTTGCCTAAAAATTTAGTCGATTGAAGTATTGATTCATAACAGAGGAGCTGTAGATGATTAAGTCAAAAGCATCAAAAGTGATTTTTATGAAAACTGCTATCGCCTTATCGGCGGCAGCACTGATTTTGGCTGGCTGTGGCAAGAGTGGTGATAAAGCTGCTGCAGTTCCCGCTGATGGTGTTGAGGTCAAGATTGGCCACGTAGCCCCATTAACTGGCCCTATTGCTCACTTGGGTAAAGATAATGAGAACGGTGCACGTTTGGCGCTTGAAGAAATTAATAAAGCAGGCTTGACGATCGATGGCAAAAAAGTAGTACTCACCTTGGTGCCAGAGGATGATGCAGAAGATCCAAAAACAGCAACGCAAGTTGCACAAAAATTAGTAGATGCAAAAGTGGTCGGTGTTGTAGGTCACTTAAATTCTGGAACTAGCATTCCTGCTTCAAAAATCTATAGCGATGCAGGCATTACTCAAATTTCTCCATCCTCCACTAATCCCGATTACACCAATCAAGGATTTAAAACAACGTATCGTCTCGTTGCGACTGATGCCCAGCAAGGCCCAGCTTTAGGCAATTACGTTGCTAAAACCTTGAATGCCAAGACGGTAGCTATCGTTGACGACTCTTCTCAGTATGGCAAAGGTTTGGCTGATGAGTTTGAGAAAACAGTGAAAGCTTCCGGTGTGAAAGTAGTAACTCGTGAAGCAAGTAACAATAAGGCAACTGACTTTAAGGCAATTTTGACCAAGATTAAAGGTAGCAAGCCTGATGTCATCATGTATGGTGGCATGGATGCTACCGGTGGCCCTTTAGTGAAGCAAGCAGCCGAGCTGGGCATCAAAGCCAAGATTGTTGGTGGCGATGGCATGTGTACTGAGAAGCTCGCTGAGTTAGCTGGTGATGCAGTAGTGAATGTCACATGCTCTGAAGCTGGTAAAGCACTTTCTAAGATGCCTCAAGGCGCTGAATTCCAGAAGCGTTATAAAGAGCGCTTTAACTCTGATGTACAAATCTACGCTCCGTTTACTTACGACGCTGTATACGTATTGGTAGATGCAATGAAGCGCGCCAACTCAACTGATCCAGCTAAGATCTTACTAGTTATGCCAGACACCAAGATGAATGGCTTAGTCGGTAACATCGCCTTTGATAGCAAAGGTGATATGAAGGAGGGGGTCATTACCCTCTATGACTTCAAGGACAAAAAGAAAACAGTTCTTGACGTCATCAATATGTAAGATTCATTAAAAGGGCGCCGCAGATGCGGTGCTCTTTTTTTGTACCCTTCAGTTTTTATTCAAATCACTCATGGATATTTTTCTTCAGCAGATCATCAATGGCTTAGTGCTCGGTAGCATCTACGCCTTGATCGCCTTGGGTTACACCATGGTTTATGGCGTGCTGGGAATTATTAACTTTGCACATGGTGAAGTACTCATGATTGGTGCAATGGTGTCGCTGTCTTTGCTGCGCTTGATTCTGAGTTTAACTAGCGATCTACCGGGTTGGCTTACTTTATTGATTGTCTTGCCAGTGACAATGGCGGTTTGCGCAGGTCTAAGTTATTGGATTGAGCGTATTGCATATCGGCCCTTGCGTAATGCGCCCCGTTTGGCCCCGCTCATCTCTGCAATTGGTATGTCGATCTTGCTACAAACGATTGCGATGTTGATCTGGTCTCGCAATCCGATGACCTATCCACAACTATTGCCTTCAATCCCCATTGAAATTGGTGCTACTGGTGCAACAATTACCGGTAAAGAAATCGTGATCATCATTGTTGCTTTAGCGGTGATGTGTGGTCTATTGTTTTTGGTTGAAAAAACGAAACTTGGCAGAGCGATGCGTGCTACTGCTGAGCAAACTCAAATTGCTGCATTGATGGGTGTGAACCCCAATCGCGTCATCTCCATCACGTTTATGTTGGGCGGCGCTTTGGCGGGTCTGGCTGGCGTAATGATCGCTAGTAACTATGGCAATGTGCATTTTTATATGGGCTTCATTCCTGGCTTGAAGGCCTTCACTGCTGCCGTGTTGGGTGGTATTGGTAATTTGCAAGGGGCTATGTTGGGGGGCTTATTGCTGGGCTTAATAGAGGCCTTAGGCGCTGGCTATATTGGCGAGCTTACCGGTGGCGTCTTTGGTTCGAACTATCAAGATATCTTTGCCTTCTTAGTATTAATTCTGGTGCTCGTGTTACGCCCTACTGGTTTATTGGGCGAGAAGGTTTCTGATCGTGCTTAAGAAGCTTGCCGCAAATCATCTCAATCGTTCTACCTATTTTTGTTTGGGTGCTCTCGTACTGCTTCTGTTGCCATGGATTGTGGGTGCAAGCGGTGGCAACTATTGGGTGCGGGTTGTAGATTTTGCGCTGCTTTACATCATTCTTGCTTTAGGTCTTAACGTTGTTGTGGGCTTTGCTGGTCTTTTGGATTTGGGCTATATCGCCTTTTATGCATTGGGTGCATACAGCTACGCTTTATTGGCTTCACCACATTTACCCCAACATTTCGAAACGATCGCAGCCGCACTTCCGCAGGGAATGCATTTTTCTCCATGGATGGTAGCTATCTTCTCGATGATCTTGGCCGCGCTCTTTGGAATCCTTCTAGGTCTTCCTACTCTGCAGTTACGTGGAGATTATTTGGCAATCGTCACCTTGGGTTTTGGTGAGATTATCCGCATCTTCATGAATAATCTCGATCGCCCTTTAAACCTGACCAATGGGCCTAAAGGTATTACTGCAATTGATCCTATTCAGCTGTTAGGTATCTCCTTTGCAAAGCCTTTAGATCTGGGTTTTGTGCAAATTCCTGGTTTGTATTTAGTGTTTTATCTATTCTTGATATTAGCGATTGCAGTGATGATTGTGTGCCTCCATCTACAGAACTCTCGGATTGGTCGAGCTTGGGTTGCTATTCGCGAAGATGAGATTGCTGCTAAAGCCATGGGTATCAATACGCGCAATATGAAGTTACTTGCTTTTGCAATTGGCGCATCTTTTGCCGGTGTGGCGGGCGTATTCTTTTCGGCATTCCAAGGATTTGTATCCCCAGAGTCCTTTACTCTTTGGGAGTCGATTGTCGTCTTAGCCATGGTGGTACTGGGTGGTATCGGCCACATCCCCGGTGTGATCTTGGGTGCGATTGTATTAGCGGTTTTTCCAGAGGTGCTACGTGGTGTTGCAGAACCCGTTCAAAAAGCACTTTTTGGACACGTGATCGTAGACGTCGAAGTGATTCGTCAGTTGATTTACGGCCTAGCCTTGATTCTGGTGATGCTATATCGCCCAGGCGGTATTTGGCAAAAAGGTGGGGGCAAATAATGGCCGCTCGTTTATTGCTCGATGTAGCCGATGTATCAAAGCGCTTTGGCGGTGTACAAGCCTTAGATTCAGTCGTATTACAAGTTCCCCATGGCTCGATTGTTGGTTTAATTGGTCCCAACGGCGCGGGGAAGACAACGTTCTTTAATGTTATCACCGGCCTATATCCAGCCGATTCAGGAATTTTTTTATTTGCTGGCAATGCTTACTTCCCAGAATCTGTCTCACAAGTGACTCAATCTGGAATGGCAAGAACCTTTCAGAATATTCGCCTCTTTGGTGAAATGAC
>Ga0364893_10030_pt1 | contig 100311 bp, 104 predicted proteins | sample ExccelJu500001D3_FD_206943 | JGI IMG/M metagenome (GOLD analysis project Ga0364893, IMG submission 206943) | Enriched cells from Trout Bog Lake Hypolimnion, Wisconsin, USA - BchlTB.July16.5000.01.D3 | ecosystem: Environmental > Aquatic > Freshwater > Lake > Hypolimnion/Profundal zone | place...
TGCATTGACATTCGCTTTAGGGGTAGTCAGCGGTATCACCATGAGTTTTCAGTTTGGCACTAACTGGCCTGGATATATGAAGACCATCGGTAATATTGCAGGCCCCTTACTTGCCTATGAAGTACTCACTGCTTTTTTCTTGGAGGCTACCTTCTTAGGAGTAATGCTGTTTGGCAGCAAAAGAGTTTCTCAACGCGTTCATACCATCGCCACTTTTCTAGTCGCTTTTGGTACTACCTTATCTGCTTTTTGGATCATCGTATTAAATTCTTGGATGCAAACACCGCAAGGTTTTGAAATGATTGATGGCCAAGCACATGCTACTAATTGGTTTGCCATCGTATTTAATCCTTCTATGCCCTATCGCTTAGCGCATATGCTCACTGCAGCCTTTATTACAGTGACATTCTTATTAGCTGGCATCTCAGCCTTTAGGCAACTCCGAGGCAGTAAGTCTGCCGCCAATAAAGCTGTTCTTAAAATTGCCATCACTACAGCAGCAATTTTGATGCCTATTCAAATCATCCTTGGTGATGCACATGGACTAAATACATTGCAACATCAACCTGCCAAACTCGCTGCAATGGAAGGCATTTGGGAATCTGGCTCTGGCATACCAGCTGTAATCTTTGCCATTCCAGATCAAAAGACGCAGAGTAACCTCTATGAAGTTAGCATTCCTAAGTTAGCCTCCTTTTATCTTACCCATCACTGGGATGGTGAAGTGCAAGGCTTAAAAGATTTCCCCAACAAAATTCCTCCAGTAGCTCCAGTATTTTTTGCCTTTCGTATTATGGTTGGCATGGGTCTACTGATGCTATTGGTTTCATGGATGGCACGCTGGCAAATTTATAAGTCGCAAGATATCAAACCCTGGATGGCCAAAATTTTGGTTGGAATGACCTTTTCTGGTTGGATTGCTGTAGTTGCAGGCTGGTACGTCACTGAAATTGGTCGGCAGCCCTACATCGTTACCGGGGTGCTAACTACCGCTGACGCCGCTACAACAATAGCGGGAGGTATTGTTCTGAGTAGCTTGCTGATGTATTTATTCTTATATATCGCACTCATTATTTCTTACATTGGGGTGGTTTTTTACCTCGCTCGCGAAGGGGATAAAACCCCAGCAAGCAATACGATCACAAGCTCGTCTAACTCCTATGCTCAATAAGATAAATTCACAATGCCACTAAATATGATTCCCGATCTGAGCCAGGCTTCAGGATGGCTGCCACTATTTTTCTTGGTAGCCATGGGTATTGCCGTGCTCTCCTATGTTGTACTAGATGGCTATGACCTAGGTGTTGGCATTCTTCTGAATAGAGCAACTGATGAAGAGAAGGACATGATGATTTCTTCTATCGGTCCATTTTGGGATGCCAATGAAACTTGGCTGGTTCTAGGTGTTGGACTACTACTAGTTGCATTTCCATTGGCACACGGAATTATTCTGACTGAACTCTATATCCCCGTGGCTATCATGCTGGCTGGTTTAATTTTGAGGGGCGTTTCCTTTGATTTTCGGGTCAAGGTTCAATCCCATCAAAAGCCACTGTGGAACTTTCTGTTTTACCTAGGCAGCGTCATTGCCTCGATAGCTCAAGGGGTCATGATTGGGCGTCATATCGTGGGCTTTGACTCTGGTTTACTGGGCTGGTTATTTGCTCTCCTAGTGGGTGCCTGCGTTCCTGCTGGATATGCCCTTTTAGGCTCAACTTGGCTGATCATGAAGTCTGAAGGCGCGTTGCAATTAAAGGCTATTCACTGGGCCAAAGTCAGTCTGGGCTTCACAGCGCTTGGAATTGGGTTGATATCCATTGCAACACCATTTTTTAGTCCTGAAATTATGACTAAGTGGTTTGCCCTGCCAAATATCATCTACTTAGCGCCGATACCATTAACTACTCTGATCCTTTTTATCATCATTGAGCGAACTCTGAAGACCTTGTCTTCGAATCCACACCAAAAAATGTGGGTTCCTTTTGTTGCAAGCGTGGCAATTTATTGGCTCTCATTTTTCGGCATTGCCTACAGCCTCTTTCCTTACATCATTGTTGATCAAATGACAATTTGGCAAGCTGCAGCTGCCACCGAATCTCTTTGGCTGATCTTTTGGGGTACTGCAATTGTCTTGCCAGCAATTCTGCTTTACACCTTTTACTCTTATCGAATATTTTGGGGTAAGACTGTCCCAATGAGCTACTACTAAACATCATTAGATACGTAAGCAGCATCTTTTAATCTCTTGGTCGCGATTTCGAATCTTTCCTGATCTGCCAGAAATACAAAAGCCACCTACCGGTGGCTTTTTCTTTTGTCAGCGTAACCATGAAAATGGTCTTCGCGCAGACTCACTCTTCCCAGGGAAATCTTTGACGCGACAACTCTTCCATCATTTCCCGCTTGCTGAGCCCAGCCTTCCTTGATCCATTGGCACCGTACTTGGCTCTACGCTCGCTATCAGAGAGATGCTCTGAATGCTCGTCGGCTTTAACATCCCCAGGGATAGCTGGATCCTCTATCTGCAATTTTGTTTTATCAGTCATTAGATGGCGGTGCTCCTCAACGTGAGTTATCTTTCCCCTGCACTTTAAACAGGGCTAAACAGGCTACACAAGCATTGTGAAGATGAAGGCATAATTTATGGGGCAACCCATTGCTTCTTGAGCACTCTTCTTACCATGGGGTCAAATGTTGATAGGGGCTCGCTTTTGTAATTGGGATCAAATGAGATTTCATCATACTTAGCGCAAAACTCTACCGTTTGCTCATATGCTGGATCAGATTTAAATTGATCGCGCGCATTAGGATCTACACCAATCTTATCCCCATAAAAATAGGTTTGAAATAATCCATGCTGCAGCAGCATCCAATAATTATTTCTAGAGATAAAGGGATGCAAGATCGATCCAATGACTTCACCGTGATTAAAGGGGCCTAATGGCTCAGCAATATCATGAAATAGGGTTACAACAATATATTCTTCATCACGGTTATCTCGCAACGCTCTGGTAGCAGCCTGTAAGCAATGCTCTTTTCGGGTGATGTTATACGCTGTATCTTTAGAAAGATTTTCTAGTAGCGTGTAGAGGAGCTCAGGCAAATTGGCCAGCGTATGCTCATGAACCCTTTTCATGACCTCAAAATCTGCAGTAGTACCCTGGTCCATCCTAGTGAAATGCATTTTTTCCATGAGATACCCTAAATTAGAATTGATGGCAATGCTATTAGGGAATATTACAGCCAGTATTCAAGTTTGTTGGCAATCTGAAAAAACAAAGGTCAACCCTCAAACCCGAGCTGTGATACTTTATATCTATTTACAGTAAAGAGATTTGCTGAAAATACTCTGAAATCTTTTGGTCAAAGACATGAAATTCTTCTCAATATGCGCACTCTCTTTCCTTTTAAGCACCCCAGCCATGGCACAACTTGAAGTCATGATCTCAGGTGGCTTTTCTGGCCCCTATAACCAGATGCTCCCCGCCTTTGAAAAGGCAACCGGAATTAAAGTGGTCACAAAATCTGGCGCATCCCAAGGATCTGGCCCCAAAACCATCAAAGCACAGCTTGCTGCCGGTACCACTGCAGATGTGGTGATCTTGTCCCGCGAAGGGCTTGCTGAGCTTATGGAGCAAAATAAAATTCTTCAAGGCTCTGATGTTGACCTAGCGCAAGCTCCCCTTGGACTTGCTATCCCCGCAGGCAATCCCAAGCCAGATATCTCTACCGTCAGTGCATTTGCTAATGCATTAGTTAAAGCCAAAAAAATTGTGGTTCCAGGCAGTACCAGTGGCATATATCTAACCCAAGAACTATTCCCCAAGCTTGGTGTTAGCAATCAAATATCAGTTCAAGTAACCGAACGCGGGGCTCAAGCAGCGGCGATATTGGCCGCACGCGAAGCAAACATTGCTGTTCAGCCCAGTAGCGAACTCGTGAATATTCCCGGCATTGATTATGTAGGCCCTATCCCCAATAGTGTTCAGCTGGTTCAAACCTTTGCCGCCGCAATTGTGTTGAACTCCCCCAATCAAGAGTCCGCTAAAAAATTGATTCAATTCTTAAGCTCACCCAATGCAGTTGGCCCCATAAAAAATAGTGGCATGAATGTAGTTCCTTAATCACACTTGAAAGTTAACTATGAATAATCGCCGTTCATTCTTAAAAACCTCTGGCAAAGCACTGGGGGGCTTATTTTTTTGCGGGTGTGGACTAGCTCACGCTGCAGATACTGAGGCCAAGAAAAGGGTGACCCCCGTCTTTATTAATGGCAAGCGCATCAAAACGATTGATGTCCATGCTCATTGCATGTTTCAGGATGCGATTGACTTGATGGGCGAAGATGCGGCCTCTGTACCGCCACCAACCAAAGGTGTTCCGGAACACTTCATTAAGATTAATGAACGAATTAAGGCAATGGAAGCCCAAGGCATAGATATGCAGGTGCTAAGTGTCAATCCTTTCTGGTATCGCAAAGATAAAGAAACGGCAGCTGAAATTTGCCGCCTCAATAACCTGCATTTAGCAGAGCTCTGTGCGCTAAGACCAGAGAAGTTTGCAGCATTTGCCTCATTAACCATGCAATTTCCAGATCTGGCTGTTGAGCAACTGGAATATGCGGTCAAAAAACAAGGTCTTAAAGGCGCTGCAATTGGCGGCAGTGTTTTAGGTCAAGATTTTTCAGACCCAAAATTTCATTCAGTGCTAGCCAAGGCGCAAGAGCTGAACGTTACCCTCTTCATTCATCCACAAAGCCCACCACAACTAGCCCAACGCTTCAAAGGAAACGGTTGGATGTCTAATGTCATTGGTAATCCGCTTGACACAACCATTGCTTTACAACATCTGATTTACGAAGGTGTACTGGATAAATATCCACAGCTAAAAGTATTAGCAGCACATGGCGGTGGCTTTTTAGGCTCCTATGCCCCCCGCATGGATCATAGTTGCTTTGTATCACCGCAAAACTGTGATCCCAATATTGTTCTCAAGAAAAAACCTTCTGAGTATCTTAAGCAACTGTACTTTGATTCACTGGTCTTCACGCCAGAAGCATTGCAATACTTAGTATCTCAAGTCGGTGCTAGCCAAGTTGTGATTGGTACAGACCACCCTATCCCTTGGGAAGAATTTCCGGTAGAGCACGTGATGGCAACCCCCGGCCTGAGCAATGCTGATCGGATTGCTATTCTGGGTGGCAATGCTGAGCGCCTCCTCAATATCAAGTTGAACTAAGCAAGCCAGCTTGCATACTTATCCGCACCCCTAAATTATGATCAACGTCAACAGACCTCGCCGCTCTGTGCTCTATATGCCTGGGGCCAATACAAGAGCCTTAGAGAAGGCCAAAACTTTAGCTGCCGACTCGCTTATTCTTGACTTAGAGGATGCGGTAGCACCAGATGCCAAGGTTGGCGCAAGACAAAATATTCTCGCTGCACTGGCAACTGGTTTTGGCCACCGTGAGGCAGTTGTTCGAATCAATGGTCTCAACACACCTTGGGGCTTGGATGACTTAAAGGCATTTGCTAATAGCAAAGCAGATGCCGTCGTACTCCCCAAGGTTGAATCAGCCGCGCAAGTTCAAGAAGTAGTTCAAGTACTTAAGGAGATGAATGCGCGCCCTGACCTCACCATTTGGGCGATGATTGAAACACCAAAGGCTATTTTCAAACTAGAAGAAATTGCCAGCTCACATCCGCTCCTTGATGCACTTGTTCTTGGTACATCTGATCTTGTAAAAGATTTGCACGCGCGGCACACTCCAAGCAGAGTTGAGACCCAAACTGCACTATCTCTATCTATCCTGGCCGCAAGAGCATATGGTTTGTGTGTATTGGATGGGGTTCATCTCTCTTTGGATGATGCGGCTGGATTGCGACTATCCTGTATTCAAGGCAGAGACATGGGTTTTGATGGCAAGACCCTGATTCATCCAAGTCAAATTGCCGATGCCAATGAGCTATTTGGACCATCCCCACAGGAAGTGGAAGAAGCCCAAGCCAGAATTACTGCTTATGAAGAGGCCATCGAATCTGGCGCTGGAATAGTCGTCCTAAACGGTAAATTGATTGAAGAGCTTCATATTCAAGATGCCAAACGGATTTTGGCTTTAGATAAGGCTATTCAATCATTTACAGGATAGGAAATTGGGTACACTTCAGTCAGAATACTCTTACATAATCCTATAGCCAATCGTCAACATTATGGATCTGCCCATCCTTCGATATTTACTGATCTCTTATGATATTGGTCTTCGCTTTGAATTATTGGCAATCGTTTTAGCCATCTGCTTTTTGGTATTTTGCTTGTTCCAAAAGTTCTTGCCGAATGTGCTCTTCGGAGAAGATTCAGAATTTGCTGGCTATATCTATAACGCGATGGGAGTAGTCTTTAGCCTAGTGTTTGCTTTTGTGACCGTATTGGTTTGGCAAAACTATAACGGTGTAAGTGATGCCGTTGCCAAAGAGGCAAGCACACTAAACAATATGTACCGCGTATTTGCTGCATTTCCACCCGAGGTTGAACGCAATGGAAAAGCAGAGCTGAAGTCTTATGTCACCACCGTTATCAATGAAGAGTGGCCTCTGTTAAGTAATGACCAATTTAGCATCAAGGCTTACAAAGAATTGCTATCTATCGAAGACCTAGTAATCCATCTCAAACCACAAAATGCTGGTGAGACTAATGCGCACCAGCAATTACTTCGCCTCACGCTTGAAGCAACAGAACTCCGAAGAAGTCGAGTCTATAACGCACGCTTTGCCTTATCTCCACCAGCCTGGTTCGGACTTGTAGGTAGTCTCATGGTTTTCTTGGTGTTCTCCTGCCTTTTTCAAATGAAGTCCAAGCGCATACACATTGTGCTGATTATCTTTTTGAGCTCAACGGTGGTAGGCATTTTGTACTTCCTGGTTTTATTTATTCACCCATTCCTTGGTCCATTAGCCATTACCCCCGACCCACTAATCAATTTACTTAAGCTATCTTGGGTTTATTAAGAAATGAGGTCTTTTGAGTAAGCGTTTCATGGCGCCGCTGACTTTAAAGTACGCGGCGAATAAGCTTGTGATTGCCATTCACAAAATTGCCATCATCGATTCTGTTGAAGCCGGCAATATCAAGGTTATAGATATAAACCCAAGCTTGGATAATGTGAGCCCCACCCTTTTCACCAGCAATCAATTGAACTGATTCAAGAGATCTTTTGTACTCATGCGGGACTGGGCTACTCGGCGCACACTCCTCATAGACATCCAATGTAGCAAGCAATTGATCGGGATCGTTTAGCCTCCAAAGCTCTCCATTAACAAATTCATTATTGGATGATGGGGGTACGGCACCTGGGTAGTTACTGATGAGGTATAGCCTACCTGGCCACCTAGCCCTTCCAAGAAGCTGTGCATGTTGATGCAGATACTGAGCATTGGTATTGATCGCTTCCGATTTGAGCGTGCCATATACAAAAAGAAATGGGGATTGCATACAAGCTAGAGCGCAGGTGAGCCACTCTCTCCAGTGCGAATGCGAACAACATCTTCAATGGTATTGACAAAGATTTTTCCATCGCCTATCTTGCCAGTAAATGCTGACTTTGAAATCACATGCAAAGCCTCTGGCAGCATCTCATCATCAACAGCAACCTCTATTTTTACTTTCAATAGAAAGTCGATGACGTATTCAGCCCCACGATAAAGCTCGGTATGGCCTTTCTGCCGCCCAAAGCCCCGCACATCATAAGTAGTCATACTATTAATACCAATATGCGACAAAGCCTCGTGCACCTCGTCCAATTTAAAAGGCTTAATGATTGCAGAGATGAGTTTCATATGGAATTAATAAACACAATGATGAGGAGACCATTTACTTGCTTAAGTCATTAAACAACATTGTTTTTTGTGTCAATTCAATGACTTGCACTACTTAAGTGCGAGTTAGGAGTCAATTCCCACTATTAATGCAGTCTTGCGTCCTTTTTATTTGGCTTCTAATCCCCCCAATCGGTAAACACCCAATTGGTGCATGCAATTTTCTTTATTGTGCAGATTAGAAATTACTACTAATTTCTAGAACTTAAGATAGGGTATGCGTATCAAAATTACCAAATCTTTAGTCCTTAACGCCCAAATCCATAACACTGAAAGTGTGCCTGAGGCCCTCTTTCCGGAGGGAGAGTATCTTGCCAATCTGACTCCAGAGGGGAAGATAGAAGTCATTAATACCAAAAAGATTAAAGCACTCTTTTCATTCTCTCAATTTAGAGAAAAAATCTCCCAAGGAGACTTTGTAGTAGTTGAGGCATAAGCTAGTTAAGCTAGTGATCTAGGTCCAAACTCTGGATTAGGCTGGCTAGTTTAATGACAGATTCAAACGTATTAGAGCTGCTCGCTTCTACATCCAAATTCTCCCAATTGAATTCCAATGAGAAATGGGCGGATTCAATAATCAACTCATAACTTGAACTAGCTTTGTTTTCTGGGTCTGCCTTCATTTCCTCGGTGACTGGAACCTTCAAGGTTTCAATGGCTTCCAGCAGTATTTGTGATTCTGAATCAGAAAGTTCACGGCTATGCAGGACATCATCGGTTCGCTTAATAGAAATCTTCGATACGCTATCAATGGTAACTTCGTATTGATTCAGACCCAAATCAAACCAGACAGTTAATTCAATTGCAATTGGATAGGTTTTCATTTAATCGACCTCGTCAGCATGGGCTTCATCAAAATGTTTTTGTTGGGGTTTTAGCTTTGCCCCCAATTGAGCCCACTGACTCTGCTGAGTACGGTAGGTGCAATTATCGGCATGATTCTCTAATAGGCCAAAAATAATAGTCGTGGGTATCTTGCAATAAGAACATCGATATGCATGCTGATGCTCTTCAATCTTTTCTTGCGGATAGTCTATATAAAACGGCTTCATTGGGCACCTCCGATAGCAATCAGATTTCTTATAAACATACTACACCCCATTAGAATAGACTCATACCAAAAGATAGCCTTTTAAGGAAAGCGAAATCATTATGTTGCCTTGCATCGAATTAGAAACTGCTCCCAACCCTAGTGCCGCTGTTATTTGGCTGCATGGTCTAGGTGCTGATGGTAATGATTTTGTGCCCATTGTTCCTGAGTTACACCTTCAGGGATGCCCGGCTATTCGGTTCATTTTTCCAAGCGCACCCAGCATGGCAGTGACGGTAAATGGCGGCTATGTGATGCCTGCCTGGTATGACATCATCGGCAGAAATCTGATGGATCAAGAAGATACCGATGGCATTCATCAATCGGCCGCCTCCGTAACTGAACTTATTGAACGTGAAGCCAGTCGTGGGATTGCTTATAACAAGATTGTTTTGGCGGGATTCTCGCAAGGCTGTGCAATGGCGTTACACACTGGGCTTCGCTTTCCACACAAGCTCGCTGGCATTATGGCTTTATCCGGATACCTACCATTGGCAATGTCACTGCATACTGAAAAACATTCCGCTAATCAAACTACGCCAATCTTTATGGCACATGGCCTGTATGACGAAGTTGTGGTACCTGAACGCGCTGAAGCGTCCTATGCCATGCTAGAAAAAATGGGGTATCAAGTGAGCTGGAATGAATATCCTATGGAGCACTCTGTCAATCATGAAGAGCTAATGGATATCTCCCGCTTCTTGCAAAGTGTTTTGATCAATTCTTAAGCGATAAACATATAGATCGCTGCTATCGCCATAAAGGCGGTTGCTAGCCAGCCAAATATTTTCATACTCCTAGTGGCTACGTGTGGCCCCATGACTGAGGTACTAGAAGAGAGAATCATGATGGCAACCATTAGGGGGACTGCAACTACCCCATTGAGGACTGCACTCCAAAACAGGGCTTTCATAGGGCTGATAGGTGAATACTGAATTGCTAAAGCGCCCAACACACTTAGGGCGATGATTAAATAAAACTTACCAGCTTGCTTTGCGGTGTCTTCAAGACTAGATCGCCATCCAAACACTTCTGATAAAGCATAGGCTGCTGATCCAGCTAAGACTGGCACACCCATGAGACCCACACCTAGAATACCCAGCGCAAATAACAGGAAGGCAAATTCTCCTGCCAGGGGCCTTAATGCTGAAGCAGCTTCAGCAGCTGTATTAATGTCCCGAATACCTGCAACATGCAGAGTGACTGCGGTTGCCAAAATGATGCAGTAGGCTGCCACATTGGAATACAACATACCGCTCCAGGTATCCCAAGAAATCCTACGCAGTTCAGAATGAATCTGTAATTTTCCAGGCTCGTCAGCGTCCTTGAGCAAGCTCTTCTCATGACGCATATTCATATCCTCCACCTCTTGCGATGCCTGCCAAAAGAATAAATAGGGGCTAATTGTTGTGCCAAATACACCCACTACTACTGCTGCAGAATCAGCATTGATCTGAAAGCTTGGGAAAAAGGTACTCCAAATGACATCGCCCCAAGGAACATGGACCGTAAAGAGAACTGCACCGTAAGCCAATAAGGATAGGGAAAGCCACTTCAAGAAAAACACATAATGTCTATAGGGAATCAAGATTTGCAGCAGTAGCGTGAATAAAACAAACACTCCCGTCATGATGTGCCAATTAACTCCAGTGACCAACTGAGCAACCTCACCCATCGCTGCAATATCAGCAGCAATATTGAGCACATTGGCAATCAAGAGAATACTGACAAGGATAATGAGTACGGCCGGAGGAAATGCCAATTTCATATTAGCTGAGAGCCCTCTTCCTGTGACTCGACCTATACGCGCGCACAGCACTTGAATAGTCGACATCAAGGGATATGCAAAGGGCATGGTCCACAACATATTGAGGCCAAACTGCGCTCCAGCTTGAGAGTAAGTGACGATACCACTCGGATCATCATCAGCAACTCCAGTGACTAAGCCTGGACCTACCCTTGATAAAGGATGCTGCTTAATACGCGTCCAGATAGTGGAGAGATTCACAATGCTGGCAGTTGATTGGCAATCATTGTTCTAGTGTAGTGCGGAATAGCTTAAAAAAGAAAAAGGGCTCAATTGAGCCCTTGGGGTGAAAGCAAAGTAGCCTCTTACAGTTTTTTATTGAAACTGTATTGAGCAAATGCTTGCTCAGCAACTCCAAACCACTGTGCCTCCATATTTCTAAAGACGCGATAGTCATCAAAGATCTTTTTAAATTGCGGATTCTTGGCAGACTCTTCAGCATAGGTCTCTTGACTAGCTTTAAAACAGGCATCCATCACAGAAGTATTAAATTTACGCAATACGGCGCCATTTTGTAAAAGACGTTGTAAGGCAGGAGGATTGAGAGCATCGTACTTTGCGCACATATCAGTATGAGCCTCAAAGCAAGCTGCCTCCCATGCTGCTTGATATGACGGCGGCAATGCATCCCACTGTTTTTTATTCACTAAAAACGATAGTCCTGCAGCGCCCTCCCAAAAGGCCGGATAGTAATAATTTTTGGCTACCTTTGCCAAGCCAAGCTTTTCATCATCGTATGGCCCAACAAACTCAGCAGCATCAATGGTGCCCTTTTCTAGGGCTGAATAAATCTCACCAGCGGGCAGCTGTTGCGGGACAACGCCTAGCTTTGCCAATACTTGACCGGCAAAACCAGCGATCCTGAATTTGAGCCCCTTAAGATCTTCTGGTGATTTAATTTCTTTCCGGAACCAACCGCCCATTTGAGTACCAGTCTGACCGCCCAGAAAGTTGACAATGTTGTAGCTTGCATAGAGTTCACGCATTAACTTCATGCCATTACCGTGCAGCATCCATGCGGATTGCTGACGGGCAGTCATACCAAATGGGGCTGCAGTATCAAAAATGAAGGCGCTATTTTTACCTAAGTAGTAATAACTAGCTGTGTGACCGCACTCTACGGTGCCATTTTGAACAGCATCTAGCACCTGCAATGCAGGCACAAGCTCACCAGCTGCAAAGACTTTGACATTAAATTTACCGTCCGTCGCCTTACGTAAAGAGTTTGCAAAGACTTCTGGAGTGCCATACAGAGTGTCCAAAGATTTAGGAAAGCTAGATACCAAACGCCAGTTGAGCGTAGGCAAACTTTGTGCAATTACTGGGACACCAATCGCTGCAACTCCTGCACCTATCGTTGCCTTCTTTAAAAAAGAGCGTCTTTGCATTCCAATCTCCCTTCAGTATTTTTTAATATTTATTACAGATTCTATTGCTAGGTTTATTTTCCACCAACCGTCATTGATCCAATCAAAATTGAACCCGTCTCCTTGGTGCCTCTGATTAAAGTATCACTACCAATCAACGCAATATCTAAAAGCATATCGCGCAAGTTACCGGCAATCGTTACTTCTTCCACTGGATACTGAATCTCACCATTCTCAACCCAGTAGCCAAATGCGCCGCGAGAGTAATCTCCAGTCACATAATTGACACCCTGCCCCATTAATTCAGTCACAAGTAAACCTGTTCCCATTTCTTTTAAGAGCGCAGGCAATCCCCCTTTCGGCGTCTTCTTGCTTTGCAATGTTAGGTGATGTGAACCACCTGCATTACCAGTGGTCTGCATACCTAGCTTGCGCGCAGAATAGGTAGAGAGAAAATAGCCCTCCAAAATTCCTTTATCGACAACCGTTCGAGCAGTAGTTTTCACACCCTCTTCATCAAATGGTGCACTACCTGTCATTGCTTTGAGATGGGGATTCTCAAAAAGACTGACATGTTTAGGTAACACTTGTTTTCCGAGGCTATCGAGCAAAAAACTCGAGCGACGGTATAAAGCTCCGCCAGACACTGCTTGCACCAAACCACCAAGTAAGCCCGCAGCTAAGGGCGCCTCAAAGATCACAGGGCAGCGGCGTGTAGTGAGCGACCGCGCCTTTAAACGTGAGAGTGCTCGCTGAGCCGCATACCTACCAATTGCCGCAGGATCGGCCAACTCTCCGGGTATACGCGAACTGGAATACCAATCGTCCCGTTGCATGTGAGATTTTTTCCCACCTTCACTTGCAATGGGTGCGCACGAAATATAGTGACGAGAAAATGGATACCCACCCATAAATCCGTGTGAGGTTCCCATCATGAAATGGGCATGGTGCGCAGAGACTGATGCACCATCACTATTTTGAATTTGCTTACTCACTGCAAAAGCAGCGCCTTCTGATATACGCGCAATTTCTACTGCGTGCTTTGCATCAATATCCCATGGGTGGAATAAATCCAGATCCTGTGGATTTTTTTCTAATAACTCTGCTTCGGCTGGACCAGCGCAATTATCTTCAGCGGTATGCTGAGCAATGTGATACGCAGCATCTACGGTGGCCTTTAAAGACTCTTTTGAAAAATCACTCGTGCTGGCATTACCTCGGTGATGACCCAAAAATAAAGTCACCCCCACCTGTTTATCCAGACTTTGCTCAATGGTCTCAACCTCGCCCTTGCGAACGGTTACTGAAAGCCCTTGGCCCTCGGAGATCTCCGCGACCGCGTCAGAGGCACCCCTTCTTTTGGCCTCTTTGAGCATGAAATTGATAATTTCTTGAAACTGGCTAGATGAATATGTAAACATGCCCTAATAATAGCTAGAATAGAAACATGAAGCATACCGAAGCCCTGAAACGCAATACGCCTAATGAGGTCAAAATTGGCCTGATTTCGGTTTCTGACCGCGCCAGCAAGGGCGTTTATCGGGATGAAGGCATACCGGCGCTCCAAGCATGGCTCATGAAGGCAATTAGCAATACCTGCACCTTTCATGAGCGTCTCATTGCAGATGAAACAGAAATCATTACGGAATCGATTATTGAGTTGGTAGATGAGTTTGGGTGCGACCTGGTGCTGACCACTGGTGGAACTGGCCCATCTCTTAGGGATGTAACTCCTGAAGCCACTATTGAAGCTGGTACACGAGAAATGCCAGGCTTTGGCGAGCAAATGCGTCAGATCAGCCTTAAATTTGTACCCACAGCCATTCTGTCTAGACAAACTGCAGTACTTCGTGAAATCGAAGGCCACGCTGCCCTGATCATTAATTTACCTGGTCAACCTAAGGCAATCGCAGAAACTCTAGAGGGTCTCAAGGATGAGAACGGTAAATCGATTGTGCCCGGCATCTTTGCCGCCGTACCCTACTGTATTGACCTCATTGGCGGACCCTATATTGAGACCAATGAAGAGGTCATCAAAGCCTTCCGACCCAAGAGCGCTCTTAAGAAGTAAGGCCCACAAAGAGGTCCGCAACCGCGGACTTTTTTATTGAGGAAGTGGCACGATAAATTTATCGCGGTAATACTTCAACTCTTCAATCGATTCTTCAATATCAGCCAAAGCAGTATGTGCCTGCTTTTTGGTAAAACCTTTTACCAACTCGGGATGCCAACGCTTGCAGAGTTCTTTTAAAGTGGATACATCCACATTTCGATAATGAAAATAGGCTTCTAACTTAGGCATGTACTTAGCCATAAAGCGACGGTCCTGACCAATGGTATTGCCACACATCGGGGCAATACCGGCCTTGATATATTTCTTCAAAAAGGCAATGCATTCTGCTTCTACTGTTGCCTCATTCATGGTGGAGGCTTTGACTTTGTCAATCAAGCCTGAGCGACCATGGGTACCCTTATTCCAAGCATCCATGGCATCCAATAGAGCATCTTCTTGATGCACAACCCAAACAGGGGCTGTTGCAATGGTATTCAGATGGGCATCTGTCACAATAATTGCGATCTCGAGAATCCGCTCTGTTTCGGGGTTAAGCCCTGACATCTCCATATCCACCCAAATGAGGTGCTCATTAGCCGGTGCCACCTTGCCTGCTGCTGTATTCGTTTGTTCGCTCATATCTATAATGATCTCATGACCTTCACAATTGTTTTCCTAATCGCCTTTATCGCCAGTTTTGGCCTCCGCCACTGGCTCTCTCAACGTCAAATCCGCTATGTTGCCCGACATCGAGATACCGTACCTGCGGAGTTTGCTGAAAAAGTGACTCTGGCTGAACATCAAAAAGCTGCCGACTACACCATCGCCAAATTACGCCTTAGTATTTTAGAAAATGGTGTGAGCGCCGTTATTTTAATTGCCTTCACTTTATTGGGTGGTCTAGAAATTCTGAATCTCATCCTACTGCAATTCATGGGCGAAGGCATTGGTCAGCAAATTGCTCTACTTGCTTCCATTGCCATCATCTCGGGAATGATTGATCTTCCCTTTTCCTGGTACAAACAATTTCATTTAGAAGAGCGCTTTGGCTTTAACCGCATGGGTAAAAAATTATTCTTTACCGACATGCTTAAAGGGGTGGCACTTGGCGGACTTATTGGCTTGCCATTGCTTTGGGTAATTCTGACTCTCATGCTCAAAGCAGGAGGCCTTTGGTGGCTCTGGGCTTGGGCAGTACTCTCCGTATTTAGCCTCTTAATGCAATGGATCTTCCCAACATTTATTGCACCCCTGTTTAATAAGTTTCAGGCCCTAGAAGATGGTCCACTCAAAACCCAAATCGAAGCCTTGCTTACCCGCTGCGATTTTGCCAGCCAAGGCTTGTTTGTCATGGATGGTAGCAAGCGGAGTGCGCACGGTAATGCATTCTTTGCGGGCATGGGAAAAGCAAAACGGATTGTCTTCTTTGATACGCTAATTGAAAAACTCAATCCTGGCGAAGTAGAGGCGGTTCTTGCACATGAACTAGGCCACTTCAAATGCAAACATATTCGCAAGCGTCTGATCGTTTCTTTTGCTTTGAGCTTTGCAATGTTTGCATTACTGGGTTGGATCAGTACCCAAGTTTGGTTTTATACCGATCTGGGCGTCATGCCCAATCTCAATGGCTATAACGGTGGCCTAGCTCTCGCCCTATTTATGTTGGTATCACCAGTATTTAGCTTCTTCCTTACGCCACTAGGAAGCCTTGCTTCACGCAAACACGAATACGAAGCCGATGGCTTTGCTGCAGAAAAATCGTCAGCCAAAGATTTGATTTCTGCCTTAGTGAAGCTATATCAAGATAATGCTTCAACTCTGACGCCTGATCCGATCTATACCGCTTTCTATAGCTCGCATCCCCCTGCCCCATTGCGCATCGCTAACTTGCAGCGTTTTAGCTAGAGCACTCCAATAGCATGGAACAATTTCACGCGCTACTGACCGCTTCTTATGGAAGGCATTATTTAGCGCAGCGTCTAGTTGCGGATGCACTCGGCAATGAATCGCCCAGTGGTCCACTTATTCAGGTGAGCACTCCAGCAAAACAACATATCGGCGCTGTTGGTGATCGCATGCTATTGGAAATGACCTCGGCTGATCAAGCACGCATCATTCAGATTGAGCCTCGTGAGAACATTCTGTATCGTTCAGATGCTTTCAAGAGCAAGATTATTGCCTCTAATGTTGATCAAATTTTAGTGGTGCTAGCAACACAACCTGCTTTCTCGCCCGATCTCTTGGGAAGAGCCGTGGTAGCTGCTGAAGCCAATCAAATTGGTTTACATATTTTGCTCAATAAGTGCGATCTCAAAGATAACTTAGAACATGCTCGCAAAATCATTGCGCCTTATGCCCGCATGGGCTATCCAGTGAGCGAAGTATCGGCAAAATTTGATAGCACCTCGATTGAGCTCTTGCGCCCTGTAATCGCAGGCAAGGTATCTGTTTTTGTAGGTCAATCAGGAATGGGTAAATCTAGCCTTCTCAATGCTTGGGTTCCCAATGCTGCGGCACTCACTCAGGAATACTCAGTTCGCTTAGATACCGGTAAACACACTACTACTGCTTGTCGCTATTTTGAATTGCCTGAAGCTTGGGGTCGAAGCGAATCTGGAAAACTCGGCGCACTCATTGATTCACCAGGCTTTCAAGAATTTGGTTTGGCTCATATGTCGGTCAGCGAGTTACAACATGCTTTTAGAGAATTTAAAGACTTGTTAGGCAAATGCCGTTTTCATAATTGCACCCACCAGTCTGAACCGGATTGCGCTGTACGTGATGCAGTAGACAGAAATGAAATAGCGCCAGAAAGACTGGCGCTATTTAGGCAGCTGCTTTCAGATTCAAAAACAGCGGATACTCAAATACAGGGAATTAGCCAAGCCAAAGAGCGATGGTCAGCATTAGCAACAAAGCCATCCAAGCGATAACTAAGCGCCACACTAAACCTACCGCAGAACGCATTGTGCGCTCGGTCGGTTCAAGACCAACTTCATACGCCACCGGCTCTCCAGCCTCAGCCATACGCAAGGCCTCATCACTATCCGGCTCACTCAAAGGCTCACCCAAACGCACACCTAGTGCACCACTACCTGCTGCCAAGATCACTGCATTCAATGGGTCAGCCCATTTCTGGGTCAAGTAGCGCCATGCATATACTGCGCCCTCAAAGTTGCCGACAATGGCAAAGCCCATCGCAGTAATTCGTGATGGAATCCAATCCAATACATAGAAGAAATGACGCGCCGCTTCGCTCAGGTTGTAATCACCACGCTCAGACCAACGCTGTGCAGCGATGTCAGCCAAGCGATAGAGAACCACACCTGCAGGACCCATTGGCATCATGAACCAGAAGAGCACACCGAAGACATGGCGATGTGAACCAATAATGGCGCGCTCAAGCGCGAATGAAATTACTTCAGCTTCAGAAAGTTCTGAAGTATCCAGTTCTGGGCCATACCATTCAGCAAGGGCTAAGCGTGCTGCAGGCAAATCATGCGCTTCAATTGCTTCATGAACTGCAGTAAAGGAGTGGCTGAACTGACGGAAGCCAAAGAATAAGTAAGCAATTACGATATTCCACAAGAAACCCAGAATCGGATAAGTCACCATGCAAGTGACGTACACCATAAATACCAAGAAGGTTGGCAGAATGAATGCAACCATACAAGCCATACGCGCGCCCACCGGGCTTGCACCTGCTTCAGTCTTGCCACCGAATTCAGCAGCGACCCAATCCAACCAACGGGCGCTCATACGCGCAATCCAATGGCTAGAAGTCACTGGGCGATATTGCTCAGCAATGAGGGCGAAGAGGATAGAAAAGAAAGTCATACTTTTAATAAATGATAAAGGTTACGCAACATTCCCGCAGTAGCACCCCAAATAAAGCGGCCCTCATAAGGCATTGAATAAAAACGACGCCCGCCCTGCTCACTTTGCCACAGTCTAACCTGATGGTTGGCAGGATCTAATAAAAAATTCAGTGGCACCTCAAAGATATCGGCCACTTCAAACTCATCTAAGACATATTCTGCCTGAGGCTGGACTAATCCTACTACAGGGGTAACGCTATAACCAGACACCGTCAAATATTGAGGAAGATGTCCGATGATCTCTACCCGCTGAGGATCTAAACCGATCTCTTCTTGACTCTCCCTTAAGGCAGTGTCATTTGGACTCAAGTCCTCGGGGTCCATACGCCCACCTGGAAAACTAATCTGCCCAGCATGATCACGTAAATGATTCGTTCTTTGAGTCAGCAAAACAGAGAGGCCATCTTCTTTCAATAGCAGCGGAATTAATACTGCTGCTCTGGTTACTTTTCCGACCGCCTGACGACGAGCAATAATGTCGGCCGCAATGACGTGACGATTCTCATCCGTAATTTCAGGTTGCCATTCTGGAGGGTATTGAAGACGCTGCCTCAATCCCTGCGGCTGCAGAAATTCAGGGGCAACCTTTTTATCGCCAGCGCAAACCTCATGAATCGGAATGGCTTCCGCATTAAAGCCTGGGGGCGCAGCTACATTAATTGCGTCTTCTTCGGGCTTTGAGGTTTTGGGCATAGTCATATTCTAAGGCAACAAAAAAGGCGACCTAGGCCGCCTTCTCGGTTTGCTTCAAAGCAGCAATTATTCAGCAGCAACAGCAGCTGTTGGTTTAACACGTGCTTGAAGTTTTTCTTTAATACGTGCTGACTTACCAGAACGATCACGCAAGTAGTACAACTTGGCACGACGTACATCACCGCGACGCTTCACTTCAACGCTAGCGATCAATGGTGAATAAGTTTGGAAAGTACGCTCAACGCCTTCACCAGAAGAAATCTTACGCACGATAAAGCTGGAATTAAGTCCGCGATTACGTTTAGCAATCACAACGCCTTCAAAGGCCTGGGCACGCTTACGTGTACCCTCAACTACGTTTACGCTAACAACTACTGTGTCACCAGGCGCAAAGCTTGGCAAAGTTTTATTAGCACTTAAGCGAGCAATTTCTTCTTGCTCAATTTTTTCAATTAAATTCATTTTGAATCCTTAAACATCGTATTAGCGTTTAATCCCGAGATATAAATCAACGGACCTAATAGAGGATGCAGTTAAAACAATTTCACTAAACCAAAAAAACCAAACCTTTAAATCACTACTGAATTCACAGCGAGCGAAGAAATTGTTCATCTTCTCGGGTTAGCAACCCATTGGTTCTGGCCAAATCAATTAAGTCCGGCCTTAACCTCAACGTCAGCTCTAAAGACTTCTGCCGACGCCAATCCGCTATTTTAGCGTGATGTCCGCCTAAAAGCACGTCCGGCACCGATAAATTTTCATAAACCTCTGGTCTGGTGTAGTGCGGATAGTCCAAAAGACCATTCATAAAGCTGTCCTGAGTGGCAGATTGGCCATCCCCAAGAGCCCCAGGAATCAGCCTAATAACCGCATCCATCATGGCCATAGCAGGGATTTCACCCCCAGAAAGCACAAAATCACCTATGGAAAGCTGCAAATCGACGTTCCGCTCAACAAAACGTTGGTCTATTGCCTCATAGCGACCACAAACAAAGGTTAAGTTACCCATATTCAGGATATCGGACGCCATTTTTTGAGAAAAACGCTCGCCTTGAGGAGCTAAAAGACAAATTGGCCCTGTTTTTACTCCGGCAGCCTGGTGGGAAGCCTTGATACCGGTGACCGTATCTTCGAGGGGCTTAGCCATCATCACCATGCCTGGTCCACCACCATAGGCGCGATCATCTACCGTCTTACGAGCATCAGAACAAAAGTCTCGCGGGTTCCAAAGATGAATACTTGCTAAAGATTGCTCACATGCGCGACCAGTAATGCCCCACTGTGTGAGCGCAGAAAACATCTCCGGAAATAAGGTGACAACATCAAAGCGCATGTTTTTATTGCCAGTCCAATTGCCAATCGAGCGTGATCGTCTTGTTTGGTAAGTCTACGTTTTGCACCACTTCTTTTACGAAGGGAACTAAGTATTGAATATTTTTGGTACCAGCATCGCCGATAGCGATTACGCCATGTGCGCCATTTTCAGTAACGTTGATAACATCACCAAGGGATTCATTTTGCAAATTGATTGCATGGCAACCAATTAAATCAACCCAGTAATAAGAATCACTCTCCGCTTTTGGAAAGGCATCACGCGCAACCAAAATGCGGGCTCCCTTGAGAGCCAAAGCCTGATCACGATCAGTGACGCCCTCTAGCGCAAGTACTACATTGCCGCTATGCATCTTGGCGCTCTTAACTTTGTATTGATTCAATGAGGCTTGCTCTACAGACGCAGAAACGCCAGCATCCCTACGCGGGATTAGTGAAAGCCAAACTGTTTTAGAAGAGAGAAGTGCTACAGGGTCTGGAGAGTGAGGTCTAACCTTCACTTGCCCCTGCAAACCTTGCGCCTCAGAAATAGCGCCAAGCTCGATCAAATCATTTAGGGAAGGTGTACTCATTTGCAAGCCACCCTATTTTCCTAAAATGAAACTACCAATCAATTTCGTCACTAAAAGCATCATCCTCAAGATGACGCTTTTAGTAAGCGAATATTAAACAGCAGGATTGTTCTTAATTAAACGAACAACCGTTGGAGAAATTTGCGCTCCAACACCAGTCCAATAAGTCAAACGATCTTGAGCGATGCGCATGGCTTGCTCAGATGCAGCTGCTTGTGGATTGAAGTAACCAATGCGCTCGATAAAGTTCGAGTCACGACGGTTGCGCTTATCAGTAGCAACGATGCTGTAAAAAGGGCGCTTCTTAGAGCCGCCGCGTGCCAGTCGAATGACGACCATACTTATTCCTTAAAATCTAAAAATGAAAACAGGTTGATTACAACCCAATGAAATTTCTACAAAAAACCTTGGGCTCCAGCTCACCAACTAAACGTACGGTAAAGCGGAAAACCTCATATTCTAGACGAAAACCCCTACTTCTTCCACCTATTTAAGCGTCTAAACCAGTAGAATAGTAGCGATAGTAATATAAAAAATACATATAAATCAAATACTTACAAGAATATGTCCCTAAAAACACCCCTTTTCACCATCAACAGAGTGAGCTCAAAAAGCCTCCTGGTTGCACTTTCTTGGGTGGGAGTAGGCCTTTTAAGTGCTTGTGCGAACGTGATTCCACCCTGCGGCGCCAAAATCAGCCCTCCTAGCAGCGAACTGCGTAATACCAAATGGGAGCTCAGTCGCTGGAATCTGGCACCCAATAGCAATGGTGAGGTGCGCGCCAGACCAATTCCTCAGGGCGAGGCCAGCAACCCTATTCAAATTACCTTTGATGCTAACGGTCAACGTATCAGTGGCTCAACTGGGTGCAATCGCTTTACTGCAGAACTGGATGAAGATGCTCGCGGCTTCAGTCTAAGCAAAATCACCAGCACCAAAATGGCCTGCAGCCCACAGCGTATGGAATTAGAGAATGACTTTCTCTATGAGCTCAATGATTACCGCAGCATCGTTCGTAATGGCGACCAGTTACTCATGATTGGCACAGACCGTGAAGTGCTAAGTTTTGTTCAACGCCCTACTGCCAATAAATAAACTAATTACCTATTCAACAAGGCCATGAAAAAATCCAAACTCCTATTTTGCGCGCTCGGATTATTTTTTCCTGGTAGCGGTCTCAATTGTTTTTATCTACAGGGAATCAAATCCTTTTGGGCTTGGACACAATTGCTTGCATTGATAGGCGGCGTTATTGGTTGGGGCCTTCTGAAAGATGCGCGCTTTATTTCAGCGCCAGGCTGGGTACTTCTCACTTTTGGGTTTATTGCCTTAGAGGCCAGCTGGCTCACCACTATTACCTTTGGTTTGCGTCCTGATGAAAAATGGGATGCTCAATTTAACCCTGGCATTGCAGAACAGGATCGCAGTCAATCGGGCTGGCTTGTCATCCTTACTGTGATTTTCTCGCTCGTACTTGGTGCTGGCGTCATGATGACATTTCTTGCAATTGCATTTGAGCAATTTTTCATTTCTCAACTTCAAGAAGCAAGAAAACTTTCTCAGTAATCCTGGGCATCTTTGCGGTGCCATAAGCGATCAAGCTCTTGTCTCCAGAATTTGACGGAGTGCTTAGAGCCTGAGCCGAAGAACCAGAGTTGCGCTCCCGTTCTCGGTGTTTGATAAAACGGGATGTCCATGTTTGCATATCGTGCAGTAACTGTTGGATGTGGGTGACCATAACGATTGCGATAGCCATTCTGCGCAAAAGCAATTTCTGGATTTAACTTCTTAAGTAACTCCAGTGAGGAAGAAGTTTTGCTGCCATGGTGTGGGGCCATAAACACCAACTCGCGATCACCAATTGAATTGAGAGCGGGCCCATCCAAACGATCAATAACGTGAGATTCACCTTGCCTTTCGACATCCCCCGTTAGCCACAAAGAATGATTTTGGTTGCGCACCTCAAGTACGCAACTCATTTCGTTGGGCTTCATAGAGTATTGATCCTGAAAAAGGGTTTCTTCATATGGATGCCAAATCAAAAAATCGACACCATCCCAATTCCAATGCTGGCCATAGCGACAGGGAAGACTAGGGATTTTTCTAGACTGCAAATTCAATAATAATGCATTGTTATTGGGCAAAGAACCCATCATCGAACCAAATGAAACTTGTTTCAGTAAAGACGCCGCCCCTCCAACATGATCACTATCACTATGACTAATCACCATACGATCAATGTGCGCAATTCCTCTACCTCGTAAATAAGGCAGAATCACTCTTTGCCCAGCATCATCTCTTTTCCCTTGAATGGGACCCGTGTCATATAAGAGCGCTTTGCTACGCGTCTCAATCAATACAGCCGTACCTTGCCCAATATCCAACACCGTAGCCCTAAACTCCCCTGGCTTTAAGGAGGTAATTCCTAAAGTACTTAGTGGAGTAAATAAGAATAATGAGGGAAGCAAAGCCAGCGCTCTCAATTGATAATCCTTAAGTAACTCCCCAGGACGAATGGCATAAATAATTCCGGCTCCTGATAAAAGTAAGAGCCACCATTCTGGCTGCCTAGACCAAGCGACCGCCCAACTCCAACCAGCCATCCACTCCAACATGATTCCCAAATATTCCATGGATAGGTGTGCGGGCAATAAGAGCCATCGCCCCATAAAGTCTGGCAATAATGCCCCGGCAATAGCTAGAGGAGTCACCACATAACTCACCAAAGGAATCGCAAAGGCATTGGCAAACGGTGAGACTACTGAGACTTGATAAAACCAATATAAAGTGAATGGTAATAGCGCAATCGTGACAACTGCTTGAACACGGCATGCCTCACGCAAGGCTTGCCACGCACGACTCAACCAATGCACTTCTAGCTCTTTACCGGTGGGTATCCCAAGCAATCCCGAAGAGTTACCCATCGCAAAGAGAATGGCTGCAACTGCTCCAAATGAAAGCCAAAAACCGGGTGTGTAAGGCGCCATTGGATCAATCACTAAAACAAAAGCCAGTGCCCACCACCAAATATCAAAAGATCGTGGGTTCCTACCGGTCCAAAGTGCGAAAGCTACAACACCAACCATATACATCGTTCGTTGCGCCGGTATCTGAAATCCAGCCAACCATGCGTAGATAAATGCCGTTACAAATCCAGAAGCTGCGGCAACCTTGCTAATCGGAATGAGAAGAGGCCAAGTGCGGCGGCGCCAGAGCATTGCCGCAAGAGAGGCGCCAATACCGGCCAACATAGTGACATGCAAACCTGATATAGAAATGAGGTGCCCTATGCCCGTTGCATTAAATACTTGCCAATCTTCTTGATCAATCGCATTTTGATCGCCCATCACTAAAGCAATGATCACGCCCGCATAGCGCGCATCCTTAGGTAAAAGTGATTGAATCTTTTGACGCAACTTCCAGCGTGCCAACTCCATTCGCAAGGCAAATTCAGCATAGCCAATCTCTTGAGGTAGCAAAAGCTCACCAGACCTTACTGAGCCACTGGCACCAAAATCTTGATGAAAAGACCAACGCTCAAAGTCAAAGGTGTATGGATTTAATGAACCATAAGGTCTTTTGAGTTTGACTTTCAATTTCCATCGTTGGCCAGGAATGATTTCAGGAATGGTCTGATTGCTCCTCCACGCAGGCTGCCAGCTTAAATAGATTCGCTTTGGAAATGGTGCAATTTCATCCCTACCAGAGAGCAGATGATCGATTTCAAATGCAAATTTGGCGCCTGTAGAGCTACTCTGTGGCAAGGCGATGACTCTACCTTCTACGCCTAATTCCCTTCCCTCTAACTCAATATCCAGAATGTTTACTAGACGATTTTCCGCATAGCGCGCATTCCATGCAAAGCCAATACTAAATAGCAAGATGCCTATCAAAATCTGCCGATACCATTGAGAGCGAGGCTGTAGATATAAGAAAAATGAACAGAGTGCACTGACCGCAAAACATGTCAGCAGCCAGCCAGATGGAACTTGTGGCAAAAAGAAAAGGAATGATCCCCCGGCAATAAATGCCGTTATCGCTAAGCGCAAGGATTTAAGAGGCTAAGGTTAGACTTGGATTGTTGGCACAGAGCGCCGACCAACGTGGTAATACTTGCATGGCATTGCGCCATACGGCAGATGCAAATTCAACATCGCTAACGCCACGAATACCAGCCAACTGTTTAGCAATGCGAGGTAGAAAAGCAGGCTCATTAAATGCAATACCCTCTCCCCTCAACCAAGCTGGTGGAATATCGGGCGAATCTGTTTCGGTAACAAGGCTATCAAGCGGCAGCTCAGTTAAAAGCCTGCGAATCTGTAGTGCTCGCTCATACGTTGCTGCACCACCAAACCCCAACTTAAAACCCAGTCCAATAAATTGCTCGGCCTGCTGAAAACTTCCATTAAATGCATGTGCTATCCCACCAGGAATTGTTCGAGCTCTGAGAGCTTTCAAGATAGCATCCTGAGAGCGACGGACATGCAATATCACGGGTAATTGATACTTCTGAGCCAAATCTAATTGCGCATGAAATAAATATTCTTGCTTATGAGGATCTAAACCTTCGACGAAATAATCTAAACCGATCTCACCAACACCCACAAATCGAGGATCAGATAGTGATTGGGCGATTTGCTCTTCCAAAACGGCTAAGTCGTCTTCATGGGCTTGATTGGTATACAAAGGATGAATGCCCAGCGTGTAAGCCAATCCCGGAATGTCATTGCTATATTGAGAGGCCAGTGCTCTTACATTTTGACAATCAGCGGCTTTAACTGCAGGCAACAAAATAGCCTTTACGCCCTTTTCACTTGCAGCTGAAATAATCGATGACAAGGAGTTTGAAAACTCTGGTGCATCCAGATGGCAGTGAGTATCGATCCACATGGGATGCTGGGTCATTGCGCGAAAGTCTTTAATACTCCGCGCTCTAAATGCAAAATACGATCACAACGTTTAGCGCGTACTGGATCATGCGTCACGATCACAAAGGCAGTGCCTTGTTCGCGAGCAATATCTAACATCAAATCAAACACACCATCAGCAGTTTCGGTATCTAAGTTTCCAGTAGGCTCATCAGCCAACACACAAGTTGGATTGCCAACCAATGCCCTAGCTACCGCAACACGCTGACGCTCGCCACCAGATAGCTCAGCAGGTGTATGTAATTCACGCTTTGCCAAGCCTACGGCTTTGAGCATCTTGCTGGCGCGCTCCATTGACTCCTCGTTACTGAGGCCACGTATGCGCAAGAGCAATGCCACGTTCTCCACTGCGCTGAACTCATCTAATAAATGATGGAATTGATAAATAAAACCTAAACTCTGATTGCGCAAGCGATCTAACTTAGCAACCGATAGCTGATTGATATTGGCACCATCCAATAAGACCGAGCCAGAACTTGGAGTATCCAAGCCGCCTAATAAATGTAGCAATGTGCTCTTGCCAGACCCAGATGAACCCACAATGGCCACCTTCTCAGAGGCTGCAACATCCAAGTCAACCGATTTAAGGACCTCTACCGCAGTAGGCCCCTGGCCGTAAGTCTTGGCGAGGCCTCTGGCTACTAATACTGGTTTTGGCAGATTACTCATAGCGCAGAGCCTCCGCAGGCTGAACCTTAGCAGCACGACGACTAGGGTACAAAGTTGCCAGCACCGATAAGCCAAAGGCCATTAAACCCACCGTGACCACATCACCCAAACGAACATCAGATGGCAACTCGCTAATAAAGTAGACCTCGCGTGGCAAGAAACGCACGCGGAAGATAGCTTCAATCGCAGGAACAATCACATCAATGTTGAGTGCGATGAGCAAACCCAATCCAACGCCCGCTAAAGATCCCAGCAAACCAATTGCCAAACCCTGTACTAAGAAAATGCGTTGAATTAAACCCGGGCTCGCACCCATCGTTCTCAAAATCGCAATATCTGCCTGTTTCTCATTGACCGTCATTACCAAAGTAGAAACTAAGTTAAATGCGGCTACTGCAATAATCAAAGTCAATATGATGAACATCATTTTCTTTTCAGTTTGAACAGCTGCAAACCAGTTGCGATTTGAACGTGACCAATCTGTAATCCATAAAGCCTGGGGTACTACAGCAGCAAGCTCATTAGCAACTTCTGGTGCACGCTGCATATCATCTACCTTGACACGTAAGCCTGATGGGTCATGAAGGCGCAGCAAGGCTGCAGCATCTTTCCAATGCATCACAGCTAAAGAGCTATCGTATTCATAGTGACCGCTATCAATAATGCCAACCACTTGGAGAGTGCGCATACGCGGCATAGCACCTGCAGGCGTTAAATCACTTTCAGGAACAATGAGATTAATGCGATCGCCAACATGAGCACCAACCAAAGACGCCAGTTGAGTACCTAATGCAACGCCAAAGCTTCCAGGCTTGAGATCATCAATGCTACCGGCAACAAATTGTTTAGGTAGATCAGAAACTTTACCCTCCTCGCCCGGAGCAACTCCTCGAATCGCAACGCCACGCATGACATTGTCGCGAGTAAGCAAGCCTTGGGAGCTGACCATTGGCGCAACACCAATGACGTGTGGCTGCGCTGCCACTTTTAGAGCAAGGGGCTCCCAGTCTGCCAAACCATCTGGTGAGGTGATTTCTACATGGGATAGAACGGAGAGCATACGATCCCGTACGTCTTTCTGGAATCCATTCATCACCGATAGGACCACAATGAGGGAGGCAACCCCTAAAGCAATGCCTGCAGTAGAAATTCCGGAAATAAAGGAAAGGAAGCCATCGCGCTTGCCAACCGTCTTACGACGCTTGGAGCGGGTATAGCGCAAGCCAATTTCTAGCTCAATAGGAAGTCTCAACATAGCCACAGTTTAGACAATTGCACTGGCAAACTGATGGAATACGTAAATGCCACCTAAAATCAGGGAAATGACTGCAAACGCTACCTCCCCTCAAAACGCCGAAAGCACTCTAAGGCGCTTTACCCTGATGTTATCGGGGGAAGATGTCTTAGAGGATCAAGGCATTGGGGATCAGCCACTAAAAGGGCTGCCCCATGAACGCTTTCTGCTCGGGGATCTAGTGCCAATTGCACCCATTCTGCTGGTGGGACAGTCCGAGCAGGAGGTAAATCCTCATTTAGAGATCGCTTGCTTACAGCCTGTCCATTTACATGCTACACGTGACCATCTCATTTTGATGAACCAGAATCAGGTCGATCTGACAGAAACTGAATCCTCTCAACTTCTTAAAGCAGCGCTTCCCTTTATTGAAGAGGATTTTCAAAATTCAGTGTTGTTTCATAACCAGTACTACTGGTTTATTCCAGCAGGTCCTTTTGCAAGCCTAGCAACATACAGCATTGATCAAGCGTATGGTCGTAATATTGATTGGTGGATGCCACGAGACACCCATGAAGGAGGACTGGCAAAACGTTGGCGCAAATTGCAAAATGAAGTGCAGATGCTTTGGCATATCGATCCCACAAATGAAGAGCGTGAGCAACGTGGCCTACCAAGTATTAACTCTTTATGGATTAGTGGCATCGGCAAACTCAATGATGTTCATGCGCCTGAAGCCATTAAACAGTCGCAACAGATTTATGGTGAACACCCCATGTTGACAGGGCTGGCGAAGTATTTGAGCATCCCATGCAGCCCTACTATCAAAGCCGATACACTGGTCGGAGCGTTTGCATGGCTGAACCAGCCAGAGTCGATATGGCCACAAGTGAACAAGGCTCTCGCTGATAAACAACTAGATGAATTGCTCATCATTGATTTTCCCAATGGCAAAATACGAGAGCGCATCATCACTCAAAAAGACCTATTAAAAAAATCTTGGGCATTCTGGAAAAAAGCTGAGCCCCTTACCTGGCATGAAATTATTTCGTCATGAGTCTTTTTTCTCAACGCCCTTTTTCTGAACGCACTGCTACTTGGTTACAGCAAAGCGGTTTACATCCTTTGCTAGCGCGTTTATATGCTGCTCGTGGATTGGAATCTCCCGAAGAGCTCTCGCTGGAATTAAAAAACCTGATCTCTCCAACTGAACTGAAGAGTTGCATCAGCACTGCCAGCTTGCTTGCAGATATTCTGGAGAAAAAAGAAGCAATGCTCATCGTGGCAGACTACGACTGCGACGGGGCTACAGCTTGTGCGGTAGGCCTACGAGGCCTGCGGATGTTGGGTGGGCCCGATACCCCTATTCATTTTCTGGTACCTAATCGCTTTACGATGGGCTACGGCTTAACGCCTGAAGTCGTTGAGCTCGCAGCACAACAAACACCGAAACCTAAATATCTCATTACAGTCGATAACGGTATTGCCAGTGAGGCTGGTGTAGATCGCGCTCGCGAACTTGGCATGGAGGTCATTGTGACCGACCATCACTTACCTGGTGATCGATTGCCAAATGCGACTGCGATTGTGAATCCCAATCAACCTGGATGCACGTTTCCTAGCAAAGCTCTCGCTGGTGTAGGCGTCATGTTTTATGTATTAGTAGCACTACGTGCAGAACTACGTAAGCGGGGTAACTTTACTAACGAGACCCAACCTAAAGTGGAGAACCTCTTAGATCTCGTTGCACTAGGTACCGTTGCTGACGTTGCGCAACTTGATCGCAATAATCGCGTCTTGGTTTCTAATGGTTTGAAACGCATTCGGGCTGGTATCTCTCAACCTGGCATTCAAGCCCTATTTCAAGCGGCAACTCGCGATCCCCGCAAGGCCAACACCTTTGACTTAGGATTTGCCATCGGCCCCAGACTCAATGCTGCCGGGCGTTTAGCGGATATGACTTTAGGCATTCGCCTATTACTGACTGACGACGTTGATGAAGCAATGACGCTTGCCCAGGAACTCGATCGCATTAATCGTGAGCGTCGTGTGATTGAAACTGGCATGCAAGAAACTGCCCTTGCTCATCTTTCAGAAGATCAACTTGCGGGAACGATGGCGCAACGCACAAGCATTTGCTTATGGAATCCTGAGTGGCACCAAGGGGTGGTTGGCATTGTGGCATCACGCTTAAAAGAACGTTTTAACCGCCCTGCGATTGTATTTGCGCCCGATGGCAACACTGGAGAAGAGTTACGTGGCTCTGGCCGATCGCTGACTGGATTTCATTTAAGGGATGCGCTCGATATCGTTTCAAAACGCGAGCCGGGCTTGATTCTTAAATTTGGTGGTCATGCAATGGCGGCAGGTCTGACAATTCGCAAAAGTGATTTTGAGAAGTTTGATGCCTGCTTTCAGGAGGTGGCGAACAGTCTATTAACGGATGAAGTCCTGGAGCGTCGCCATCCTCATGATGGCACCCTGCAGCCTTCTGAATTTACCTCTGAGATTGGTGACCTTCTCGCCGAAGAGATCTGGGGTCAAGGCTTTCCGCAGCCCGTCTTCTACGGAGATTTCGAAATCACCCAGCAAAGCCTCATGAAAGAAAAGCATTTGCGCCTAATGGTGCGTCCGCTAGGTTCTGACCCAGCAGAAGACAAACAAGCAGCTAAGCCATTAACGGCTGTCTGGTTTAACCGTACCCAAACCTTGCCGGCCAAAGCGAAACTTGCTTACCGCCTAGTAACCGATCGTTATCAGGGCCAAGCCCGAGTTCAGCTGATGATTGAGGCGCATGATGAGAGTTCCAGCAGCTAGGTCCGCAGCAGAGAGTCGGATGCAATAACCCCCTTATAATTAGGGGATGGAAGCTGAACAACTAAATACTATTTCAAATACCTTGTCCGACCTGCTCACCCGTGAGCAAGCTCTTCGGGGGTATCTTTGACTTCGAAGTAAAGTCACGTCGCCTTACTGAAGTTAACTCGATCCTGGAAGATCCCACAATTTGGGATGATCAAAAGAAAGCCCAAGCGCTCGGCAAAGAAAAAAAATTGCTCGACGGCGTGGTTGCTACCCTTACGGATTTAAATACCAATATCACTGGCGCCATCGAACTCTTCGACATGGCTAAAGAAGAAAGTGATTTTGAAACAATCGCCGCAATTGAATTAGACGTTGAAGGCTATAGCAAGATTGTTAATGATCTTGAGTTCCGCCGCATGTTCCACAATGAGATGGATTCTTGCAATTGCTTTATTGATATTCAAGCAGGCGCTGGCGGCACTGAGGCTTGCGACTGGGCAAGCATGCTCTATCGTCAATACCTTAAATATTGTGAACGCAAAGGTTACAAAACCGAGATTCTGGAAGAGTCGGATGGTGACGTTGCCGGTATCAAGAGTGCCACCATTAAAGTCGATGGTGAATATGCTTATGGCCACCTTCGTTCTGAGACGGGCGTGCATCGCTTAGTGCGTAAGTCTCCATTTGATTCATCTAATGGACGCCATACTTCATTTGCCTCTATCTACGTCTATCCGGAGATTGATGATTCGATTGAGATTGAAGTCAACCCCGCAGACATTCGTACTGATACCTACCGCGCTTCTGGTGCAGGCGGTCAGCACATTAATAAAACTGACTCTGCGGTGCGTCTAACCCATATTCCAACAGGGATTGTGGTGCAGTGTCAGAACGATCGCAGCCAACACCGCAACCGTGCTGAAGCCATGAGCATGCTTAAGTCACGTCTTTACGAACATGAGATGCAAAAGCGTCGTGCAGAGCAAGATAAGTTGGAGGCTAGCAAAACGGATGTGGGCTGGGGTCATCAGATCCGCTCCTATGTTTTGGATCAAAGCCGCATCAAAGATTTACGCACTAACGTTGAGATCTCCAATACTCAAAAAGTATTGGATGGTGATCTTGATGCCTTCATTGAAGCCAGCCTGAAACAAGGCGTTTAATTACTCACGAATATGAACGATAAAACGAATTCATCTAATACCCAAGCCCCAGCTACTGAAGTAGTTGATGAGAATCACATCATTGCGGAGCGTCGTGAAAAGCTTGCGAAGTTACGTGAAAATGGTGTCGCATTTCCGAATGACTTTGTGCCAACCCATTTAGCTGCCGACTTACATACCCACTACGACAGCTTGACCAAAGAAGAGTTGGCCGAGAAGAAGATTCATGTGAAAGTTGCTGGCCGCATGATTCTCAAGCGCGTGATGGGTAAAGCAAGTTTTGCCACCATCCAAGATCGCACAGGCCAAATCCAGTTTTACATTAATGATGAAATTACTGGTGCAGATACCCATGGCGCCTTTAAGCACTGGGATATGGGTGACTTTATTTCTGCTGAAGGCAATCTCTTCAAGACCAATAAAGGCGAGCTCTCGGTTGAGAGTAGTAACTTGCGCTTACTGAGTAAATCCTTGCGTCCTTTGCCAGATAAGTTTCATGGCCTCTCTGATCTTGAGACCAAATATCGTCAACGCTATGTAGACTTGATCGTCAACCCAGAGAGTCGCAACACATTCAAAGCCCGTAGCAATGCCATTGCATCGCTACGTCGCCATATGCTGGATGCCGATTTTATGGAAGTAGAAACTCCCATGCTCCACCCCATTCCAGGCGGTGCAGCTGCCAAACCTTTTATTACGCATCACAATGCTTTAGATATGCAGATGTTCTTGCGTATTGCGCCTGAACTTTATCTCAAGCGTTTAGTGGTCGGTGGCTTTGAGCGTGTATTTGAAATCAACCGCAACTTCCGCAACGAAGGCGTCAGTCCCCGCCATAACCCAGAATTCACCATGATGGAGTTCTACGCGGCATATACCGACTACCGTTGGTTGATGGATTTCACTGAAGGCCTAATTCGTGCAGCGGCAATGGATGCACAAGGCACAGCAGTATTGACTCATCAAGGTCGTGAATTGGATTTGAGTAAACCATTCCAACGCCTGACCATTAATGAAGCGATCCTCAAGTATTGCAGCCAGTCGGGCAAAAGCTATGAAGCAGCCCAGCTCGAAGATATCGCCTTTATTCGTGCCGAGTTGAAAAAAGGTGGTGAGAATCCCGATTCTCCAACCCTCAAGAATGCTGGCATTGGTGCCCTGCAATTGGCTTTGTTTGAGTTAGTGGCTGAAGAGCACCTCTGGGAGCCAACTTACATCATTGATTACCCAATTGAAGTAAGCCCGCTTGCTAGAGAGTCCGATACTCGACCAGGCATCACCGAACGCTTTGAGTTATTCATTACCGGTCGCGAGATTGCCAACGGCTTCTCTGAGTTGAACGATGCTGAGGATCAAGCCAATCGCTTCCGCAAGCAAGTAGAACAAAAAGAAGCAGGTGATGAAGAAGCAATGTACTTTGACCATGACTTCATCCGCGCCCTCGAATATGGCATGCCCCCAACAGGCGGCTGCGGTATTGGTATCGACCGTTTAGTGATGCTGCTCACAGATGCGCCAAACATCCGTGATGTGATTCTCTTCCCGCACTTACGTCGCGAAGAAGAGTAAAAACAAAAGGCACCCTAGGGTGCCTTTTTGATGCCAACTCATCGATGAAGAGATCGCCTTAAGCAGGCAAACCTTTTTCATCAAACACACCTTCAAACAAAGCTGAACTCAAGTAACGTTCCGCAGTATCAGGCAACACAACCACGATTGTTTTACCTGCGTACTCAGGCTTCTTAGCCAGACGGACAGCAACTGCAGCAGCTGCACCACAAGAGATACCAACCAAAATACCTTCTTCCTTGGCAATGCGACGGGCAAACTCAATCGCCTCTTCATTGCTTACTTGCTCAACCTTATCAACCACTGATAAATCAAGGTTCTCTGGAACAAATCCAGCACCAATTCCTTGAATCTTGTGTGGAGCTGGCTTGATTTCTTCACCATTTAGTTTTTGAGTGATGACTGGACTAGTTGTTGGCTCTACTGCAACCACTTCAATATTCTTTTTCTTTGTATTTTTGATGTAACGTCCAACACCCGAAATTGTGCCGCCCGTTCCAACGCCAGCAACAAACACATCAATCTTGCCGTCGGTGTCCTCCCAGATTTCTGGGCCGGTAGTTTTTTCATGAATCGCAGGATTAGATGGGTTGCTAAATTGCTGGAGCAATACATACTTAGAGTCAGACTCAGCAATTTCTTTCGCTTTAGCAACTGCACCATTCATGCCTTTAGGACCTTCGGTCAACACAATCTTGGCACCTAAAGCTGTCAGCAATTTACGACGCTCAATACTCATGGTTTCTGGCATCGTCAGCGTGAGTGGAATACCCCGCGCTGCTGCTACGAAGGCCAAAGCAATCCCAGTATTGCCAGAAGTTGGTTCGACAAGTTCTTTGCCGGGGCCCAAGAGCCCTTTTTCTTCGGCATCGTTAATCATGGCCACGCCAATGCGGCATTTGACTGAGTAGGCTGGATTACGCCCTTCAATCTTGGCAAGCACAGTGGCTTTAGCACCATCAGTAACGCGATTTAGACGCACTAATGGGGTCTTGCCAATTGTTTGTGAGTTATCTGTAAAGTAAGTCATAGTCATTCCTACAAAAAGGGAAATAAGCCGAAATGGGCTTCATATCGCTTGATATCTTATGGCATGAGCCCATTTTTGTAAAACAAGCTGAATGCATAAGCTAATTACTAAAAACACTATTGATATCGCCTATATAGACACTCTTCAGAATTAGAATCAATTACGTTAAAACTTCCAACAACCCTACGCTGAATGCTTACTTCTCGCCGCAGACTTCTCAAGTCCCTCCTATCTTTAGCTGCAATTTCAGCGAGCCCGCTGATTGCGAGAGCAAGCACGCAGTGGCCCAATAAACCCATCAGATTGATTGTTCCGGCTGCTCCCGGTGGCAGCTTGGATATTCTTTCACGGACAGTTGCAAAAGAATTAACAGCCAGACTCAATCAAACGGTGATTGTTGAAAATATGCCTGGTGGTGGTAGCAATATTGCATTTGGATATGTTGCCAAAGCTGCGCCTGACGGCTACACATTGCTGGTAGGCTGGGATAGCCTTGCCATCAATCCCGCGCTCTACCCTACCCTGCCTTATAAGTTAGATCAATTTGCTCCAATCTCATTGGCGATTACTGCACCGCAAGTATTGGTTGTGGGTCCAAAACTGCCAGTGAAAAATCTCAAAACGTTTATCGAGGTTGCCAGAAGAGATCCAAATGGACTGAGCATGGCCAATGCAGGCAATGGCAGCCCAGGACATCTCGCAGCTGCACTTCTTGAGACAAAAGCAGAAATCAAGTTCAATAACATTCCTTACAAGGGTGGAGCTCCCGCCGTAGCTGATTTGCTTGCGGGGCACGTTGATGCCTTAATGGTTACGCTAGCTGCAGCCCTGCCACATATTGAGTCAGGTAGGCTTACGGCCTTAGGCGTCAGTTCTATGAAGCGCTCTACTGGCGCACCAAACATACCCACCATTGCAGAGGCTGGGCTTGCTGGTTATGAATTAAATTCATGGCAAGGATTTTTAGCGCCCGCTGGTACGCCAAATGACATCATTCGCTTGCTGAATAAAGAAATTGTTGCGAGCCTAAATGATCCCGAGATCAAAAAGAAATTAATTGCCGATGGTTTTGAAGTGGTAGCTAGTTCACCCAAAGCACTTAGCGACTATCTTGCTAGCTCGACACCGAAGTGGGCAAAATTGGTAAAAGATTCTGGTGCAAAAGTAGATTAGCCCTAATCGAGGCCGGTGATTTTGCTATCTCGGTTTTCTGAAGAAGCTGAGCAATAAGACCAGCAAGAGCGCCCCAAACCAAAGTAGAGACCATTCAGGCACTTGCAAGCCCAGAATTGCCGGGAGCTTTGCCGAACACAAACCGTCTGCTTTAAAAAGCCAGGGTATTGCACTTGCAAGTTGAAATTGATTGATCCACAGCTCCAGGGGATCGATTCCGCAGGACTCACCTGGGTGAGATAGCAGCCAGACATGATGCCCAGCAACTGCAACCCCATATCCTGCCGCCACAATAGCCAAGCCATGAAATAGCTTTTTCAGAGGAGCAATGCCAGCAGCTAAAAGGCAAGAAATAGCGATTCCGAGATAGCCGACCCGTTGCAGAATGCATAAGGGGCATGGCAAGAAACTCACTCCCTGGTAGCCCGTCTGCTGCAGGATCACTGCAAAAATGACTAGGCTCAAGCTAAGACAGGAGAGAAACAAGTACTGGATTCTTTTCATATAGAGATGATAGCCAAAGGACTGGTAACCCTAGATAAACTCGTGCTTTATTACTAAAAGTGCGACCTATATCACTACTGAGTCCTATTTTTCCTAGGATTAGCCCTGAATTAAAGCCTCAAGAATGGGATAATTATCGTTTTGCTATCTTCTTACAATACGCATTTATGGCCGCATACAACACCGAAACTGTTCTCACCGTTCACCATTGGAACGACACTCTTTTTAGCTTCACTACTACTCGCAATAAAGGCCTACGCTTTCGTAGTGGCCACTTCTTGATGATTGGTCTCGAGGTAGAAGGCAAACCTTTGGTTCGCGCTTATAGCGTTGCCAGCCCTAATTACGAAGAGCATTTGGAGTTCTTGAGCATTAAAGTTCAAGATGGCCCACTGACATCACGTCTTCAGAAAATTCAAGTTGGCGATCCCATCTTGGTGAGCGAAAAGTCTGTTGGTACATTAGTGCTTGACGATTTAAATCCAGGCAAACATCTCTACTTGTTCAGTACCGGCACTGGCTTGGCGCCATTTATGAGCATCATTCGCGATCCAGAGACGTACGAAAAGTTTGAGAAAGTAGTTTTGATTCATGGTGTACGTTTAGTAAGTGAACTAGCTTATGCTGACTACATCAGAGACGAACTCACACAAGACGAATACCTTGGTGAACTGATTCGTGAAAAGTTGATTTATTACCCAACCGTGACTCGCGAAGCCTTCAAACACACTGGCCGTCTCACTACCGCGATTGAATCAGGCCAACTCTTTAAAGATATTGGTTTGCCGCCACTCGATCCAGCAGTAGACCGCGCCATGATTTGCGGTAGCCCCTCCATGCTCAAAGAAACTTCGGAGATGCTCGATGCTAAGGGCTTCAAAGTCTCCCCAAGCCTTGGCCAAATGGGTGACTATGTTTTCGAACGTGCATTCGTAGAGAAGTGATCAAACCAGCTTTATATATCTAAAAGTAATTTAGATATCGCTATATATTTCTTGTGGATATATAGACCCCTTGGTAAATTCTATTTAACGAGATATTTACCAAGGAATCGCAATGTCACCAGTTAGAGAGCACTTCAACCCAGTTATTACTAACTTACTGCGTCAGCATGACCGCTTGCCTCACGATCAGGTTGAGGAGCGTAAAAGCTTTCAACGTCAAATTCTGTTTCTCATGAATGCAATCAAGCTCGAAGAATTCGAGCAATCATTTGCTTAAGCAAGGGAAACGGTCCACATGATCCAATTTTTTATAGACTCCTCGCAATTTATTATTTCCGGTGCACTGGTTGGCCTGCTGGTTGGTATGACTGGTGTTGGTGGTGGGTCATTAATGACCCCCTTGCTCACCATCATCTTCGGTGTAGCGCCAACAACTGCAGTTGGAACAGACTTAGCTTTTGCTGCCATTACCAAGGGCTTCGGAACAGTTGCCCATAGACTGCATGGAAATGTTCGCTGGGACATCGTTCGTTTACTTTGTGCTGGCAGCCTCACCACCGCCATCCTGTCTATTCTTGCCCTCAAATTTGTAGGGCCCGTCTCAAAGAATTTCAATCACCTCATTAGCATTTCAATTGGCATCTCTGTATTACTAACAGCTGCCTCCCTTTTATTCAGAGCAAAGATATTGAAATGGGTTCAAGACAACCCTAACTTTTTACCCAGCGGTAGCAACTTAAAGATTGCTACAGTTTCTGTTGGTGCTGTAATTGGTGTATTGGTAACCATCTCTTCTATTGGGGCTGGTGCAATCGGTGCCACACTCATTTTGGTTCTTTACCCATATCTAAAGCCTGCACAAGTTGCTGGGACTGACATTGCTTACGCGGTACCTTTAACGGCACTAGCTGGAATTGGTCATTGGTGGCTTGGTAATGTGCATTTTGATTTGCTGTTTGGGCTCTTGCTAGGCTCTGTACCTGCCATTTGGTTGGGCGCCAAACTCTCGAGCACTTTGTCTGAGCGCGCTACAAGAACCACCCTTGCTGCAACCTTATTTTTAGTTGGCATTAAATTAGTCTGTTCATGATTACCCCAGAATTTTGGTCGATACCACCTAGCAACCTTACCCCAGCCCAATTAGCTGATAAAACAGCCGTTCTTCATGAGCGGCTGCTGGATATCTCAAACCGTTTTGCTGACGTGCGCTTTGCCACTAGCTTGGCTGCAGAAGACATGGTGGTGACTGATGCTATTAGTAAGGCAAATGCCAAGATTAAGTTATTTACCTTAGCTACCGGCCGTCTCCATCAGGAAACGGTGGATATGGTTAAAACTACGGAAGATCATTACGGCGTAGCCATTGAAAAAGTCTATCCACAAGAAAGTGACGTTCAAGCCTTTATTGATCAATATGGCATGAATGGCTTTTACGATGGTGAAGAACCCAAGAAAGCATGCTGTGGCGCTCGCAAGATCAAACCACTCAATGCAGCATTGCTTGGTGCTGATGCCTGGATTACCGGTCAACGTCGCGAGCAATCGACTACACGTACTGAACTTAATTTTGAGGAATTAGATGATGCTAGAGGCATCGCTAAATTCAATCCTTTGTTTGATTGGAGTGAAGCCGATATCTGGGCTTACATTAAACAAGAGAATGTGCCGATTCACCCGCTACACCTTAAGGGCTACCCCAGCATTGGCTGCGAGCCTTGTACCCGTCAGGTGAAGAAGGGTGAGGATATTCGTGCTGGCCGCTGGTGGTGGCTCCAAAGTGATAGCAAAGAATGTGGCTTACACGTTAATCAATAAATTCATCATTAAAACTTAGTAGAAATAATTTACAGAATGTCAGAACAAAAATTACTCGATGATCACTTAGATTGGCTAGAAGCTGAATCGATCTACATCATCCGAGAAGTAGTAGCCCAGTGCTCCAACCCAGCGATGCTCTTCTCAGGCGGCAAGGACTCCATTGTGATGTTCCACTTGGCTCGCAAGGCTTTTCAGTTTGGTGATCGTCCTGTCAAGTTACCTTTTCCAATTCTGCATATCGATACCGGTCATAACTACCCTGAAGTGATTCAATACCGTGATGACGTCGTTAAAAATACTGGTGTAAAACTTATTATTGGTCATGTAGAAGATTCCATCAAAAATGGCACTGTACGACTGCGCAAAGAAACTGACTCACGCAATGCGGCACAAGCTGTAACTCTGCTTGAAACTATTGCTGAATACGAATTCGATGCATTGATGGGTGGTGCGCGTCGTGATGAAGAAAAGGCTCGCGCTAAAGAGCGTATCTTCTCCTTCCGCGATGAGTTTGGCCAATGGGATCCAAAGGCCCAGCGCCCTGAACTCTGGAATCTCTATAACGCCCGCATCGCTAAAGGCGAGAATATGCGTGTGTTTCCCATCTCCAACTGGACTGAGCTCGATATCTGGCAATATATTGCCCGTGAAAAGTTAGCCTTACCCAGCATCTACTACACACACCAACGTGAAGTGGTGAAGAAGAACAATCTTTTGGTACCGGTCACCGATGTCACACCAAAAGCTGCTGGCGATGTTAGCGAAATCTTAAGCGTACGTTTTCGTACCGTTGGTGACATTAGCTGCACTTGCCCGGTATTGAGTACTGCAGCTAATCCACTGGAGATCATTGCTGAGACAGCAATTACCGAAATCACTGAACGTGGCGCCACTCGCATGGACGATCAAACCAATGAGGCCTCGATGGAGCGCCGCAAGAAAGAAGGTTACTTCTGATGACTCAATCAGCAAATCAAAATGTAGTGCGCTTCATTACCGCTGGTAGCGTAGATGATGGTAAGAGCACACTGATTGGCCGACTCCTCTATGACACCAAGTCTATTTTGGTGGATCAATTAGAGTCTCTTTCTAAAACCAAACATGCTCGCGTCACCTCCTCTGATGCTGGCGTTGATTTAGCCCTCCTGACTGATGGTCTAGAGGCAGAGCGTGAGCAAGGGATCACCATTGACGTGGCTTACCGCTACTTCTCAACTCCTAAGCGCAAGTTCATTGTGGCTGATGCCCCAGGTCATGAGCAATATACCCGTAACTTAGTGACTGGCGCATCACAATCTGATGTAGCGGTGATCCTAGTTGACGCAACTCGTGTAGATCTCAAGACGAGTCCAGCTACTTTATTAGCACAAACCAAACGCCATGCTGCGATTGTGCATTTATTGGGATTGCGTCATGTGGTATTTGCAATTAACAAGATGGACTTGTTTGAGTTTGATGAGAAGGTCTACAACACCATCAAGACCTCTATCGAAGATCTGACTCAAAAGATTGGCTTACCTCAACCAACCTTAATTCCGATTTCTGCTTTGCTTGGTGCCAACGTAGTTACCGCCAGCAAAAATACCCCTTGGTACAAAGGTCCTACTTTGCTTGAGTGGTTAGAGAGTCTTGATACCAGCCACAAGTCAGAAAAACTGGCCTTGCGCTTTCCAGTACAGTATGTAGCTCGTCAGGACGGCAGCGCTTCTGATGACTTCCGTGGCTACCTTGGTGAGATTGAATCTGGCAGCATTCGCAAAGGCCAGAAGATCAAAGTATTGCCAGGCGGATCTGAAGCAACTGTTGCAGAAATCTATCTTGGTAATCGCTCCAGCAGTAAGCAAACCAATGGCAGCAATGCGGTTGATTCTGCAGAAACTGGACAGGCAGTTGCTATTCAACTATCTGAAGATATTGATATCTCACGCGGATCATTGTTTATTAGCGCTGAAGATAGCAAGCCACCAGTTCTTAGCAAACAGATCTCGGCTGACTTGTGCTGGCTAGATAGCGAACCACTTTCCCTTAGTCGTAAATATGCTCTACGTCACACGACTAATACGGTGGGGGCTAAAGTAAAAAATATCCAGCAAGTATTGGATGTTCAAACGCTTGCTAATGCCAGTGATACTCATGCACTATCAACTAATGAAATTGGCCGCGTGGATTTCATCTTACAAAAGCCGATTGTTGCGGACTTATTTGATCAATCTCAACGCACTGGTGCATTTATCTTGATCGATGAAGCTACAAACCATACGGTTGCCGCAGGAATGATTCGTGAGGCAGTTTCACAATAAACCAACCGGTTTATAGAAACTTGCCTACCGCAGTATTGACCACTGCGCCACCAATCACCAGCCACACAAACAAAACGGCAGCTAACTGCAAGGGTTTAATCCCTGCCTTCGCTACTGCCGAAAGATGAGTAGTGAGACCAAGCGCACCCATGGCTAAAGCCAGCAGAAAGTTATCCAAATAAATTAAATTGGTACGCATCGATGAGCTGATATAGCCTGTTGAATTAATGCCAATCGCAATTAAGAAGAAGATGGCAAATACGGGGAAAAATTTACCAAAAGAATTTTTCTTAGCCTTTGCCTCAATATCGCCAGATCCTGTCACATTCTTCGATTTTTCCCAAAAAGAGACTAGTGCAGATAACGCAATTAGAAACGGCGCCAACATCATGACACGTACCATTTTTGCAATGACTGCAGTATTGGTAACATCCTCGCCAATCGCATCAGCCGTAGCCACTACCTGTGCTACTTCATGGATCGTTGAGCCAATATAAATACCGAATTTTTCTGGACCGCAGTATTCTGCATAATTAAATAAGCAATATGAGTAAATCACTGGGTAAATAAAAATAGACAGCGTGCCAAATATCACGATCGTCGAAATCGCTACAGCAACTCGCTCATTTGAAGCATTTAAGATAGGCTCAGTGGCAAGAATTGCAGCAGCACCACAGATTGAGCTACCCGCACCAATTAAGACGGAGGTATCTCGATCCAATTTGAAATACTTCATACCTAGATATACCGCTAAAACGAAAGTTGATGTCAGCATAAAGGCATCAATCACAATTCCACTAAAGCCTACCTCGCCAATATCTTGAAAAGTTAATCGGAATCCATACAAAATAATTCCAAGACGCAATACTTTTTGCTTGGAGAAATTAATTCCAGCGCCACAATAAGAAATCAAAAACTTATAAATTGGCATATTGCCAATTGCAATGCCAATCAGAATGGCTAAGGTCAGAATACTTAAACCACTTTTGCCCAAGGCTGGATATCTACTAGACATCTCGATTGCCACCAAGGCAACTACTGTTGAAAACAGTATTCCTGGGATATTTTTGATAAGTTGCATTACTTGTGTATCAAGAACTTAAGCAATCAATTCGCTGAAGTACTCATGCTCATCAGTATTTAGGGTGGACACACGCCACTCAATAGGGTCATCTTGGATACCTAAAGCTACCCTGCGGATAACCAATACTGGTGAGTTGGGCTTAATACCCAACCACTCTGCATGTTGCTTGCTTGCTAAGCCAGCCCTTAAGCGCTCACTACTGCGCACCACAGTCTGCCCATATTTCATTTGATACAACTGATAGATACTGCCTTCACGATTTATATAATCAGCTCGATTCAACTTCTGAAAGCGTTTTTTATCTAAGGTGATCTGGTCAATCATCACACATTTATCTTCCAGATAAAGGCAATTGACTAGCCGCCATACGGCCGCACCTTCTTTTATCTGAAGCTTATTAGCTTCTTCCTTAGTTGCTACTGCACTTGTCAAGGAGACTAGCTCAACCCGAGGATTGACTTTTTTATCTGCATCATGTTTTACGACATGGAAAAAGTAGTACAACAAACGCTTGAGATCATGCTCTGCAACATAGGTGCCCCTGCCCTGGCGACGAACCACAATACCTTCCGCAACCAACTCGTCCACCGCTTTACGCAGGGTTCCTATAGATACATCTAATTCTTTTGATAAATCCTTTTCAGCAGGTAATGCCTGCCCCATGGGATAACGACCCCTGACCAGATCTTCGGTGATCTTCTGCTTTACTTCTTGATAAGCGGCCAGGGATTTCATGCGGTAAGACTTATGCTGATTCGTATAAACGAGTTAATACGAATTCACGGTGACCAAGAATCTCAGAGGCAGTCAACTCGCCATCAGCAGTGCGCAATAGGCACTCCAATAACTTATCACCCGCCTGATCCATATTCTCTTCACGACGCAAGAGGCCTGACACATCAACGTCAATGTGCTCACCCATCGTACGAACTGTTTTTGGGTTGGCACAAATCTTAATGACCGGCAGAATTGCATTACCGATTACATTGCCTTGGCCCGTTGGGAAGAAGTGAGCAGCAAATCCAGCAGCAGCACACAAGGTCACCATCTCAGCAGCAGCTGATGAGGAATCCATAAAGTGCAAACCTGGAATCTTTGGCTCCTCACCCTTATCCAAGACGCTATCAACGATACATTTCTTACCGATTTTCTGAATATTGCCCAAGGCTTTTTCTTCAATCGTAGTTAAACCACCGGCGATATTGCCCTTAGTTGGCTGTGAGTCAGATAAGTCGCTAGTTTTATGACGCTCGATCACGTCTTGATAGCGATCAAACATTTCGCGGAACTTTTTCTTCACTTCTGGAGTGCGGCAACGTGCCTCTACCAAATGCTCGCCACCAGTTAACTCAGTAGTCTCACCAAATACCAAGGTTGAGCCAATGCCGTAGAGCTTGTCAAATGCATCGCCAACTGTAGGGTTTGCACCGCAACCTGAAGTGGTATCAGACTCGCCGCACTTTGTAGATACCCACAGCTCGGACAATGGCGCTTTGACGCGTTGTTGCTTGGATGCATGCTTCATCATTTTGTAAGCAGCCTTACTAGCGGAGGCGATCGTTGCAGTATCACCATTGCCTTCAATCCAGAAACCTTCTACTGGCTTGCCAGAAGCTTTAATGCCATCAACCACGATTTTGGTCCACTGTGGCTCAATACCAATCACCACTACAGCGGCGACGTTTGGATTAGTGCCAGTGCCGATCAAAGTGCGGAAGTGTAAATCCAAATCAGCGCCAAACTGCAAACGGCCATAGGAGTGAGGAATAGCCTGAGTTCCCTTTATGTTGTTTGCAACCGCTTCGCAAGCTGCATTAGACAAGTCATCCAAAGGCAAAATCAATACATGGTTACGAATACCCATGCGGCCGTTCTCACGGCGGTAACCCATAAAGGTCGCGTCTTTCAAATTAATCATTTTTTTCTTTCTCAATGAATAGGTGAGTAAGGGTCTGGATTACCAGCGCTTAGTTTTAACGTTTTGAACGTGTAGATGCTCACCCTTTTTAATCGGGGCAACTACTTTTCCAATATCAACGCCATACTTCATCACCGTATCGCCTGGCTTGAAGTCATTCAAAGAAATTTTGTGGCCGATTGGAATATCACTCTCAGACTTCATATTGAGTGTTAAATCACCATCCATTACCCAACCGATCAAATCGTCTCCAGCTTTCACGCCTTCAACCACCACAACACCTACGCCATCTCCTGGCTCATGCACGACAAAATGGATCATGATCTTCTCCTCTTTAATCCCATTAAATGACTGCTATTTCCATGACTGACGAATGCCAGCCCGAATCTCCTCTACAACCACATCAGAAACGTTGACGCCATCTTTAAAGCCTAATGCGCGTTGCTTAAACCTTCTTTTTCCAGGAACGCGGGTTCCCGAATCAGATGCCAACATTTTTAAGAACCCTTGCATCTTGCTTGCGAACACTTGACCACCTGCTAGGCCTGGGTCAATTGTTAACAAAAGCTGTCCGATGCGCGGGCGATTACCTTTGGCATCAAAAAAGGAATCTGCCTCATATGAAAAACGACTTCCAGACAAGCCCACAACTAGCAACTCAATAATGAGGGCGAGTAAGGCGCCCTTATCCCCACCAAGAGGAACCATCAATCCCTTGAGCCCCTCATTAGGATTGGTAGTTGGCTTACCGTCAGCGGTCAATGCCCAACCCTCAGGAATAGACTCACCTTTTTTAGCCGCAACCAATAACTTGCCACGCGCTACTGCAGAAAGAGACATGTCAATTACGAGTGGATCTTGATTGGCAACTGGAAATGCAGCAGCTAAAGGATTAGTACCAAATAATGCTTTGCTGCCACCCACCATCGGCATAGCTGCCGGTGTATTGCCAAACAATAAAGAGATATAGCCAGCACGAGCTGCTGCCTCTGCAAAATGTCCAGCAACTCCAAAGTGATGACTATTGGTAACAGCAACTAGACCAACTCCAGCCTTGAACGCTAAATTTACAGACAGATCAGTTGCAAAACGCAACGCGGGAAAGGCAAGCCCATCACACGCATCAACCAATGCAGCCGATGTCTTGAAAGGACGCACCTTAATTTTTGGTGACAACTCAATACGACCATTTTTGGCATGTCCAGCATACTGAGACACGCGGGCCAATCCATGAGAGGCTAGGCCATCAAGCTCAGCCAGCGCCAAAAATTGCGCAGTCTCATAAGCTGCTTTTTCTCCAATACCGGCCGCCCTTAATCCAGATGAAGCCAATTCAAGCATTTCTTGATAGGACAGATTCACCCTAGACCCCTAAAAACAGATTAACTTCATCAGCGATCATTTGACTGACGCGCTCATTACTTTCATGCGTAACACCAGCTACATGCGGAGTCAAAATCAGATTTTCGATGCCGGAAAAATGGCTTAAGTCTTTTGCTGGCTCACTTTCGAATAGATCAATAGCGGCGCCACCTAAACGACCAGAGCGCAAACGCTCTGCCAATGCTCTCTCATCAACAATGCCTCCACGAGCAGTATTCACAAGGCAAGCACCATGCTTCATTTGATCAAGGGTGGAAGCATTAAATAGATTTTTTGTCTCAGGCAAGAAAGGAAGGTGCAAAGTGACAGCATCACTTTTTGCAAGCAGCTCATTTAGGGGTAATAAAGGCACCGAAAAATCACCCAACTCCACAGCACTACCAGATAGCATTGGGTCATGTGCAATACATTGCAAACCAAAAGCATTTGCTTTTTTAGCCACCACTCTTCCGATACTTCCAAAACCGACAATACCCAGGGACTTACCCAAAAACTCATGGTATGAAGAAAAACGGGGGCGAGGCCATTCGCCCTTTAAGGTTGAAATCGTTGCGGGAATGAATCCTCTAGTTAATGCAACTGCAGCGCCGACAACATACTCTGCAACAGACTCTGCATTTGCGCCGGTTGCTGGAATAACTTTGATATTGCGTTTGGCGCATGGAGGCAATTCAATATTCTCTAAGCCAACCCCAAGCCTACCAACCACTTTTAAATTTGGAGCGCCGGCCAATATCTCTTCATTTACCTGAGTGAGATTACGCACGATGAGTGCATCAATTTTTTGCAGCGCAGCAATTAATGCTGGTCGATCTTTATATAGCTCAGGCTCATAAACCACCGCATGCTTAGAACGCAGGGTTTCTAGGGCTTGACTTGTGATGAACTCAGAGATCAAAATAGATGACATATCTAGATCATATAGATGATTTAGATATCTTGCAATACCCCAATGATTGGTTGGCGCAATTTCAAATGAAATCGCAAAAACTGATGGCTGGAGGAGACACTAGCAACACATAAGCCTATAACTAACAAATAGAGATTGAACGAATTTTTTGCTGCAAATGCAGATAAGATATTTAGATCAAATTACCATCGGAGATAGTAAGCATGTTTAAGCAACATATCAGCAAGCTAGGGAAAAGTATTCTATTGATTGCAGGCTCATTGTTACTAGCTTCATCAGTGGCGATGGCGCAAAATTGGCCTACTAAACCCATTAAGCTGGTTATCCCCTTTGCTGCCGGTGGAACCACAGATATATTGGGGAGATTGTTAGCCCAACAATTATCCAAAGACTTAGGTCAAAACGTGATTGTGGAAAACAAACCTGGCGCTGGTGGCAATATTGCAGCGGAGTATGTTGCACAATCTCCTGCAGACGGTTACACCATCATGCTCGCCTCCGGCAGCATGCTCACAGTCAACCCATTCCTCTATAAGAAATTGCCAGTCAACTATGCCAAGGACTTTGTTTACATTACCAATGTTGCTAGCGGTCCGATGCTAGTATCCGTTAGCACTAAATTACCAGTCAAAAATTTTGCTGAATTTATTGCCTATGCTAAAACAAAAGATTTGAATTTTGGTTCTGCTGGCATTGGCAGTCAAGTTCATATGGCAGCTGAGAACTTAACCTATTCAGCCAATATTCCCGCAACCCATGTCCCTTACAAGGGAGAGTCTGCAGCTATTAATGATTTAGTAGCTGGTCAAATTGATTTCATGGTGGGCAATCTGACCGCAGCTGCTGGTTTTGCTAAGGCTGGGCAAATCAAGCCATTAGCAGTTACAAGCCTCAAGCGATCCAAACAATTGCCAGATGTTCCGTCTGTTGCTGAGTCAGGAATCCCCGGATTTGAATCTACTGGTTGGTTTGGATTGGTGGCGCCAGCCAACACACCTAAGGCAATTACAGACAAGATCTATGCTGCTACTGTTAAAGCAGTTGGTTCTGAAGCATTACGCGCAAGCCTAGATTTAAATGGGCTAACTGCCGTAGTCAATAACCAAAAGGATTTTGAATCCCAAGTAAAAGCGGAGTCAGTCGTTTGGGATAAAGTGATTAAGGGTAGAAATATTAGCGCCCAGTAATTGAATGTATGCACTAAGATCAATTCCAAGGGGGGCGAAGATTTCGCCCCCCTTGTTTTTTAGAGCTGCCGAATCAACAGCATTGTTCCAGAAAAAACCAGAATCGAACCATATGCCACTCTCATAGCGGCGTTGCTTAATTTGGTATGGACGTGAGTGCCTAACCAAATTCCCAAAAAGGTTGCAGGCATCAAGCAAATTGCCAAACCAATGACTGGCCAACTTAGGATTAAACCGGTAACCAACATTAAGGTCAGGCGTAAAAAGGTCAAAGAGAATATTGCGAACGCCATCGTGGCGCGTAATGCCTTTGGGTCATTGATGCGTAAACCTAGGTAGGAGACGTAAATCGGTCCACCTGTGGCAAAGAGCGCTGTGAAGGTTCCACCAAAGAATCCAAATGGCACTGCCCACCACTTACTAGTAGGTTCACGCATTTCTGTATTTCTCTGCCAAAGGACTCGGGTACCATTGATCGCAGCAAAACAACCCAAGGTAATGAGCAAAGGCTCGCTTGGCGCTTTCACTAGCAAATAAATACCCAGGATCATGCCAATTAAGCTAAAGGGAAAGAGCCACTTTAACTCTTTGAAATTGGCATCTTGAGAAGATTTTCTGCCGACATATAAAGAGGCGCAGATGTCTACAATCACCATCATTGGTACTACCGCCTTCAACGGATACATCTGCACTAGCAAAGGCACGGAAATAATGGATGATCCAAATCCTGAGATGCCAAAAATGAAATAGGCAACAAATATAACCAGCATCGCCAAGGCAAACTGGACAGGCTCAATCAGATCAAAAATGGTTAAGCCTCAACTAAGATAGTTTGCCCAGGCTTGATCATCGTAAATTGCACGGGACGATTTTCAATCTTCAACTCTTCATTATTGAAATTGACAGCGGTGTAATAAGAATCTTCAAGCGAACCCGGCTCAGGGAAATCATCACGATAATGAGCGCCCCTCGAATTCTCGCGGGCAATCGCTGCTTGAGTCACCGCCTGACTTACCAAAATGAGATTTTGTAAATTCATCCAATCTTGCCAAGTGTTACTGTATTCACGCTGAATATCACCTACCCCTATTTGCTTCAATTGGGAAGCCAACTGCTCTAAAGTTTGACTTGCACGTAATAGACTTTCGCGAGTTCTGGATATACCAACGTCATCCCACATGCACTCCGCCAAAGCGTCTCGAATAGATTCAATATCGCCAGGCAACTGTTTTAGTGGAGCTTCATGCTCTTGAATGCTTGCCATCACCTCATCCATATTGCATTCACTTAACTGCTGAGTGGCAACCCAATCGGCCATTGCGTCACCTGCAATGCCACCAAATACAGTTGAGTTAGCAACACCATTACCACCTAAACGATTGGCGCCATGTACCCCGCCAGTATCTTCGCCAGCCGCAAACAATCCAGGAAGCTCGGTACTGCAATCCTTCTTAAATACAAGACCGCCCATCATATAGTGCGCAGTTGGTACCACTTCCACTAAGTCATTTGCTAAATCAAAACCGCTGTCAGCGCAACGTTCAACCATTCCTTTGAATTGCTTACGTACATTCTCTGGTCCCAAATGATTCATTTGGATATAAACACCACCATTAGGAGTTGCACGCCCCGCACGAATTTCAGAATTAATCGAACGAGAAACGATGTCTCTAGTAGCGCGCTCATTGCGTGGGTCATAGTTACCCATAAAGCGCTCTTTATTACCGTTGAGCAAATATCCGCCGGCACCACGCAAACCCTCTTCCAAAACTGTGCCTGTCATACGAGTTCCAGGACCCGCTAATAAGCCAGTGGGATGAAACTGCACCATTTCCATATCACGCAAGGTGAGTCCTGCACGTAATGCCATTGCTAAGCCATCACAGCTCTTATCACCAGATGGGGTATGGTATTTGTACATGGTTGGACCACCGCCAGTAGCAAGTAAGACGGCCTTGGCACGGACTAAAACAAATTGTCCAGTCTGCATATTGAGCATCAATACGCCAGCAAGAGCTTTACCGTCCTTGCTATGAATTAATTCGATTGCGCGATGTTCTTCAAGACGATTGATACCTCTTGACCATACTTGCTCGGCCAGCCGATTAATAATCTCAATACCTGTTAGGTCACCTTTGTGAACAGTGCGATCAAATGTTTGGCCAGCGAATGCTTTTTGATGCACAGTGCCGTCAGGGTTGCGGTCAAAAAAACAACCTAGCTCATTTTCTAATTCATGAATACGTTCAACCGCTTTGCTGACCAGTGTCCATGCCAAATCTTGATCAGAGAGCCATTTACCGCCTTCAATGGTATCCATGAAATGGCGCTCAACCGAATCACCTTCTGCAAGTGCGACGTTGTAACCGCCTTGAACCATGCGAGTACAACCACATTTACCTAGCAATCCTTTGACAGCAATCGTGATATTGAGATTAGGATTTGCTTGATGAGCATGCAAAGCGGCAAAAAGGCCCGCACCTCCAGAACCCAATATCAAGATATCAGTATCGATTGTTGGAATCGCACTCATGAAGTAATCCCAAGACTTTTCAGTACAGCCTCTTTTTTGCTAGCGACATCACTTTTTACTTCTTGATAGATGCTGCCACCATGACTATCCATTGCTACGAGCAAAGGACCAAAATCTTTTATCTTGAAGCGCCATAAGGATTCTGGATTGAGATCATCCATATCAACATCTTCAATCTGCTCTATCCATGTGGTTTCAAGTGCTGCAGTGCCGCCAATAATGGCGAGATATACACCGCCTATTTCTTTGAATGCTTCAGCAGATCCCTCACGCATACCCCCTTTACCCACAATCATGCGTACGCCATTTTGTGTCATCAATGGGCGAGTAAATCGCTCCATACGGTCTGAAGTAGTTGTTCCAATACAAATAGGCTCATATCCTGCAGGGAACTCTTTACTTGCCGGGACTTTACGAACATTCGGCGCTGTGTGAATCACTGCATGGCCATTTAAATCAAATCGCGTTTTACGATCATGATCAAACATATGAATCTGAGTCGCATCACGGATACCAAATAAGGTACTTTGCAAAGTAACAGTATCGTTAATCCGAAGCTTGCGAATATCTTGTTCGCTTACTGGGGTGACAAGGTTGTAATGTGCCATTGCCGTCTTCCTAGAATCCGTAAGTCACGCCATCAGGCGTAAAGGTCGCACGTGCTCTACGCGCTGAGTGACACTGCATGTTGACTGCCACAGGATTTAAAGTAATGTGGGTATGAGCTAACTCTACTTGAACCGCAAAAGCTGTCCCATCGCCACCTAAACCTTGTGGCCCAATGCCAAGTTGGTTTACGGCAGCGCTGAGCTCCTTCTCTAGCTTTGCGCCCTCTTCATCACTGCAAACACTACCTAACTCACGAGTTGCCGCGCGTTTAGCCATAGCCACACACTGATCTGAGGTTCCGCCAATGCCAACCCCCACAATCGTTGGAGGGCAGGTCTTACCACCAGCAGAAACTACACTTTCAATCACAAATGCTTTAACACCCTTAATGCCATCTGCAGGGATTGCCATTTTTAGAAAGGAGTTATTTTCTGAACCACTTCCCTTGGGGACCATTTCAATTTCCACTGACTCAGACTGATCAAAAAAATCAATATGAATGGCTGGCATATCAATACCACAAGAGGTGTGATTATTTTTACGGGTAATAGGATGAACAACGGATGAGCGCAATGGATACTCTTTAGTAGCACGCTCACAGCCCTTGCGAATAGCGGCTTTTAATTCCATTCCATCAAATTGCACATTGCGGCCAATCTTAACGTTGTAGATCGGTAGGCCTGTATCTTGGCAAAGAAGATTATCTTCGCGTTCTGCTACTGAAATATTCGTAATCATGGTCTTTAAAACGACTTGAGCACGTGAATCTGTTTCTGCATTATCTAGGCGATTAATCCCCGCCTTAATATCATCAGGCAAAACCTTGAGGGCTCGAATGTAGAGCTCTTTACAAGCCTCTTCGACTAAATTCATTTGTAATTGCATATCTACCTAATCAATTAGCAAAATATAAAAATAAGAGCCCGCAAGCAATGGCGAACAAGATGGAAGCCTGAATCCAGCCCTTACGCAATCCCCTCCAGGGACCAAACTCAATCATGAGCAAGCGAATCCCGCCAGCTAAATGCACTGCCAATAAGATCACTAAGACCCACTCTCCGAACTTGAAGACCCAAAAATCAGTCAATCCTAGCGATTTTTCAAAGCCCTTTGCGCCTCGCAATGATTGAGATAGCATCAAAAAGTGTAAGGGGATAAAGCAAGCCAAGAGCAAGCCAGAAAAACGATGGCATGCGTAGGCGAAATACGATAAATGGCTTTTAGCGCGGTAGTCTAACTTTGGTATAGCGCTCATATCTGACCACCTGTAAATACACCAATCACTGCAGTCGTACCAAAAATCAATATCAGTACAGCTAAGATCCAAGCTAGAGGCTTAGATAGCCCGCTTTTAGGTAAAGACTCTTGCAAAATATTTGCAACACCAATTGGCGCATGCACAAAGCACGCCAAGACAAATACTTCATAAAAAATGGCAAACAATATGTTGTCTTGAGTGCGGCCTAATATCTCTTGCGCACTTAAGCCGCCTCTGATGGCATAGAAAATAATCACTAAATGAATTGCCACACAAAGACCCAGCACCATTGCGCTGATTCTTTGCGCATACCAAAGTTTTGCCTGCAAAACGCCTTGACTCATAGCCTGCCCCACTTACTTCCACGCACTGCAGCCTTGGCAATCAGCTTCTTTAGACCCGCAATACTGGCTGTTGGCTCAATAGCCTTGGGGCAACGCTCAGTACAAGAGCCTTGCGTATGACAGGCATGGCAACCAGCATCGCCCGCCACAGCTCGCATACGCTCTACTTGCTGGACATCACGTACATCATTGGTCAAAGTCCAAGCACGATTGAGAGCGGCAGGCCCAAGATAATTGGGTCTTGATTCAACAACTTCGCATGACGCATAACAAACGCCACAACCAATGCATTCAATTCCGGCATTGGCTAACTGACGCTTCTCAGAGTCAGGTTCAACTTTTGCAAAATCATCATGGCGCGTTTGATTTCCTTTGAAAAATCCAACTGCACCCTTCCATTTATTAAAGAACTCGCGCATATCAGTAGCGAGATCTTTAATAACAGGCAAGTTATTGAGCGGAGCAATCTCTAGTGAATCGCCTTGCAATATCTGAGATACGTGTGTGCGGCAAGTCCAGCGAGCTACGCCATTGACAGTCATTGCACAAGAGCCACACATACCCACTCTGCAAGCAAAGCGATAGCTCAAAGTGGGATCGAGCTTTCTCTGAATGTAGGTAACGACATCCAAAACCGTTTGATTTGGGTTACGTGGCACCAAATACTCAACAAACTCGCCTTCTTGGGAGCCGCGCCATACCCTTACTTTGAGATCAGTATTTGACATATCCTCATTATATTGATGGATAGTAAAAAATAAATCGAATTAATTTTTCTTTGAGATAAAGTATTTATTTATCTCAAAGATAGGGGGTCTGAAGGGGTACCTTAACGCTCTATAGGTATAAAACCATCGCGATTAGGCATCTTTACTAATGGCAATGTTTGCGCATCCATCACAGAATCTTTTGGGACGATCTGATTCAAATACAAAATATAAGCCGTGACAGCATAAACCTGATCGTTACTTAATGATTGGGGTGCATTATGAGGCATTGCTCGGCGGGCGTAATCAAAGATTGTTGTAGCGTACGGCCAATAACTAGCAACCGTCTTTATTGGGCTTGCTGTATTAAGACCCCCTCCACCCACTAATCGATTGGCTACACCACCTTGACCTTGAGCTCCATGGCAAGAAGCGCATTGCTGTTGGAATACCACCTCGCCTGCAGCAACTGAACCCGAGCCCACTGGTAAACCCACACCAGCCCCATTGACATCTATATTCCACGCCTGAAGTTGACTTTCGGCAATAGGCTTCCCTAGACCCGTAGACCCTTTAACCTGATAGCTTGAAGAGCAAGCAGTCACTAGCCCAAATATAGTGGCACTCAGTAAAACTTTATTCCAAATGAATTTATCGACCATTTATGATCTCACCATTTGTCGCTACACGCCATGGCTGAATAGCATTGTTGTGATAAAAAATATTGGCACCCTTTTCTTTCAGTAGGGCATCCATTGAAGGCTGAACATCGCCGCTGGCATCAACAGCACGACTCATCAATACCGCTGGAGCACCATCCCAAACCCAAGGAAAACGGAAGCGAACTAAGGACTTATCCATTACAGGCTCCTGAAGAATTGCTTGAGACCAGGATTTTCCACCATCGGTTGAAACCTCTACAGATCTAATTTTGCCGTTGCCAGACCATGCAACTCCTGAGATCTCATAAAAGCCTTTTGATTTGAGCTTCATCATTCCTGATGGCTGCGTGATCACTGACTTCACATCCATGGCAAATGTAAATTGCTCGGCCTTTCCATTAGGCAGAAGATCTGTGTATGCTGAAGTTTCTTCGCGCGTCTGCCAAGGTGCATCGCCTAATTTAATTCGGCGCAGCCACTTGATGCTCATATTTCCCTCAAAACCCGGTAAAAATAATCGCAATGGGTAACCCTGCTCTGCCCGCAACATCTCACCATTTTGCGCATATACCAACAAGGCATCATCCATCATTTTGCTCATGGGGATACTACGCGTCATTGCAGCGCCATCAGCCCCCTCTGCCAAGGCCCACTTAGCAGAACTCTGAACGCCGCATTCTTGCAGAATGGTAGAGAGACGAACACCAGTCCATTCGCAACAGGAAAGTAAGCCATGTATTTCTTGAACTGTCTTTCCAGTAGCTTTTTTTAATTCAGCCGCGCTATTGCCAGAACACTCTAAGAAATAGATTCTTGATTCAGATGGAAAACGAACAATATCTTCCATTGTGAAAATCATCGGATGATCTACCATCCCATGAATAACCAGGCGGTGCTGATCAGGATTGATGTCAGGGATACCCGCATGATGACGCTCAAACACAAGGCCATTGGGGGTAATGATGCCGTGCAAACTTTGCAATGGAGTTCTCGACCCTGTTGGGAAGGTGGGCACAGGATTGGGAAGAACTCTCACTACATTCTTCTCATACTTTGAAGGCAATCCATAGGGAGGATTGATAAATCCTGATCCTTGAGTCTTGGTCCAGGCATCAACAACTAAAAAATTGGATTCACTATTTTGAGCAAGCGCAATTTTCGAAGTGAATGCCCCACCAACAACTGACCCAGCAATGAGAGTTTTTTTCAAAAAGTTGCGGCGCACAGATACGTCTTTCTTGCTACTCATATATAGCTCGTCTCCAATAGCTTCACTTGGGTTAAAAATCTTTTTAACACCTTACCATCAAATATTAGACGGAAAAATGTTATTTTCTGGATTAAAAATTTCTTTCTATCAGATAAAACCCTTCCTTATAATCAAAATCATGTCCAGCATCAGAACCCTCAAAAACTTCCTTGCAATCACTAGGCATAAGAGTGTTGCAGCTGCCGCCAGAGAAATTGGCCTCACAGCAGCCGCAGCTGGTCAGCAACTACAACAGCTGGAAAAAGAAATTGGACTTGAGTTATTCGATCGTACGAAGCGCTCCTTATCTTTAAATGCACATGGAAGATCACTCATTGAGCCCATACAAGAAATTGTGGCGCGTTATGAGGCGCTTGGCTCCAACTTGAAATCTGATCTTAGCGGCACAATTATTTTAGGGGCTCTTGTTTCCACCCTCATGGGCGCATTCGGAAAAACGTTAAATGAATTAAAACAAAACTTTCCAAGCCTAGAAGTCAAACTGATTGCTGGTCTATCAAGCGATTTTCTAGATCAAGTACTAGAAGGCAGCATTGACGCTGCAATTGTGACCGAGTCACCCTATGCTCTACCCCAGAACGTACAGTGGACTGAGCTCTATAAGGAGCCAATGATTCTAATCACCCCAGCATCTAAGTCAAAGCGTAAGGAAAGTATCTCCCCAATTGGGTTGAATCTACCTTTCATTCGTTTTGAACGAAATACCTGGACAGGACATCTTGTAGATCAAACCATCAAAGCTAATAAGCTTTCTATTCAGGAAGGAATGGAGCTCAACTCTGTGGAAGCCATTATTGAATTAGTGCGACAAGGCCTTGGCTACTCAATCGTGCCAAAGCTGGCAATCATCTCCTGGGGAAATGATAGACAGCTCAGCATTCAAGACCTACCTGGCAAAACTATCTATCGCAAAGTTGGGCTCTTAGAGCGCAAAAAACATAGTCGGCAAAATATTACTCAAGCCATCAAACAGCATTTTTTATCAAGTCTATAGCGCTTCGCGATAGAGCGCAGCAGCGTCGTGCAGTGTAATTTCTCTTGGGCTATTCATTAGCAGTCGAGTTTGTAGCATTGCATCTTTTGCCAACTGATCAATATCGTCCTCTCCGATACCGACCTCTGTTAATTTTTGCGGTAGACCTAAATCACCAGCCAAACCGCCAAGATAATTTGCTAACTGCATAGCCTGCTCTGTACTTGATCCTGATAAGCCCGGTTTAATAATTTGACCCAGTTCTGCATACATGGAGTGGGCAGTTTCAATACAAAATCGCATGACGGGCGCTAACATTAAAGAGTTAGATAGGCCATGTGGCACATGAAATCTTGCACCGATTGGATATGCCAAGGCATGAACCCCTGCAACTGGTGCGTTAGTAAATGCCATCCCACCCAAGCAAGCACCAAGCAGCATATTTTCCCGAGCAACAATATCATTTCCTGAGTGCACTGCTTTATGAAGATTGCCAGAGAGGAGTCTCAATGCCTCTTTAGCAACACAGTCTGACATTGGATTCTTCAAATGCTTTGTCGTGAACGCCTCTATTGCATGCACCATCGCATCAATTCCAGTTGCAGCAGTTACATGCGGAGGCAGCCCAAGCGTTAGCTCAGCATCGAGCATTGCTAAGTCTGGCAAGAGATGGGGTGACAATACCCCTTTCTTTTCGTTTTCGCTTACTGTAACGACAGAGCTTTGAGTCACCTCCGAACCTGTTCCAGCGGTAGTAGGGACCAAAATTAAAGGTAATCTTGGCCCCTTGGCCATGCCAATCCCATAAATATCTTCGAGCTTTTCCTTCCCAGAGACCAATAAGGCAACTAGCTTAGCAACATCCATCGAGCTACCGCCCCCAAAGCCAACAATATAGTCAGCCCGACACTCCTGCCCAGCCAATACCGCCTTAGCAATTACTGGAATAGGAGGGTCAGCCTCTACATCGGAAAAAATTTGTACCGATAGATTTAATGCTTTAAATAGAGGCAGCACCTTATCAAGCAATCCCGCATTTAGAACACCTGGGTCTGTAACAATCAAAACAGATCTACCGCCTCGCTCTTGAATTTTTTTTGCAAGATGAATGGAACCTCCTCTTTCAACATGAATAGAGCGAGTGGAATGAAAGTTAAATTGCATAGCTCAGCACCATGGACTTATTAAAATGGTTTTAATAGAACTTTTGCAGCGGCTGTTTTGCCCGCGTGTAAATCACTAAATGCTTGCGGCCCCTCATCCAATGAGCGCTTTTCAACCCAGGATAAATCACCAAATGCATTATGTGAAAGCAAATTGACTGTAGCTTGTAAATCTACAGTCGAATATGTGTAAGTGCCTAAGAGCGTAATTTCAGCGAGGGTAAGCTTTCGCATATCAATCTCACTAGACCAATCTTGCAGGCCAACATGCATAATGACGCCGCCTGGTTTAATGGCGCTCAAGGCTGAATCTCGCGTAACTACTGCACCCACACAATCCATAACAAATTCAAAAGAGTTTTCAGGAATCTTTTCATCAATTGGATTTACAGTTTTACAACCGACATGACTGTCGATCGCTTTTCGACGTAAAGGATTGACTTCGGCTACGGTAATGTCATTTACACCATAATGCTTTAACAGCAGTGCCGATAACATGCCAATTGCACCCCCACCTAAAACTAGGGCGCGACACTCCTGAACAGGTCGCTGTAATGCGCGCATCGATAAGTTAATTGCATGCACAGCGGTAGCGGCAGGCTCAGTTAGAGCGGCGGCATCCATACCAAGACCCTCTGGGATCGCGATCAGTGAATTTGCCGGAATACTCATGAACTCAGCAAAAGCACCAGGCCTTGTCATACCAACCATGGTGCGATTAGCGCATAAATTATTTCGACCTTGGAGACAATACTCGCAACGACCGCAAGTAATTAAGGGATTGCCTGTAACTCTTTGACCTTTTGAAAACAATAGAGAGCTGGCTTCCTCGACTATGCCAGCAAACTCATGCCCCATCACCAAACCTGGTTTTCTGCGAGGGTCGTGCCCATGATAAGCATGCATATCACTTCCGCAGATTCCAACAGATTCAATCTTCAGAACTACGTCACCCTCATCTAGCGATGGATATGGGCGATCTAAAACCTGCATTTCGTTTGGTTGGGTGTAAACCAATGCTTTCATAATCAAACTTCCTTAAGTTGCTGTGTAGCCACCATCCAGCATGATGGTTTGCCCAGTAATGTATGTGGATGCATCGCTGGCTAAAAAAATGGAAAGTCCGTAGATATCACTTGTCTCACCATTACGACCAATCGCGGTCTTTTCTGCATGCATTTTCACTAACTCGGGATTATTAAAGACTGGCGCAGTCAAAGCTGTTGGGAAAAAACCGGGTCCGATTGCGTTACAGGTGATGCCAAACTTTGACCACTCCTGAGCGATTGCTCTAGTTAACTGCACAATCCCGCCTTTTGCCGCCCCATAGGGAACACTATTTGCAAATGCTCGATAGCTTTGTAAGGATGCAATATTGATCACCCTACCCCAACCTCGCGATTTCATTTGGGGGGCAAGTGCTTGAGTCATAAAAAAAGGGGCTGCAAGCTGTACATTCAATTGCTCTTGCCAGCTTTTGGTCGACACATCGCCGAAAGGTTCGCGCAGGTTTACGCCTGCAGCATTAACTAAAATATCTACCTTGCCCAATTTATCCATAACGCTAGCAGAGAGCTTTTGGGCTTCATCTAAATCACTTAAATTGGCCATATAAGACGAAACTTTAATTCCCTGCGACTCCATTCTGGCAGAAGCTTCTTTGAGCGGCTCTTCTCGGCGAGCTACGATGGCTATTTCGGCACCAGCCATACCTAAAGCCAAAGCAATTCCCTCACCTAAGCCGCTACTACCACCAGTAATAAGTGCGGTTTTACCCTGTAAATTAAAGAGTTGGTTAATTAATGTGCTCATACCTCTACCGAACTTCCTAGGTCGAATGATTCATTAGGGAAATATTTCTCAAGTCGGTCATCTGCGGTTCGCGCATGCGCCTCCATTCCCTCAAGACGACTAATTCTCGCAGTAACTAGCGCCATTTCTTTACTACCTTCTCGCGTCATCTTCTGCCATGTGAGTGTTTTCATAAACTTGTGAACAGACAATCCTCCGGAGTATCGAGCGGCACCCTTCGTTGGCAACACATGGTTTGGTCCACTGGTCTTATCACCAAATGCAACGGTTGTTTCTTCGCCCAAAAATAAGGATCCGTAGCAAGTGAGATTCGTTAACCACCAATCTAAATCATTTGCATGAACTTCAAGATGCTCACTTGCATACTGATCAGATATTTTTGCAACTTCCTCGCGGGTACTGCATACAATAACCTCACCATAATCTCGCCATGCACAAGCTGCCGCATCTTTAGCTGTTGGTGGCAATAAATCAATGAACTGGGGAACTAATTGCATCACCTCTTTAGCCAATTTATCCGAGGTTGTGAATAACCAAGCAGGAGACTCATGACCATGTTCGGCTTGACCCACTAAGTCACTAGCAACAATTTTGGGATCCGCTGACTCATCCGCAATCACCGCAATCTCCGATGGGCCAGCAAAAACATCTATACCAACCTTACCAAATAATGAACGCTTTGCCTCAGCAACAAACTTGTTTCCAGGCCCCACCACCACATCTGCAGGCTTGCCGGTAAACAAGCCATATGCCATTGATGCAATCGCTTGCACGCCGCCAAGAGTCATGATTACATCTGCGCCAGCAGCCTTGAAGGCGTAAAGCACATAAGGGTGGATGCCGCCGCCACGAAATGGACCAGAGCAAGCAATAATATTTTTGACCCCAGCTGCCTTAGCAGTGGCTACTGTCATATATGCTGAGGCAATGTGTGCGTATCGACCGGACGGTGCATAGCATCCAACCACATTAACAGGCAATACCTTTTGTCCGGCAGTGACACCAGGATGCAAGGTTGTAGAAAAATCGCTAATACTTTTTTTCTGAGCAAGTGCAAAATCAAATACCTGCTTAACAGCGAAATCAATATCTCTCTTTACCGATTCAGGCACATCAGCCAAGATTTGATTTATTGTCGACTCTGGCATCACAATATCGCCCGACCATTTATCAAGCTTAGCGGCATAATCCCTCACAGCTGATTCACCATTACGTTCAATGTTGGAAAGCATTTCAGCAACCACTTGTTGAGCTGTTGATGTTTCAGTCTCCGGCGTTTTAGCCGCCTTCTTTAAATAATTTATCGACATATTAGTAACCTTAATTTTGTAAGCGCTTACAGCCTGTAACTAAAAAATGGGGTCGCCCCCACTTTTTAGAATTACCCAGCAATTACTTAGTATTGTTAGCGAACTCGCGAAGCTTCTTATCTGCGTTCACCATCTTCATAAACTCATCCGTAATGTATTCATTTGCAGGTGGGATAGCCTGAATTGCTCCAGTAGACTGCATGAAGGCAGCAATCGCATTAAACCAACCATCCACTTGCGATGGACCTTTGGAGTTATCCATAACCTTGAGCTCTGTTGCCAAGTCATAGTTTGGACGAGTGTCGAACTCTTTTTTCATGGAAGCTTCTGAGATGGTGACGCCACCCTGCTCGTAGAACTTCTTCATCATGGCAATAGCTTGTGGCTTATTAGCATTCATCCACTTCCAAGCACGCAAATAAATTGCCAAGAATTTGGCAACGTTCTGCGGATTTTCTTTTGCATAGTCACCCCGCACAATCAATGCACCCGGAACAAAAGCTCCCCCATCCTTACCGGAGCAAATCACTTTAGCCCCTGCTTTCTCTTCTAAAGTGTAAATATTTGGTGCCCAGAGACCGCCAAAATCGGCATTACCTGAAGACATTGCTGAAATAATCTCACCTTGCCCCATATTCTTAATAACGACATCTGTCTTTGCTAAGCCATACTTTTTAAGACAAGACTGAACAGCATAGTCACCAGTTGAGTTACCAGTGAGTACGATCGTTTGACCTTTGAGGGATTGAGGGTTAGCTGCAAATGCTTCCGCAGCTTTTGGTGTTGCCAACAAGGCATTGCCAGCGGACTCATCATTACTCAAGCCAATCGTCTTAATACCAAATCGAACATAACCTAGCACCGCTGGGACCGAGCCAGTACCACCAACATCCCATGACTTGGAGGCAGAGGCTGCAATCTGAGGTACCCCTGCAGGGAAAGTACTGAATTCTGGCTTTAAACCCAACTCGCCCCACCAATTTTTTTCTGTCGCCACAAAAAATGGAAGCGCCCAATACAAGGCTGGTTGATAGCTCACTTTAATTTCAGTTAAAGCAGGCTTTGCTTGCGCATGCACATGACCAACACTCATGGTAGCCAATATTGTGGCCCCCAAAATACTCGCTAGTGACTTTTTAAATTTCATGCTCGTCTCCTTACATCTTTAAAGGGTAAATCAATGATCAACACCCAGGTTTTGCTCCCTGAGTAATTTCCAAATTTGACTACGTAACTGCACAAATGAACTCAAATCCATGACATCTTCAATGCGACTGTATTGATCCCAGCCTTCTTTCTCTCGGATTGGCTTAATTTCGATGACATCCCTAATCAAGCCCGGTCTTCTTGACATGACAACTACACGATCCGCAAGATATACCGCCTCCTCAACCGCATGGGTAATGAATAACACTGTCTTTGGATTCTTACGGGCCAGCCTCACAAGCTCTTCCTGCATCACCACCCGAGTCTGCGCATCTAGCGCTCCAAATGGCTCGTCCATTAGCAGTACTTCTGGCTCCAATACATAAGCGCGCGCAATAGCGACGCGCTGTTGCATACCACCGGAAAGCTGATGAGGGTAGGCTTGCTCATAACCCTCTAAGCCCATCAATGAAATGAGGCGAGCGGTCTTTTGCCTCCTCTCTTCAGAGCTCATGCTTAAGGACTCAAGGCCAAACTCAATATTTTCCTGAACGGTTTTCCAAGGAAATAATGCAAATTGCTGAAATACAACCGCACGGTCCGGCCCCGGTCCTCTTGCCTCCTTACCGCCAACCAAGACGCGACCTTTACTTGGCATCTCCAAGCCTGCCACCATTCGCATACAGGTTGTCTTGCCACAACCCGATGGGCCAACAATAGCCACAAACTCTTTATCTTTTACGGTTAAATCAATTCCACCAACAGCCAGAAATTCTTTCCCGCCTTGCTTAAAGCTACGTTCTACTGATTCGAAAACAATGTCTGCCATAAATCAAGCTTCTTTATAGTGAACGGCTAACTTTTCAGCCTGCCGCAAAAGTATGTCAATAATTAAACCAATTAATCCAATTGCAATCATTCCGCTCATGACGATATCGGTTTGAATACTTGCTTGACCCTTAACCATCATGTATCCAACCCCACTGGAGGCTACGATTAACTCAGCGCCAACCAAGGATTGCCAACCCAATCCGGCAGAAATTCTGAGGCCAGCAATAACGGAAGGAATCGCAGCGGGAAATAAAACTTCCGTCATCAAACGAAACCTACCAGCACCTAACATCTTTGCCGCTTCAAGATATTTTTTATCCACATGAATCGCGCCGCGGTAGGTGTTAATTAATACGGGCGGAAACGCGCCCATAAAAATAACCAATACCGGACCACCGATACCAGTACCAAACCATAACGCTGCAAATGGAACCCATGCGATAGGCGCCACAAAACGAATACTCTCAAAAAAAGGTGTAATTAATTGATTTGCAAACTTTGATAAGGCCATCAATAAACCCAAAGGCACGCCAATGAGTACCGCCAAAATAAAGCCATATAAGAAACGCTGAAAACTTGAAGCGATATGCGCTAGTAAGGTATAGCCAGAAAATGGCTCATTCATTAAGTGAATGAACTTCAAAACCACTTCGTGGGGAGCAGGCAGAAACTGCTTGGGCACAAGACCAAGAGCATCCGATAAATACCAAAAGCCTATAAAGCTGGTAAAACCTAGACCAGTCCACAAAATATATTCACCCTGATTCAAGCGATCTAGCTTAGCCATCACGTTCTCCAAGGCATTGCATAGCGTTCCGCCTTTGCTATTAACTGTGTCATCAACCATCCAGAAATAGCAACACTCATCATTCCAACTAAAATCATTGCCGGATTAATATCCTGAGCTGCTTGATTGAGTATCGAGCCTAATCCTAAGGTTGCACCAACCAACTCTGCAGCAACCAAGGTAGTCCAAGATGCTTGAAGCGAGAGTCTAAGGCCAGTAAAAATCATTGGTAGAGCCCCGGGTATCAATACCTCCCTGTAGTAAGCCAAGCGACCAATCCCCAGCATGGCAGCAGCCTCTTTTTGAGGAACCTCAATAGATCGCACTCCAGTGAATGTATTAATTACCGCTGGAACGAATGCAGCTACATAAATCACCATGATCTTGGCCGAATTTCCAAGGCCCAACCAAACAATAGCCAGTGGAATCCACGCCAAAGGAGGAATTGGCCTCAAAGTCAGAAAGATCGGATTAACAAATGCTTCAATTTTCTTGTTAGCCCCCATCAATATGCCAAGCAAGATACCCAGCGAGGACGATACTAAAAATCCTAAGGTAACTAAAACAACACTTTGCAGGACGTGCTGATAAAGTTTTCCATTGCCGTATCCCTGGATAGCAATAATCTTGAATGCATTCCATGTTTCAGTCGGGGATGGAAATCTTGCGCTCGAGACCACACCTGTCCACTCGGTTACTCCGAACCAAGCAAACAATAGAGCCGCGCAAAACAAAAGAAGGGATAAAAGCTTGCTAAAAATTTCCAATTCCTTATAGAATGACAGAAAATGTAAGCGCTTTCATTCTAACCATAAATCGCAGCCAAAGTAATTGCAATTAACCGAAATTCACTAGGACTTTCCCTTAGAGTCAGATGAGCAAAACCACAGCATCGATCACCATCGACCATGTTGCAGCTGCAGCAAAAGTCTCCACGGCTACCGTCTCTAGGGCTCTAAACAATCCTGACACGGTTAGTGCCGAACTAAAAGAAAAAATTAGCAGCGTAATTAAGAAATTAGGCTACATACCTAATGCTGGCGCACGCGCACTAATGCTCAAGCGCTCCGGAACAATAGGTGCCATCGTACCTACTCTTGATAATGCAATCTTTGCTCAGGGTCTTGCTGAATTTCAACGACAACTCAATCAGTCTGGACATCAACTTTTAGTTGCCAGTAGTAACTATGACCCAGAGATCGAAGCTAATCAAATAACGAATCTACTTGCCAGAGGCGTTGAAGGAATAGCACTATTTGGTGTTAGTCAGCAGCGCGAAGCATTAAAGCTACTAAAGACCCGAAATATTCCTTATATTCACGTGGGTTCATTATCTGCTCCCTATAACGGTTACGCTTCCGGCTTTGATAACAGCGAGGCTATCAAGCTAGGTGTTCAGCATTTACTTTCTTTGGGGCATAAACACTTTGGAATATTAGCTGGTATCACAGCCAATAATGATCGCGCCAGAGACCGAGTTAACGGGGTTCTTGAGCTTTTAACCGAGAAAAAAATTCGGATTAAAAGCAATATGATTGTTGAATGTTTATATGACCTACATGAAGCTCGCCTCGGCCTCAAGCAGCTACTAACAAATAATCCAAAGATTACTGCCATCATTTGCGGTCAAGATGTATTAGCGCTAGGAGCATTACTTGAGGCTCAAAAACAAGGTCTAAGCATCCCTAAAGATCTATCTATTATTGGATTTGATGACTTAGAAATTTCTCAGCATTTTTCACCAAGCTTAAGCACTGTTCATATAGATGCAATAGGAATGTGGGCTCAAGCGGCCAACCACCTCATTTCCCAAATTAATAATGTGGATAACCTTCCTAAAAAAATTAAAGCGAGAATCAATCTGGTGATACGCGAATCAAGTTCAACACCACCCAAGCGATAGTGACCTCCAATAAGGAAAATCCACCCGAAGGTGATTTTGGTGATTCTTGTTGTCCCGGGGCGGGATCGGCCAGAAACGAGGATGCAGAACCTTACTTCCTGTTAGCCCCGTAGGTCTTGTTGAGGTAATCCACAATGATAGGAACTTCCTCATCAGTAATGGGGGCCTTAAAAACATTCTTCATCCTTAAAACCTGAGCATTCCAATAGCCTACACCTGTATTGGGTGGTTGATATTCAGCGTAGTGCGCTGAATGGCAAGTAGAGCATTTTTGTAATGTGAGTTCGTAACCCGGTAAATCTGATGGTCTCCATAAAACAGTATCAGCTGGTAGCTCAATTGTTTTAGCTTGCGCCATTTGCGCCAAAGTAAGAGCTGATATCAGAAGAATTAATTTTTTCACATTCTTCTCCTTAAACCGCTGTGACTTTAACAGTTTCAACCACATTACGCATATAACCAGCCGGCATCCAGCTTGCTGTCATTGGCTGCAATTGACCAGCATGATTAAATGCCCTCACCCTTAGATCTAGCGATCCTTTTTGCTTTGGAGTAAATTCCACACGCCATTCTCTGAAAGAAAAACGGCCTAGATCTTGACCAAGCCTAGCTTCGGTCCAGTTTTGGCCATTATCTTGGGAGAAAAGCACTTTCTTAATGCCATAGCCTGCATCAAATGCAATCCCGCGCGCCTGAACTTGCTTGCCAACTGTAACTATGCTGCTATCTGTAAAGTTGGTAATGAATGAGCGAATTGTAAATTGATTGATGGGAATGGTCTTGGATGGCGCAGTTCCAGGAGCAACACAATTGCAATCATTATCCGGGATCCGATAGGCAGGATTCATCCAATAGCCGTTGTACACGTCATCGACTACATTGATTTCGCTGAGGTGTTTTACCCAGTAGGTTCCGTAATAACCCGGAACAATTAACTTAATTGGGTAGCCATTGAGGAAGGGAATATCAGTGCCATTCATTTGATAGGCAACCATGACATTCCCATCCATGGCGTGATCGATATCAAGACCCTTCACAAAATCAGAGTCACTTGGGAGTACCGGCTGATCTAAGCCATTAAAAGTCACTTGCTTAGCACCCCGCCCTGGGTTAGCGGCGTTCAAAATATCCTTGAGGGCAACACCAACCCATGCTGCATTACCCATAGCCCCATTACCTAGTTGACCGCCATTTACCCTGGGCTCAAATAATCCTCGGCTATTACCAGAGCATTGATTAACTGCCACAATCCTTTGTGAGGGGAAATTTTTCTTGAGGGACTCTAAAGAAATTTCCAATGGCTTTCCAACATTGCCGCCAACTTTGAGGCGATAGGTATTGGGATCAATCGAGGTTGGAATGCCTGCCATGTGATATCGCACAAAAAACTCATCATTGGGCGTAATTACATGATTGTCGTAGTACTTAAATGGGGTTTCTAATTGCGGCGGCCGAGAGGTCAACACAATCATCGGCTTTTTTTCTGGAAAAGCCATGAGCTCTCGCTCACCATAAGCAATCGGCAGTTGAATATTTTCAGCACTTCTAGCCCAGTTAGGCAATAGTGAGCTCGCTCCACCTGCTAGTGCTGCAGTAATGACCTTACGTCTATTGGTAAAGTTCCCCGAATTCATGGATGTCCCCTCCAAATTTATATTTCAATAAGAATGAGGATAGCTTTATTTGTCTTACTCCATATAAGTAATTACCCTTTGCACCAAAGAAAAAGCCACCCCGAAGGATGGCTTAAAAGAAATCTATGGAGGTACTACATAAAACAAACTACAGAATGAACACCTTCATATTAGAGTGTGGCAGCCTTGGCTTTTAGGGCCGGTGCATTGTTTTGAGCCTCATGCACCAACTTAGCGCTCGTATTGAACCTACTTAGTGATTCTCTTTGGCGTGATTGATTGAGTATTTGGGTATTTCAATCACGATATCTTCTCTAGCCACAATCGCTTGGCAAGATAAGCGGGATTGAGGGTTTAGACCCCAAGCGCGATCCAGCATATCCTCTTCGTTTTCATCGGGAGGATTAAGGCTATTGAACCCCTCTTTCACGATGACGTGGCATGTCGTACAAGCACAGACCATATCGCAGGCATGTTCAATCGGAATGTCGTTCTCGAGCAGTGCCTCGCAAATCGAAGTTCCAGGCGCAACGTCAACCACTGCACCTTCTGGACAGTACTCACTATGGGGAAGAACGACGATTTGGGTCATGGTACTTTTCTATTTATTTAGTATTGGTTTTTTACTTTTATCTTCTGCTTTAGATTTCGGCAACATTCTTGCCGGATAAAGCCTTTTGAATGCTAGCATTCATACGCATTTGAGCAAACTCATCAGTCGCTTTGGCAGCATGATCGACCGCCTTACGTACAACTGCACTATCAGCCTCTTCATTCAAAATCTTTTGTAGTGCCGCCATCTCATGATCAATAGCCTTCTGCTCTTCGGCATTAAGAAGGTTGCGATCACTCGCTAACGCAGTTTGCACAGCATCTAGTAAGCGCTGTGCGTTAACCTGCTCTTCACGCAAAGATCTGGAAAGCAGATCTTCTTTGGCAGACGCAAATCCATCTTGCAACATACGAGTAATTTCAGCATCTGTTAAGCCATAGGACGGCTTAATATCAATCGAAGCCTGCACTCCTGAGCCTTGCTCAGTAGCACTTACAGACAACAAGCCGTCTGCATCAACCTGAAATGTCACCCGAATGCGAGCAGCGCCTGCAGCCATTGCCGGAATACCGCGCAATTCAAAACGGCCTAGCGAGCGACAGTCTTGCGCCAACTCACGCTCACCCTGCACTACCTGAATCGCTAATGCTGTTTGACCATCTTTAAAGGTCGTGAAATCTTGTGCTCTTGCCACTGGAATCGGCGTATTACGTGGAATGATCTTTTCTACCAGACCACCCATGGTTTCCAGACCAAGAGAAAGGGGAATGACATCCAATAAGAGCCACTCATCATCCTTGCTTTGGTTACCTGCTAGCAAATCCGCCTGCATTGCAGCACCAAGCGCTACAACTTGATCGGGATTTAAATTATTTAAGGGCTGTGTACCAAATAACTCACCGACAGCGCGTTGTACATTTGGCATGCGAGTGGACCCGCCCACCATGACAACGCCTTTAATATCTTCAGCCTTCAAGCCTGCATCGCGTAAAGCTTTTTTACAGGACGTCAGCGTCTTAGCTACTAAATTCTGAGTAATCTCAAAGAACTGGGCCTGGGTAACGCCTACATTAACGACCGTGCCATCTGCGAGAGTCTCATGGACACGCGCTAGAGGATTATGACTAAGCTGCTCCTTGGCATGTTTACAGGCCTGGAGTAAGGTACGGTGATCATGAATTGATAAAGGCGGCAGTTTGGCTTGTTCGATCACCCAGCAATACAAGCGGTGATCAAAGTCATCACCACCTAAGGCTGAATCTCCGCCCGTAGAAAGCACCTCAAATACGCCTCTACTCATCCGTAGAATGGAGATATCAAAGGTGCCGCCACCCAAGTCATAAACAGCGTAGACACCTTCTGAAGCATTGTCTAGACCATAAGCAATTGCAGCAGCCGTTGGCTCATTAAGCAATCGAAGCACTTCAATGCCAGCCAACTTAGCAGCATCTTTGGTTGCTTGGCGCTGTGCATCATCAAAATACGCAGGCACCGTAATCACTGCGCCAACAATGTCATCATTCACTGAGTCTTCAGCCAATTGACGCAAGCGTGCGAGGATTTCTGCAGAAACTTCAATTGGGCTTTTGTCGCCAGCAACTGTTCTCAGCTTGAGCATGCCGGGCTGATCAACGAAATCATATGGAGCACTCTCGATATGCTCAACATCAGTCAAGCCGCGACCCATAAAACGCTTCACCGAAACAATCGTGTTCTTCGGATCCATCACCAGACTTTCAAGCGCCTCAAACCCTGCCTGTGTGCGCCCATTGGGCAGGTAACGCACTACTGAAGGCAGAAGCTCGCGACCTTGTTCATCAGGTAATACCTGAGGTAAAGCATCTTTAACGATGGCCACCAAGGAGTTAGTAGTACCTAAATCAATGCCGACAGCAATACGACGCTGATGAGGTGCAAGCGATTTGCCGGGTTCAGAGATTTGTAATAAGGCCATAGAAGAAAGAGTTTAGCTGGTACGAGCTAGATTAAGGCTGCAATAGTGTCATCGAGCTCAATAGCAAACTTGTCGATAAAGAGTAAACCACGCAGCAATTCTGCGGCGCGCACATAATTTTTTGCTCCATCGATGGCTTGCGTGATTTCATCAAGGATATCTGCCTTTGATTGCTCTACCTCAATCATCATTGCTTCAAGCGCTGGCAAATCTTCAGCTTGCTCATCTAGGTTCTCACGCCATTCCATCTGCTTCATCAAGAAAGCGGCAGGCATTGCTGTATTGGTTTCTAGTTTGGCATCCACACCATGCAGTTGGCAAAGGTATAGCCCACGTTGAATTGGATTTTTGAGGGTCTGAAATGCAGTATTGGCCAGAGTAGCCATTTGCATAGCAAGACGTTGCTCAGTCTCACTTCCGCGAGCATGGCGATCAGGGTGAACTTCTTTCTGAATTGACAAATAAGCCTGATCTAATGCAGGCAAATCGAGTTTGAATTGCTGATTTAGACCAAAGAAGCGAAAATAATCGTCAGACGCGGAAAGATTCGCCACAACCACACTCATCTTTTACGTTAGGGTTTTGAAACTTAAAGCCTTCATTCAAACCCTCGCGTACGAAATCCAGTTCCGTTCCATCCAAATAAGCCAAACTCTTTGGATCAATAAATACCTTCACACCGTTCGATTCAAATACTTGATCCTCAGGCGCTGGCTCATCTACATACTCCAACTGATACGCCAATCCAGAACAACCGGTGGTGCGAACACCCAAGCGCAAGCCGCAACCTTTGCCACGCTTCTCTAGATTGCGGTTAACGTGCTTTGCAGCTTTGTCAGTTAAGGTGATTGCCATTATTTTCTCAGTTCAATTATTTCGCTGGATGCTTTTCTTTGTAGTCAGCAACGGCAGCTTTAATCGCATCTTCAGCCAAGATGGAGCAGTGAATTTTCACTGGCGGCAAAGCTAACTCTTCAGCGATCAATGAGTTCTTAATCTCAAGCGCTTGATCCAAAGTCTTACCCTTAACCCACTCAGTAACCAATGAAGAAGAAGCAATGGCAGAACCACAGCCATAAGTCTTGAACTTAGCATCTTCAATTACGCCTTGATCGTTCACGCGAATCTGCAACTTCATCACGTCGCCGCAGGCAGGTGCGCCAACCATGCCGGTACCTACGCTCTCGTCACCTTTTTCAAAGGAGCCAACATTGCGGGGATTTTCATAATGGTCAATGACCTTGTCGCTATATGCCATGGTATTTCCTCTTTAACTTTTCTATATTTCTATTAGTGTGCGGCCCATTGAATCGTGCTCAAGTCGATTCCGTCTTTGTACATTTCCCATAGTGGGGAGAGCTCACGCAACTTCGCAATTTTTTCTTTCACTAACTTGATCGTGAAATCAACTTCTTCCTCGGTTGTAAAACGGCCTAAGGTAAAACGGATAGAGCTATGTGCTAACTCATCATTACGGCCTAGAGCACGCAATACATAAGAAGGCTCTAAAGATGCAGAAGTACAAGCAGATCCTGATGAGATCGCTAAATCTTTCAAGGCCATCAACATGGACTCACCTTCAACATAGTTAAAGCTGATGTTCAGGTTATGGGGCACACGGTCATCCATATCACCGTTTACATAAACTTCTTCAATATCTTTTAAACCAGCTAACAAGCGATCGCGCAAGCCACGAATACGTTTGTTTTCTTCAATCATTTCGATGCGAGCAATCCGGAATGCCTCGCCCATGCCAACGATTTGATGAACCGCCAAGGTGCCAGAGCGCATGCCGCGCTCATGACCGCCACCATGAATCTGAGCTTCAATACGAATACGGGGCTTACGACGCACAAACAAAGCGCCAATACCCTTAGGACCATAAGTCTTGTGAGCAGAAAAACTCATCAAGTCCACTTTGATCTTTTCTAAATCGATATCAACCTTACCAGTTGCTTGTGCTGCATCCACATGAAAAATCACACCACGTGCACGGCACAACTCGCCAATCGCAGGAATATCCTGAACCACACCGATTTCATTGTTGACATACATCACTGAAGCCAAAATCGTACCTGGCTTCATTGCAAGCTCTAGTTGCGCGAAGTCAATCAAACCATTTGGCAATACATCTAAGTAAGTTACTTCAAAACCTTCGCGCTCGAGTTCACGGCAAGTATCTAAAGTTGCTTTGTGCTCAGTCTTCACGGTGATGATGTGATTACCACGCTCTTTGTAGAAATGCGCAGCACCTTTAAGCGCCAAGTTAATACTTTCAGTGGCACCACTCGTAAATACGATTTCTCTTGGATCAGCATGAACTAATTGGGCTACTTCTGAACGCGCCCACTCAACTGCCTCTTCAGCAGCCCAGCCATACGCATGACTACGGGAAGCGGCGTTACCAAACTGCTCGCGCAAGTAAGGCAACATCTTATCAACCACGCGAGGATCAATCGGTGTTGTTGCTGAATAGTCCATATACACCGGGAAGTGCTTTGGACTAAACATTGGAACCGGTTGCAGAGGAAGGTCTTGTGGTGCGTTCATTTTTAATTTCTAGGTTTAGTACTACTCATTAAATCAATTAACTTTGCCGCGCCAAATTAAATACAGAGTTAACTAGTGGCGCTTTAGGGGTAACTTCTTTTTTCGCTGCAAGTGCTGGCGCTGGTTTTTCAGCTTTAGCACTTTCAACTTTCAACTTCTTCTGGCGCATGTCTTGAATCACAATGCCGCGCCCTTCTTGCTGCTGAACTAAATCTTTTAGACTCACTGAGCTAAGGTACTCAACCATTTTGGAATTGAGATTGCTCCACAGGTCATGAGTCATGCAACGGCCCTGACCTTCATCTTCAGTGTGGCAGTTCCCTTTTCCGCCACATTGAGTAGCGTCGAGCGGCTCATCTACAGCTACGATGATGTCAGCGACGCTCACCTCAGTAGATGGGCGAGCTAAGGTGTAACCACCTCCAGGACCACGAGTACTTTCCACGATGTTGAAACGGCGCAATTTGCCGAACAACTGCTCGAGATAGGAAAGGGAAATCTTTTGTCTTTGGCTAATTCCGGCTAAAGTTACGGGGCCATGTGTTTCACGCAGGGCTAAATCAATCATTGCGGTTACTGCAAAACGACCTTTGGTTGTAAGTCTCATATGTCACCTTGGTAATGGATTGTTATGGACAGCTAACGATCAGGCGGGTAATACCCGACCATTCCACTCAACTTTACCATAAGACCCAGCAAACTGCTCAGGAATTATCCCAAAAATCCCCTCTCAAAGCCAGGAATTAGCTACCCAATCCTCAGACTGAGTCTCTAGACCTCGCTCCAAAGGCCATTTCTTTCACCTTAGTGAGTCGGTCACGGGTGCTGGCGGCCTTCTCAAACTCCAAATTCTTGGCTTCGGCATTCATTTGCTTCTCTAAACGCTTGATTTCAGATGCCAGGTCCTTCTCGCCCATATCTTCATAGCGAGCACGCTCCTGCTCCACCTGCATCTCCTGACGCTTCTCTTTGACGTCATAGACGCCATCAATAATGTCCTTAATGCGCTTTTTGACCCCTTTAGGCTCAATTCCATGGAGCTTATTAAAGGCAATTTGCTTGGTACGGCGTCTTTCAGTCTCACCCATGGCCAGGCGCATCGAATTGGTGATCTTATCGGCATACAGAATCGCCTTACCCCGAACATTTCGGGCTGCACGCCCAATCGTCTGAATCAAGGAGCGTTCGGAACGTAAGAAACCTTCTTTGTCGGCATCCAAAATAGCCACCAAAGACACCTCCGGAATATCCAAGCCCTCGCGCAATAAGTTGATGCCCACGAGCACATCAAATACACCTAGGCGCAGATCACGCAAAATTTCAACGCGCTCAACAGTATCGATATCTGAGTGAACGTAACGCACCTTTACGCCATTGTCTGAGAGATAGTCGGTTAATTGCTCTGCCATCCGCTTTGTCAATACAGTTACCAGAACACGCTCATGCACTTTGACGCGTTCGTGAATTTGATCCAACAGGTCATCTACTTGCGTGCTTGCTGGCAATACTTCAATTTCTGGATCGACTAAACCAGTTGGTCTAGCCACTTGCTCGACTACCTGTCCTTGATGCTCTTTTTCATAATCAGCTGGAGTCGCAGAAACAAAAATGGTTTGGCGCATTTTGGTTTCGAACTCAATAAATTTAAGCGGGCGATTGTCCATTGCAGAAGGCAAACGGAAACCAAACTCCACCAAAGTATGTTTACGTGACTTATCCCCGTTGTACATCGCGTTAAGCTGCCCGATAAGGACATGGCTCTCATCTAAGAACATCAATGCATCATTGGGGAGATAGTCCACCAGCGTAGGCGGCGCCTCGCCTGGAGCAGCCCCCGAGAGGTGACGTGAGTAGTTCTCAATACCCTTGCAGAAGCCTAATTCATTGAGCATCTCTAAATCAAAGCGAGTACGCTGCTCTAAACGCTGGGCCTCTACTAACTTGCCATCTTTTACAAATTCATCAAGTCGTGTGCGCAACTCGGTCTTAATAGTTTCAATTGCTTTGAGAACCGTTTCGCGTGGAGTGACATAGTGTGAACTTGGGTAGACAGTAAAGCGCGGAATCTTTTGCCTAATTTTTCCAGTCAGCGGATCGAAGAACTGCAAGCTCTCAATCACATCGTCAAATAGTTCTACGCGCACTGCCAATTCATTATGTTCGGCAGGAAAGATATCAATCGTATCGCCGCGCACGCGAAACACGCCGCGCTTGAAGTCCATTTCATTGCGATCGTATTGCATAGCAATGAGTCGCATCAAAATATCGCGTTGACTCATCTTGTCACCAGGACGCAATGTCATCACCATGCTGTGATAGTCGCCGGGATTGCCAATACCGTAAATCGCAGAGACGGTAGCAACAATGATGACGTCGCGTCTTTCTAGCAAGCTCTTGGTTGCCGATAAACGCATCTGCTCAATGTGCTCGTTGATGGAAGAGTCTTTTTCGATAAAAAGGTCACGTTGAGGCACATAGGCCTCTGGCTGGTAGTAGTCGTAGTAGCTAACGAAATACTCCACCGCATTTCTGGGGAAAAACTCCCTAAATTCACTATAGAGCTGGGCTGCTAAGGTCTTATTTGGGGCAAAAATAATGGCTGGACGCCCTGTTCTAGCGATGACATTGGCCATCGTGAAGGTCTTGCCTGAGCCGGTAACCCCCAAGAGGGTCTGAAAGGTCAGACCATCCTCAACCCCCTCAACTAGGGCATCAATTGCGCCTGGCTGGTCTCCCGCCGGGGGAAATGGCTGGTAAAGCTGGTATGGGGAATCTGGGAAGGCGACAAACTTAGCTGGATCGAGATCGTGGCCAGCCTCACCCAATGGGTCAACCACAGGGGTTTTTTGTACTTCTTTTACTTCGGCTTTTGAAGCGATTTTGGGTGACTTAGGGGGCATCTCGGCTATCATTTCATCTGTGAGAGTTCTTCACAGCGAATTTTGTACAAACAATGATTTTGCCGTTTTTATTAAGAAATAGTTGGCTCTGACCTCAAAACCAGGCAATTAAGATCAATTTAACGTCAATCTTTAGCAAAAACACCTCTAAAACACCCTAATCACCACTTTCGACCTCAAATGACCCTGTTTGCCTCAGTTCAATTAGCCCCTAAAGATCCTATTTTTGGCCTCACAGAAGCCTACGTCGCCGACCAGCGTTCTGACAAAGTCAACCTTGGTGTTGGCGTGTATTACACAGATGAAGGCAAGGTGCCTCTCTTGAAAGCAGTGATCAAAGCTGAAGAGGCCATTGTGGCAAAACACTCACCGCGCAGCTACATTCCAATTGAGGGCCCAAACCCTTACAACAGTGCGGTGCAAAATTTATTGTTTGGCGCAGACTCATCCCTAATTAAAGATGGTCGCGTGGTTACTGCAGAATGTTTAGGCGGTACTGGTGCATTGCGCGTTGGCGCCGACTTTATTAAACGCCTTAACTTAAATGCGCCTTGCGCGATCAGCAACCCAACCTGGGAAAATCACCGCGGTATTTTTGAATCTGCTGGCTTTGAAGTGGTTGAGTACACCTACTTTGACGGCAAGACCCGTGGTGTTGATTTTGATGGCATGGTGAAATCTTTAGAGTCATTCCCAAAGAACACTACTGTGCTTTTGCACGCTTGCTGCCACAACCCAACTGGTGCAGACATCACTGAAGCACAATGGCGTCAGGTGATCGATATCTGCAAGAACAAAGGCTTGATCCCTTTCTTGGATATGGCCTACCAAGGCTTTGCAGCTGGGATTGAGCAAGATGGCATTGCAGTGCGCCTCTTTGCTGAATCTGGCATGTCCTTCTTTGTATCAAGTTCTTTCTCTAAGTCATTCTCACTCTATGGTGAGCGTGTCGGCGCCTTGTCTATCGTGACTCAAAGTAAAGATGAATCGACTCGTGTGCTTTCTCAATTAAAGCGCGTGATTCGTACAAACTATTCCAACCCTCCAACTCATGGCGCCGCAATTGCTGCTGCAGTTTTGAATTCTCCCGAGTTGCGTCAACTCTGGGAAGACGAGTTAGCAGAAATGCGTGATCGTATTAAAGCGATGCGTCATGGTTTAGTTGAAAAATTAGCGGCTGCTGGCGTAAAGCAAGATTTTGCTTTTATCGAAAAGCAGCGTGGCATGTTTTCTTACTCAGGCTTAACAGCTGAGCAAGTGGATCGCTTACAGAAAGAAGATGGCATTTATGCCCTCTCTACTGGACGCATTTGTGTGGCGGCGCTCAATACCAAAAATATTGATAAAGTAGCCAAAGCAATCGCCCGCGTATTGGCTTAAAAAGCGTAATAAGCGGCTATACAGAATTACAGGAGGTACCATGCTTTATCAGTTACACGAGTTCCAAAAAGCCTTACTTCAACCCATGAGTTCATGGGCGCGCGCTGCTTCTGAGGCTTTTATCAACGCCTCTAATCCAGCTTCAAAGGTTCCAGGATCAGAGCGTTTAGCTGCTAGCTATGAACTCCTGTACCGCCTGGGCAAGAACTATAAAAAGCCAGAATTTGGTATTCGTTCAGTAATGGCATACGGTAGTGAAGTTGCCATCCATGAAAGAACTGCTATTGCAAAACCTTTTTGTAACTTAGTTCGGTTCAAACGTTTTTCTGATGATGTTGAAGTTATCAAAAAGCTCAAAGAAGATCCAACAGTATTGGTGGTAGCCCCACTATCAGGACATCACTCAACCTTGTTGCGCGATACAGTGCGCACGCTCTTGCAAGATCACAAGGTTTACATTACCGACTGGATTGATGCCCGTCTTGTGCCGCTTGAAGATGGTGAGTTTGGTTTAGATGACTACGTTCACTATATTCAAGAATTTATTCGCTCTATCGGCGCAGAAAATTTGCACGTCATCTCCGTTTGCCAGCCAACTGTTCCAACTCTAGGCGCAATCTCATTGATGGCTTCAGCCGGTGAAAAAACTCCAGCCTCAATGATCATGATGGGTGGTCCAATTGATGCCCGCAAGTCTCCTACCGCAGTTAATAACTTAGCTGAACAAAAATCGCACGAGTGGTTTGAGAGTCATGTGATTTATAGCGTACCGCCTAATTACCCTGCAGCAGGACGTCGCGTGTATCCAGGCTTCTTGCAACATACTGGCTTTATTGCCATGAACCCACAAAACCACCTGCAATCACATTGGGATTACTTCCAAAATCTAGTTAGAGGTGATGAGCAGGATGCGGAATCCCATATTCGTTTCTATGATGAGTACAACGCAGTACTAGATTTAGATGCGAAGTTCTACTTAGACACAATTAAAACCGTATTCCAAGACTACTCATTGCCAAACGGCACCTGGGAAGTTGCAGGCGAACTAGTCAAGCCACAAGACATTAAGAAAACCGCCCTACTTACGATTGAAGGTGAGTTGGATGATATTTCTGGAAGTGGTCAAACCCGTTCAGCTCATGGCTTGTGCGCTGGTATTCCTAAAGAGCATAAAGACCATTATGAAGTTGCTGGTGCAGGTCACTACGGCATCTTTGCTGGCCGTCGTTGGCGCGAAAAGGTTTATCCAAAAATTAAATCCTTTATTCGGGATCATCAGCCCGCGCAACGAAAGACCACAGCGCGTTTACCCAAACTAGACGCAAAGTAAACCCATAAAATGAGAGACCACAGCGTCTCTCATTTACTTAGGAACTCGTCATTTCATGAACATTAACCAGGTGAACGAACTCGCTGATCGCCTGGAGGATCTTCTTCCTCAAACGCAATGCACTAAATGTGGCTTTCCCGACTGCAGGGGTTACGCTGAGGCATTAGCCAGTGGTGAGACGCTACCCAATCGCTGTCCACCAGGTGGCATCGAAGGTATTGAGCGCCTCAGCCAGATCCTAGCCCCAATCTATCCGCAAGATGCTTTTAACCTTCACCCCACTATCGATCCTGATTGTGGCGTAGAGCGTCCAAGACCTGTCGCCTTCATTGATCCGCAAAAATGTATTGGCTGTACGCTGTGTATTCAGGCCTGTCCAGTCGATGCTATCGTGGGTGCCTCTAAACAAATGCATGTGGTGCTCACCGAGTGGTGCACAGGCTGTGATCTCTGCATTCCCCCATGCCCAGTTGATTGCATCAGCATGATTGATGTGACTGCTGATAAGACAGGTTGGGATGCGTGGTCGCCAGTATTGGCAGACATCTCACGCAAACGCTATCACGATCGCGAGGTACGCCTCGATCGTGAACAAAAAGATAACGATGAGCGTTTGGCTAAAAAGGCAGCAGCTAAGTTAGTAGCTGTCAATGCAGAGGAGGCCACTTCCGCAGAAGAAGAAAAAGAGAAAGAGCGCAAACGCGCCATCATTGCCGCTGCAATTGCTAGGGCACAGCAAAAGATATGATGAATCCAGAAAAGCGTCGCGCATTTTTTGAGCAGCTCAAAGCGAACAACCCTAAGCCCACCACCGAACTAGAGTACAGCTCCCCATTCGAATTACTAATCGCCGTTCTCTTATCCGCCCAAGCGACCGATGTCTCAGTGAACAAGGGAACTCAGAGACTTTTTAAAGTAGCCAATACTCCGCAAGCTCTACTAGATCTTGGCGAAGAGGGTGTTAAGCCTTATATCCAGCATATCGGATTATTTAATTCCAAAGGCAGGCATATTCAAGAGACTTGTCGCCTATTGTTAGAAAAGCATGCTGGCCAAGTTCCCCAAACTAGAGAAGAGTTAGAGGCGCTCCCAGGTGTTGGAAGAAAAACAGCCAATGTCATTCTGAATACGGCTTTTGGTCAACCAACAATTGCAGTCGATACTCACATCTTTAGGGTTTCTAATCGCACGGGCCTTGCTCCCGGCAAGGATGTTGTCAAGGTTGAAGAGCAGCTGCTTAAACGTGTGCCCAAGGAATATCTACTAGATGCCCACCATTGGCTTATTCTGCATGGCAGATACACTTGCAAAGCACGCAGCCCTGATTGCGCACAATGCATCGTAGAACCTTTGTGTGGCTTTAAACAAAAAACTGGTAAAGGAAAAGTGCGTGGCGATATTTAATCCAACTCGTGAAGAAGTGCGACGCTTTTTCTGTGACACCTGGAAAAAGAAAATGGAGGACCATATTCTTGATCCCATGGAGACACTTGCTGGTGACTGGATGGAAGAGCATCCGGAATACCATACCTTACTGAGCGATCCTGAAGGCGCATTAGGACAAGACTACACCCCAGAACGTGGCGAAACTAATCCCTTCTTGCACCTCTCCATGCATTTATCGATTAGCGAGCAGATCTCTATCGATCAACCACCCGGCATTAAAGATATTGCTGAAAAACTCACTAAGAAATTAGGCTCTAAGCATGAAGCTCAGCACCTCATGATGGAATGCCTAGGCCAGGTAATGTGGGAGGCGCAGCGTGAAGCTAAGCCTCTAAACCCCGAGAACTATCTCGAAGCTTTAAAGAGGCTCGTATAAGCATCTCTTCGTTTAAATGGGTTCAAAGAGATGGGTTTTTTGCCCATCCTGCGTTTCTTGAAACACCACCTTCACTTTTTGCCCAACCCGAATAGCATCAAAATCACAATTCGTGAGATGTGTAAGCATCGAAATGCCTTCTTGTAAGCGCACATAGGCCATCGCAAAAGGCACTTCTACGCCACGTCTCATCACCGTATAGGAATAGATTTCCCCTAAGCCGTCAGACTTCACCCAAGTCGTATCGTCACTGCCGCAATGTGGACAAATAGTGCGAGGATAGTAGTGCGCTTCTTTACAAGCATTGCAATACTTCAACACCAATTGGTTATTTTGCGCAGCCTCTAAGAATGCCTTGTTTTCAGGATTGCTTAAGGGGCTTGGTAAGCGATGTTCTTTATTGGCTGAATTTTTTTCATTAACCTGACTCATTACAGTCTCCCTAAAATTAATACGGCTGCGCCATGACGAGTGCCAAGTGCACCACCAATACCTGAGGCAAGTGCAAACTCTAGATTGGGCACCTGCACTGCAGGATGTGCCTCGCCTCGCAACTGCCTTACCGCCTCAATGACTTTGGTCATACCACCGCGATTGGCGGGATGGTTGTTACATAAGCCGCCGCCGTCAGTATTAAATGCAAGCTTGCCTTTACCTGAAATTAATTGGCCACCCTCAACAAACTTACCACCCTCACCTTTCTTGCAGAATCCTAGATCCTCCAGCTGAATCAGGACTGTAATAGTGAAGCTGTCATAAATCGAGGCATAACGAATTTGTTCGGGCGTTAACTTCGCCTCCTTGAATGCAAGTGGCGCAGCCCAAGCTAAACCAGAATAAGTGAGATCTACTTTGCCACCCATTTGGCCTTTAGTAGTTTCACCTGCGCCCATCATTGTCACAACGGGCTTTTTCAAAGTCTTTGCAATATCTGGATGAACCACTACCAGTGCACCGCCACTATCAGTCACTACACAGCAATCAGCGCGATGCAAAGGATCGGCAATCATTGGAGAATTGAGAACATCCTCGACGGTGAGAACATCTTTTAAAGCGGCATTTGGATTGTGCTGCGCATGATGTGAAGCTGCCACCTTAATCCATGCGAGTTGTTCGCTGGTTGTCCCAAACTCATACATATGGCGCATGGCGCACATTGCATAAGTATTAAGGGGTGCTGGTGAATACGGCTTCTCAAAAGCAAAGTCTGGAGCACTAGCCCATTGACTACGCACTTGTGTACCACTGGAGCCTTCAGACTTAGGGCGCCCTGCTAAAGTAATCAAGGCCACCTTACATTGCCCTGCGGCAATAGCGCGAGCCGCATGATTGACATGGGTCAAATAGGAGGAGCCGCCGGTGTCGGTTGAGTCTAAATACTTGAGCTTCTTCAGACCAAGGTAATCCGCCATCGATACAGGCCCCATTCCAGGCGCATCACCCGCACAGAAATAGCCATCAACATCGTCTAGAGTTAAACCAGCATCAAGTAATGCACCGCGTGCCACTTCAGCATGCAACTGAGCAACGGTGTGATCTGGTGCCACCCTTAATGGGTGCTCATATATTCCGGCAATGCAGGCATTGGATGCAAATGACATGAATCTTCCTTTAGTAAATTCTGATGTTCAATAACTCGTGAATCTAATCCACCGTAATCTGTGACTGCGCAATCAGCTTGCGCCACTTTTCTGTTTCACTTTTAATTAAGGCAGAAAATTGTTCGGGCGTTCCTGGCATAGGATCAGCACCTTGCGCAATGAGCTTATCCTTAAATTTGGGATCAGCCAAAATAGTTTGCAGTTCTTTGTTTAAGCGATTGCGAATATCGATCGGTAAGTTTGCTGGCGCAACTATACCGTACCAAGTAGCCATGTCATAGCCTGGCAAGCCAGACTCAGCAATGGTTGGAACGCTTGGGGCGGCAGCTGAGCGCTTTGCGGTTGTGACACCCAAAGCTCTTAAATTACCAGCCTTCACTTGGGGCCAACCACTTGGTAGGTTTGGAAAGCTCATGTCTACTTGACCAGAGATCACGTCTGGCATTGCACTACCAGTGCCTTTGTATGGCACATGAATCATTTCGATCTTAGCCATTTTTTCAAATAGCACTGCTGAGAGATGCACAGATGTTCCGCTACCACTTGATGCAAACGTGAGCTTACCTGGATTGGCTTTTGCAGCAGCAATGACTTCAGCGACAGATTTGTAAGGTGAATTGACGGGAACAACCATGATGTTAGGCGCTGAAAATACACCACCAACTGCAGTGAAATCTTTAATTGGGTCGTATGGGAGATTTTTATAGAGCGATGCATTGACTGCATGACCAATGGATGGGAAATACAAGGTATACCCATCCGGGGCAGAGCGTGCAACAAGCTCTGCCGCAATATTACCGTTAGCGCCCGCTTTGTTCTCAACAATAACGGGCTGACCTAATCGACTAGAAAGCCCCTCCGCCAAGGCGCGCCCTACTGAATCAGCAGAACCACCCGGTGAAAAACCCACAATCAAATGAATTGGCTTACTTGGGTATGCGCTTTTTGTATCGGCAAAGCTAGATCCAATACCAATAGAGCACAGCAGGGCTAACAGGAAAATTCTTGAGCGCAAATTTAATTACCAAGCTTGCGCATTGGCACACCACTTAATTCTTGTAACTCTTCAAAACTGAGTCCGTGCACCCAATCAATAGCAACCAAACCTTCTGGGGTTACTGCAATGGTTGCTAAGTCGGTATAAATGCAATCGACAGCTGCTAGCGCAGTTAAAGGATAGGTGCACTCATTCACCAACTTAGACTGCCCTGACTTAGTGAGATGCTCCATCATCACAAATAATTTCTTGGCACCGAGTGCAAGATCCATTGCACCACCAACCGCCGGAATCGCTTTGGGATCGCCAGTGCGCCAATTAGCAATATCACCCTTAACGGAAACCTGAAAAGCACCTAAGACGCAAATATCAATGTGTCCGCCACGAATCATCACAAAAGAATCTGCATGATGACAAAGGGAGGCACCAGGCAACATGGTGACGGGCTGCTTACCAGCATTAACCAACTCTTCGTCAATCTCATGCTCTTTGGCTAATGGACCCATCCCGAGCAAGCCGTTTTCAGAGTGCATCAAAATTTCTTTATCTGCAGGCAAATGATTGCAGATCAACATCGGCTGACCAATCCCCAAGTTCACGTGCGCACCATCTGGGATGTCCTGAACAATACGCTTAGCAATATCGGCTGTAGTACGTTTTTGTACTTTAGACAGATCGATCATGATTTACCTCCAACAAGCACAACCCGTTTCACAAAAATACCAGGGGTCACAATATTTTCTGGATCCAATGCGCCAAGCTCTACGACCTGATTGACTTGCGCAATAGTGCAACGAGCAGCAGTGGCCATAATGGGCCCAAAGTTACGGCCTGTGCGGTGATAGGTCAGGTTGCCCCAACGATCGCCTTTATCCGCTTTAATCAGGGCATAGTCCGCTTTGATGGCGGTTTCAAAAATATGATTTACGCCATCAATTACACGTGTATCTTTACCATTCGCCAGCTCAGTACCAAAACCCGTCGGCGTATAGAAACCACCAATGCCGGCACCACCAGCACGAATGCGCTCAGCGAGAGTACCCTGGGGAACTAGCTCTAGTTCGATCTTACCTTCACGATAGAGATCATCAAATGCACCAGACTCAGGCTGGCGTGGAAATGAACACACTACTTTTCTAACTTGGCCTCTGCCAATCAATTTAGCAATTCCAACCCCAGAATTTCCAGCATTGTTACTGATGATCGTCAGATTCTTAGCGCCTTGTTCAGCAAGAGCATCCAACAAGTAAATTGGCGATCCAGCACCACCGAATCCAGAAACTAATATGGTCGAGCCATCATGAATATCCTGCACAGCCTGAGCTACGCTAGGAATGATTTTGTCTATCACTACCTGTCTCCATCTATTTTTTTATTATGTTTACTACTGTTCAGCTTTTTGCTGAATTTCTACTAATTTAATGCATTTGAGAAATAGCAGAGCGAATTGCTGCCGGTAACTCTTTGGCAAGGGCTCTTCTGGCCTCCAAAGAAGATTTCGGGGTCTCTTGTGTACGAGCTGACCATGCCGATCCTGGAAAAAAGGCATCATCCTGAAACCTGGGGATGACGTGCCAGTGAATATGAGGAACCATATTGCCCAAGGCTGCCAAATTCAACTTATCCGGATTCATTACCTCACGCACAGTCTCCTCAACAGCAAAGACCAAGGACATGATGTGATCACGCTCACCATAAGTGAGATCTGACATCTCGGCAATATGCGCATTCCAGATCACCCTACAAAAACCAGGCAAGTCTGGATCGTTAACCAAGATGACGCGGCAATAATCCCCGCGCCATATCAATTCACCCTCTTCGGGCTTGTGATTTTCAGAACAGAGTGTGCAATTAGCCATGGAAACAATATATAAGAAAAAGGCACCTAAGTCACCCTTATGGGGTAATTTAGGTGCCGCGGCAGTATTGGTGCTACTGCTACTACTAACTACTTAGGGATTCTTAATGGAACTGCTCTTCTTCAGTAGAACCAGTCAATGCAGTAACAGAAGACTTACCGCCTTGAATTACAGTTGTTACATCATCGAAGTAGCCTGTACCAACTTCTTGCTGATGTGAGACAAAGGTGTAACCACGATCACGTGCAGCAAATTCTGGCTCTTGTACTTTCTCGATGTAGGCAGTCATACCGCGCTGCATATAGTCTTGTGCCAAGTCGAACATGTTGTACCACATAGAGTGGATACCAGCCAATGTGATGAATTGATATTTGTAACCCATCGCACCTAACTCGCGTTGGAACTTCGCAATGGTTGCGTCATCCAAGTTTTTCTTCCAGTTGAAAGATGGTGAGCAGTTGTAAGCCAACATTTTTCCTGGGAACTTCGCACGAATTGCTTCAGCAAATTGACGAGCAAAATCAAGGTCAGGTGTACCTGTTTCACACCAAACCATATCAGCGTAAGCAGCGTATGCCAAACCACGAGAAATCGCTTGATCCAAGCCTTTACGTGTTTTGTAGAAGCCCTCTGGCGTACGCTCGCCTGTCAAGAATGGCTTGTCGTTCGCATCGTAATCTGATGTCAACAAGTCAGCAGCTTCAGCATCAGTACGAGCCAAGATGATGGTTGAAACACCCATCACGTCAGCAGCCAAACGTGCAGAGATCAACTTCTGAACTGATTCGGCAGTAGGCAATAGTACTTTTCCACCTAAGTGACCACACTTCTTAACAGAAGATAATTGATCTTCAAAGTGAACGCCTGCAGCACCTTGCTTGATTAATGCTTTACTTAATTCGAATGCATTTAACACGCCACCGAAACCAGCTTCAGCATCGGCCACGATAGGGGCAAAATACTCGATATAACCTGGATCACCTTTATTAATACCTTTGGCAGTTTGGATTTCATCAGCACGTTGGAATGAGTTATTAATACGCTCAACCATCTTTGGAACGGAATCGACTGGATACAAAGATTGATCTGGATACATTGCTGCATAAGAATTACCATCAGCCGCTACTTGCCAGCCTGAAAGGTAAATTGCTTGTACGCCAGCTTTTACCTGCTGCATTGCTTGACCGCCAGTCAAAGCACCTAAACAATTTACGTAAGCTTCGTTGTTTACTAATTCCCAAAGACGCTCAGCACCATGCTTAGCTAAAGTGTGCTCAATCTTCAATGAGCCACGGAGACGGACAACGTCCTCAGCCGTGTAGCCACGAGTGATGCCTTTCCAGCGTGGGTTGGTATCCCAATCCTTTTGTAGTGCTGCAATTTCTGCTTTGCGATCTGCCATGTTTTTCTCCCTAAGTTAAACAAGTACTTCAAAATTTGAGACCTCTTAAGACTACTTCAAGTCTTATGTCTTATATAAGAGTTTAGAGAGTTAATAAAAGCTAGCAAGGGGAATTACAAAGTTTTTATAAATTATTTAACTGTTTATATTCAGTTACTTAGAAAAGTATTTTCGTAATACGAAATCACCCACCATCCAACGGAATGAATACGCCCCGCTCATATTGCACCGCATTTTACGCAGTGTAATGACGTTTCATATTATGAAAAATATAAGCGTTGTGGATTGGCGCAAAGAATTTGCTTACGCACCGCTTCATCGGGTGCGTATAAAGCTAGACTTTCCAGCATTTGCGCAACTCTAGGCATGATTCCCCAGTTCGCTACATGTGGCCAATCAGAACCCCAAATACATCGGTCTGGAGCTGCTGCTATTAATGCCTGTGCATAAGGCACTACGTCCACATACGGTGGCGCTTGATCTGTTAATCGATAAGCACCAGATACTTTGACCCAGGCTCTATTCTTTACTAGCTCATGCAGAGCCTGAAAACCAGCAGATTGCAGCCCAACTGAAGTGCGCAGATAACCCATGTGATCGATCACCAAAGTCGACTGTAACTTTTGCATGCGCGGCATGAGTATCGGCAAATCATTTGCATCGAGTAGAAATTGAATATGCCAACCCCAGTCTTTAGCTAAAGCATCACACTCCTCTAGCTTTGAGATATCTAAACCACCACCCGAAAACATCAAGTTCATGCGAATACCAACAACGCCAGCGTCTTTCATTCTTTGATAGTAGGCATCAGCTTGATTAAGTAAGGGAACTGCAACTCCACGCAAGCGTTGGGGATGGCGCTCCAGCACCTTGAGCATAGGTTCATTGTCTTGACCGTTGACGCTGACTTGAATGAGGACACCATACGTCATACCGACTTCATCCAGCATCCGAATGTATTGTTCTTCAGTAGCCTCCGGAGAGGTGTAAGAACGATCAGGAACAAAGCTAGCAGCGCTAATCACATGCGCATGCGTATCTACAGCGCCTATAGGCATCTGAAAAGGAAAAGGACCGCTCTGATGTTCAGGCGGTCCTGGGCAAAACGGAATATCTACTGCTGACACAGACAATCTATTAGTTAGCTTGCAATTCTCGTCCTCGGGTCTCCGGCAGAATGACTGCAGCAATAAAGAAGACGCCATAAGCAATCACTGCAAAGATGGCAATAGCCATTGCTAAGCCATACTGAGCAGAGAAGTAACCAACCAAAGCTGGGAACAAAGCGCCGATACCACGACCAAAGTTATAGCAAAAACCTTGGCCAGATCCACGCAAGCGAGTTGGGAATAATTCAGTCAAGAATGCGCCCATGCCAGAGAAATAACCGCTGGCAAAGAATCCTAATGGGAAACCAAGCCACATCATCATTTCATTGGTAATTTCTAACTGCGTGTAAGCGAGCACTAGAACAATTGCACCAAGCGAGAAAGTCATAAACAACTTACGACGACCAAAACGATCAGCCATCCAAGCACCAAACAAGTAACCAACAAAGCTACCAACGATTAAGAACGCTAGATAACCTGTTGAACCCACTACAGTTAACTTACGCTCCGCTTTCAGGAAAGTTGGCACCCAGGTCGTAATTGCATAGTAGCCACCTTGTGCACCCATCGTTAAAAGAGAGGCCAAGATAGTGGTTTTCAAGATACCCGGCTTGAAGATTTCCAACAGGGATGGAGACTCACCTGCTGCTGCCACTTTCTCACGAGCGACTTTAGCGATTTCTGGCTCCTCTACATTGCGACGAATATAGAGCAAGAGCAAAGCGGGGAAGAAGCCTACGACAAACATCGCACGCCATGCCATATCGGCCGGTAATAAGCTAAACATGATGGCTTGCAGGAGCACTGCGGCGCCCCAACCTACCGCCCAGGCAGATTGCACAGACCCAACTGCACGGCCACGATATTCAGCACGAATGGTTTCGCCCATCAACACTGCACCAGCCGCCCACTCACCGCCAAAACCAAATCCTAAGAGTGCGCGAGCAATCATGAGTTGATTAAAGTCTTGCGTGAATGCGCAAATCAAACTAAAGCTAGAGAACCAGAGAATCGTGAACTGCAATGTACGTACACGACCAATACGGTCTGCTAAGTAACCAGCGAACCAGCCACCAAATGCAGAAGCCAATAGAGTACCGGTAACAGCAAGACCGGCCATGCCGCGATCAACCTGCCATACTGCAATAATGGTGCCAATGACCAATGGGTAAATCATGAAGTCCATGCCGTCTAAAGCCCAACCTAAGAAGCAACCCCAAAAGGTTTTCTTCTCTTTAGGGTTCATGACCTTATAGAAACCGGTCAGACTAGTATCTGTTTGTTGACTCACTTTGTCTCCTTTATTTTTTAGGCTTTAAATTAATGAATGAGTAATGTCTTTATAACCGAATTATTCCGCCCACAGGGCAAACTAGAGAAAACCCTTAATACCTTTTCATGATGCATTGCACACTAATTGGCGATCACAGTGTTTTGATTGATTTCTCGAAATCAAAAAATGCTCTGAAAAAAATTCATGAGCTCAGCAGGCTTTTGTTTGCCAGCAAGCCTGAATGGGCCGCTGAAATCGTCCCTGGATTAGATTCTCTAGTGATTCAATTGCAATACCCTACTGCTGACACCATTCAAACTCGTGAGCAAGCATTTGCAGATTTGGAAAAATTAGGCAATCAACTAGAAAAGTTGAATAGCAGTAAAACTTATCCGGCTAAGATTCATCACATTCAGGTTTGCTATCACCCAGACCTTGGCTTGGATTTATTAGATATCGCTAAAGCCTGCAAGCTATCGCTTGAGGAAACAATCAATCTCCACAAGAGCCATTTGTATACGGTAGACATTTTGGGCTTCATGCCTGGTTTTGCTTATTTCAGCGGGCTTGATCCAAAGCTATCTCTACCGCGCCTAGCCTCACCTCGACCCTCAGTGCCAAAGGGAAGCGTAGCTATCGCAGAGCTACAGACGGCCATCTATCCACGCGCCACTCCTGGAGGCTGGAACATCATTGGCAGATCACCGAATTCTTTATTTGATATTGAGCACAACCCTCCGGGCCTATTTATGGCGGGAGATCAAATGCAAATCGAAGAAATTTCACTTGATGCATTTCAGAAGCTGGATGAAAAAAATAGATCGAAAGAAATTATTCGCCCATTAGATGAAGATCAAATCAAAGGGTCAATAGAAGTTCTGCAAGCAGGTACTTTTTCTAGCATTCAAGATAATCCTCGCTCAGGACTATCTCATTGGGCTGTTGGCCCTGGTGGAGCATGCGATTTGTCATCACTACATCTTGCCAATGCTTTAGTAGGCAATCCATTAGATGCGGCCGCAATTGAAATGACTTCTACAGGACCAAGCCTTCTCTTTCACGAAACTACTTGCGTAGCGTGGGTGGGCGCACACTGCGATGGCATGGTAAATGGTCAACGCATTCCTGGCAATCGACCGGTATGGCTCAACAAGGGAACCATCCTTAAATTTAGCTCACTCAATCCGGGCTTTCGTGCGGTATTGGCGATTGGAGGAGGTCTCAGCCTGCCCAATATCTTAGGCAGAGTAGGTTCTCACATCAGCGCAGATATTGGACCAAAGCGCCTGGAAAAAGGCAATCTCCTTCTTATGAAAGATCCTAAGGCAGCCCTTAATTCGCCTTTCTTAAAGTCCCTCTATAAAGAAGATGCATTACCGTGTTTTCCTAAGTGGCATATTCGCTCGCCCTTTATACCCACAAGCGAAATTACCAAAGTACATTGTTTAGCAGGGCCACATCTATCCCTCTTGCCAGCGAAAGAAAGAGAATTATTTTGGTCCACCCTTTGGACGGTAAGCAATCAAAGCAATCGTATGGGCGTGCGACTGCAAAGCGACTTCAAACTCAAAAAGGATTTACCTGGCATCCCTTCTCAAGCCATAACATTTGGGACGGTACAGTTTCCGCCATCTCAAGAACCTATCGTTATGCTCGCAGAGCACCAAACTACGGGTGGCTATCCGCGTTTAGCAGAAGTGATTCGATCTGACCTTACTAAATTAGTACAAGTAAAACCGGGCAATAAAGTGCAGTTGGTTGCGATTGATCTTGAGGAAGCAGATCGATTAAATGCGGAAGCATTAAAGTTACAAGAATCAACAATCAATTCAATTGAAACAATCATTCAAAGTGGTGGAAATTCATGATGGATATTAATAGCGATATGGGTGAAGGCTTTGGCACCTGGGAAATGGGTAACGATGCTCTATTGCTCGACTACATTAGTTCTACCAATATTGCCTGTGGTTGGCATGCAGGTGATCCAGCCCGCATGAAAAAACTGGTTGAGATGGCTACCCATAAGAAAGTGCATATTGGTGCACACCCTGGACTGCCAGACTTAGCTGGTTTTGGGAGACGTGAGATGGCAATCTCAGAACAAGATGCCTATAACTATGTACTCTATCAAGCAGGTGCGCTACAAGCGTTTGTCCATGCAGCGGGTAATCGACTTCACCATGTCAAACCGCATGGCGCCTTATATAACCAAGCAGCTAAGGATATCAAGCTGGCTAGAGGCATTGTCAGAGCAGTTAAGGATCTAGGTAATGATGTGATTTTGTATGGCTTAGCAGGAAGCTGTTTAGTTGATGCTGCAAAAGAGTTGAATGTTCCAGTCTGGGAAGAGGTATTTGCTGACCGCAGATATACCAAAGAAGGCTTTCTAGTTCCTCGCACTCAAGCTCGTGCCGTGATTGAAGATGATTCTGAAGCGCTCAAGCAAGTAATGGGTATGGCCAACAATAGGAAAGTAGTGGCTATCGATGGAAGTGAAATCATTATTCAGGCAGACACCCTCTGCATTCATGGTGACAACCCACATGCAGTCGAGTTTGCAAAAAAGATTAAAGCGGCCTTAGCCTAGGCGGCATGCGGAGTATTGGAAGATACTTTAAAGACCGTCGGAATAATCATCAATTGAAATAGGACAATGCCAAGGAATAAGGCCTTAGGCAATCCAGCATCCATGAAGAAACCGAAGATGAATGGGCCTACTGCAGCGCCCAGATCGATACCGGAATACACAATCCCATAAACCCGTCCAGCCACCCCTTTGGGAGTTGCTTGTTTGACTAGCAAGTCTCGCGATGGTGCCACAACGCCATATCCAAAACCCAATACACAGAAAATAACAGGGATCAGGTCAATTGAAATCAATCCTGTAGCCAACAAGAGACACATCGCTATTGTCAGAGATAGACAAGCGGAAACAATTTTCTCTGGCGCTTGTAACTTTGCCGCCAAATAACCGCCCAATAAAACACCTACAGCGCTGCCTAGAGCTAACAGCGTTAAGAAATAATTGCCGACGTTAACAGGAAGCGCATAGATTTTAAATAAGGCGCTGGGTGAAAATGATTGCAAGCTTGATGTAGATGCCATGCTAAAGAAAAAGAAAATCCAGCACAACCAAACGGCAGGCAACCTCAAGAAAGCAAATGCGCTCTCTGGATTGCCACCGGGATTGCTGGCTTGAGCGCTAGCCTGGGTATTCGCATGGCGCTCTTTGACGTTATCTATCAACTGACTCCTATTGAGCCAGAGAATCAGCAAAATAAATGCTTCCAGTGCTGCCGCGGAGAGAAAAGCGATGCGCCAATCCCATAGCTGTGCAATGCCGACCATAAATGCTGGTGCAGCGGCCCAACCCAAATAACCTGTGACACCGTGCATCGAATAGGCATAGGGCAAATTGGCAGGAGACACTTTGTGATTAATCAGTGTGTAGTCGACTGGATGAAAGATGCCATTTCCACAACCAGCAATCACAGCGCCTACCATCAGCATGAGATAGCCGTTGCTTTGGGAATAAATCAAAGCTGCAAAAGCAAGCAAGCCAACGCCAGCAAACAGCACCGGTCTAGCGCCAATACGATCCACCAAAAATCCTGAGCTTGCTTGCACCATGCAAGACACTACAAAAAAGATAGACATGAGCAAACCTAACTCGGCATAGCTCAACGCGAAGGCATCCTTCAACCATGGAAACATGGGAGGAAGAATTAAATGAAAGAAGTGAGAGCTGCCGTGCGCTAGGCTAATGAGACCAATAACCCGGACATCACTGGCACGCCTACTAAGCGTAACAGTCATGTGCCGAGTTTACTGGTGCAGGCAAATTCCTGCAAAAATAGCATTTACAGATTAGTGAACCTGACGGGTAAAGCTAAAGTCGCCTTTTTTATCCACATCCACGGGTACGACATCCTTAGGACCGAACTTGCCCTCCAAAATCATCTTGGAGACTGGGTTCTCAATATGCTGCTGGATTGCTCGCTTGAGTGGTCTAGCACCAAAGACGGGGTCAAACCCAACTTCGGCAATCTTGCTTAAGGCGGCATCGCTCACCTCGAGCTGCATATCTACCTTAGCTAAACGATCTGACAAGTTTTTGAGCAAGATCTTTGCAATGTTCGCAATATTGCCCTTATCCAAACCATGGAACACCACAATCTCATCGATCCGGTTCAAGAACTCTGGACGGAAATGGTTCTTCAGCTCCTCAAAGACAGCTTCTTTAATTTCCGATTGTTTCTTATCGGTCATCGACTGAATTAAATGCGAACCAATATTACTGGTCATCACAATTACTGTGTTCTTAAAGTCTACCGTACGACCCTGACCATCAGTTAAGCGGCCATCATCGAGCACCTGCAAGAGTACGTTGAATACATCAGGATGTGCTTTTTCAATTTCATCAAACAAGATAACGCTATAGGGGTGACGACGCACTTGCTCTGTTAGGTAACCACCCTCTTCGTAGCCAACATAGCCTGGAGGCGCACCAATTAAGCGGGCAACACTATGCTTCTCCATAAATTCACTCATGTCGATACGAATTAAATGGTCTTCACTATCAAATAAGAAGCCGGCTAAAGCCTTGCAAAGCTCTGTCTTACCAACACCCGTTGGCCCCAAGAATAAGAAAGATCCATAAGGACGATTTTCTTCGGCCAAGCCAGCTCGAGAGCGACGAATTGCATCGGACACAGCACGAATGGCCTCTTCTTGACCAACCACACGCTTATGCAACAACTCTTCCATCTTGAGCAGTTTGTCGCGCTCACCCTGCATCATCTTTGATACCGGAATACCAGTAGCACGAGACACTACCTCAGCGATCTCTTCCGCGCCGACCTGTGTACGTAATAGCTTGTTCTTTACAACACCATCTTTATTGCCCTTCGCTTCGGCAGCGGCAGCAGACTTGAGCTTAGCCTCGAGCTCAGGCAGCTTGCCATATTGCAATTCGGCCACTTGCTCTAATTTACCTTCGCGCTGCAACTTAGCAATATCAGCGCGCACTTTTTCAATCTCTTCTTTCAGATTAGCCGCGCCCAATACAGCACCCTTCTCTGCTTTCCAGATTTCTTCTAAGTCAGCATATTCAGCGCCAAGACGCTTGATCTCATCCTCAATCAGGCCAAGACGCTTCTGAGAAGCCTCATCTTTTTCCTTCTTGACCGCCTCACGCTCGATCTTGAGTTGAATCAAGCGACGCTCAAGCTTGTCCATCACTTCTGGCTTGGAATCAATTTCCATCCGAATGCGTGAGCCAGCCTCGTCAATGAGATCAATCGCCTTATCCGGCAAGAAACGATCGGTGATATAGCGATGCGATAGCTCTGCTGCAGCCACAATCGCTGGATCAGTAATCTCAATCCCATGGTGCAGTTCATAGCGCTCTTGTAAACCACGCAAAATTGCAATCGTTGCTTCAACACTAGGCTCTTCAACCATTACTTTTTGGAAGCGACGCTCGAGTGCAGGATCTTTTTCAATGTACTTGCGGTATTCATCCAAGGTAGTTGCACCAATGCAATGCAATTCGCCACGCGCCAAAGCAGGCTTGAGCATATTGCCGGCATCCATAGCGCCGTCACCTTTACCAGCACCCACCATCGTATGAATTTCATCAATAAAGATGATAGTTTGGCCCTCGTCTTTTGCTACGTCGCTCAGCACTGCCTTCAAGCGCTCCTCAAACTCGCCGCGATACTTAGCGCCTGCCAATAGAAGTGCCATATCTAGAACCAAGACTCGTTTGTTCTTTAAAGTCTCAGGAACTTCACCATTGACGATACGTTGGGCTAAGCCCTCGACAATGGCAGTCTTACCCACACCCGGCTCACCAATCAGCACAGGATTATTTTTACCTCGGCGTTGCAAGATCTGAATTGTGCGACGAATCTCATCATCACGACCAATCACAGGATCGAGCTTGCCCATGCGAGCACGCTCAGTTAAGTCGACGGTGTATTTCTTAAGGGCCTCACGCTGACCTTCGGCATCTGCACTATTCACTGACTCTCCTCCGCGCACTAAATCAATAGCCGCTTCTAGTGATTTACGATTTAAACCATTCTCACGGGCAACCTTACCTAATTCACCCTTGTCATCAGCAACTACCAGCAAGAACAACTCGCCGGCAATAAATTGATCATTGCGTTTATTGGCTTCTTTTTCACAAAGATTAAGCCAGTTACTGAGGTCACGACCCACTTGAACCTCACCACTAGTGCCCTGGACTTCTGGCAGATTACTAATGATTTTCTCTACGCCCTTTTCTAGACCCGGGACGTTAACACCTGCACGGGTTAATAAACTCTTGGCAGCGCCATCAGAATCACGCAACATAGCCAACAACAGGTGAGCTGGCTCGATGTACTGATTGTCTTTGGCCAAAGCAATACTTTGGGCTTCACTTAAAGCCTCTTGAAACTTGGTTGTTAATTTATCTATTCTCATTTTTATGCCTCATGTATTCCATGGATATCTATCTATAGAATATAAGGGCAATAATGCTAATTTCAAGGCTTTCTGAGCCCCTTTTAACCCTAATTTGAGCTATTTTGACTTGGCTTGTTTACCTTCTTGAGTGCTCTGATGGCAGCTATTACGCTGGCATCACCAACCGTCTAGAACATCGGCTAGAAGCCCATAATTCGGGGCAAGGTGCGCGCTATACGAGATCTCGCAGACCGGTTGTCCTATTGGCCACCCAAGACCACCCAGACAGATCTGAAGCCTCCAAAGCTGAAGCGAAATTAAAGAGGTTGCCCAAGAACCAAAAGCTGGGGTTCTTTAAAAAATAAAAAAGCCACCCCGAAGAGTGGCTTCATTTTTTCAGCTGAGATTTTTAGAAATTAATCGTGGCTGAAAGCTGCGGTCCTGCATTGGTCCAATTAGAGGAACCAGAAGTATCTTTCAAATGGAAACCCATAGCACGATAGACCAAAGCTACCTCACCCCACGAAAACGCATCGCCAACACCCAGGGATGCCTGCCAAGTTCCATTATTTGAACCAGGGCCTTTACCAGCATCTGCATAAAAAGGAATAAACCATGAGCTATCCATAATGCGAGCGCGACCTTTAAAGCCAAGTATTGGATCAGTCGTGTAATTTACGCGAGACGGATTGCCAGCATGTGCAACGAGCACATTGCCGTTGCGGTCTAATTGCCGCGCATCAGAAAGGGCTATGGTGGATGAAATATATCTAGCGCCTAATAGGCCATCCAAATAAATAGATGGGGCATTAAGAGCAGTATAGGTAGCAGCGCCAGTAAACATGGTTTGGGTTAATGAACCACTATATCCAGCATAAAAACTAGTATCAGCACCCCGTATATACCTTGTATCACTAGAGCTACCATTAAATTTAGATTGCCAGTAAACCAAATCTCCCATGACACCCCAATTACCTTTGTGTGCCTCAAGCGTAAACATAGCCATCGGTCCAGCAGCATTTATATTTTGATCGATTGAATTGCTAGATGAGAATGAACGATCCGCCTTTGAATCGGTAGTTTGACTGGCAGGCGCCCAAGCATTAATAGATGCAGAAAAACGCCAGTTGTCATTCACTGTTGGCATCGGATTTACAGTGCTTTGTGCGTATGCGGCATTTGCAATCATTGCAAACCCAGCAAGCGCAAATAATTTATATAGTTTGGTCATCTCATGGCCTGTTAAGTGGTGGTTTTCTAAATTATATTAATGGCTGGTTTCAAAAAGCATCTTTTAAGCGCTCAAGCGCAAAAATCTCTCTCAAGTGGAGCATTTGGTAATCCACGCGCTCCTTGAGTAGGTCCGTAATAGTCTCTTTATCGTAAGAGAAACTTCTCATGACATCTGACTTAAGGCTATAAATTGGCCAATTTGCTTGACCGCTCACGTTTGGGTTTCCAGTCTTTGCAAAAGCAGCCCAGCTTGCAGACATTTTTTCAGACGTCGCAATATCTTGTGGATCATTTTTATCTGTAATTGGGTACCAGTACTTTGCCCACACCCCTTTTTGTTTTAGATCAGCAGTTGCTTTTTCTATTCGGGCGCAATGGTCATTGGCAGACTCCACTTTTTTTGGCGCCTGTGGCATGAGCCCATAACTACCAAAAACATAACTGATCTCAAATGTATGAGGTACACCTGGGTAAGCGGGACGAATATTTTTAGTCAGGTAATCATAGTAATACGCATAGCCAGGAGCAATACCATTCATGCTATCAGCAAGAAGTTTGGTACTACCGCGATACAACATATCACCCATAGCATCCGAAGAGGCTATGCATTGATCCTTAACATCTCCGTAGAGCATAGAAATAATTTTCGGATCTTCGCGAAACATTTTGGAGAGTGCCGACAGAGATGGCTGCCCTGGAACTAAAAAACTGGAGTCCCAGCTGTTTGTTCCAATCATGAATGGGACTTTTGCCTGCTTGCCTGCGGCAAATAATGGAACGGGATCGCCCTTCAAGATCTGGCCATCAACAAAAGGGCCACCGAATTCACCTTGCTCAAAATTGGCTGCAGTCAGTACCAACTTTTTCACTGGAAGAGCTCTCATCTCTTTCAGTGATTTGGCGCCTACAGCCGTCATATATTTGGCATCAATCTCGGTCTCGGGTGCCATACCTAGATGCTTCTGAGTCATCCCACGCAAAGGGCTTTGCTGGGCACTCTCTGCAATTGCTCTATGGAATAAGCCTCTTGCTGCATCCGAAACCATGAGCCACGTCACACTTCTACCGCCCGCCGACTCGCCAAAGATGGTGACGTTGTTAGGGTCGCCGCCAAATGCAGCAATATTATTTTTGACCCATTTGAGAACGGCAATTTGATCCATGGTGCCGTAATTGCCAACGGGCTCACCATTCACTTTTGCCTCTTCGATTAACTCCTTTGGAGCAAAGAAGCCAAAAGTACCCAATCGATAATCAAAGGTCACCACAATAACGCCATTCTTCACCAAGTTGATTGGGGTAAATTGCGCATCTCTACTGCCATCAACCAGCAATCCACCACCATGAATCCAGACCATTACTGGCAAATTTTGACTAGACTTGCTTGGAGTGAATACATTTAACTTCAGGCAATCCTCGCTGCCAGGCAAAGCTAAGCCTGTGCTTAAATTCTTAACGTAAGGTTGAGGGCAAGCATCGCCAAACCGACTAGCGTCCCTAGTGCCACTCCATGCGATAGCAGGCTGTGGTGGCCTCCAGCGAAGATCACCCATTGGTGGGGCTGCATAAGGAATGTTCTTAAAGGCATTCATGTTGTACTCAACAACACCCTGAAGGCGACCATCCTGAATTTGAACAGTTGGCCTATCGCTTGCAGCATAAGCATGCATTATGAAGCTAGCAAATAATAAGAAGGTAGTTATTTTCTTCATGGAATATCTTTCTAAGCAGCAATACACGTTCTAAAGCAAAAAACAGTTCCGTTTTATTTCTGTTGCCAACGAGCCATTGCAGCCTCATCAGTTATACGCGCATCTACCCAGCGAGCGCCATCAGGCGTATCTTCTTTTTTCCAAAAAGGGGCAGCAGTCTTAAGGTAATCCATGATGAACTCACAGGCGGCAAATGCTTCACCTCGATGAGCACTAGTTACTGCTACCAAGACGATTTGATCTTCTGGGAGAAGTGGCCCTACACGATGAATTACCAGCGTGTTAAAGATATCCCAACGGGCTTTTGCTTGGGCAATGATTTCTTCTAAGGCTTTTTCAGTCATGCCAGGGTAATGTTCGAGTGTCATACCCTTCACTTGACTGCCATCATTCAGGTCGCGCACGGTACCCAAAAAGCTGACTACCGCCCCTACCCTAGGATCGTCTTTGCGCAGCGCCGCCAATTCAGCGCTGATATCAAAATCTTGTTCCTGAATTCGGATTGGCATACTAACCTCCGGTCACTGGAGGAAAGAATGCGACCTCAGCACCGTCTTGCAAAGGGGTATTGGGATCAACCATGTGCTGGTTAAGTGCGCAGCGTAAGGCTTTGCCCTCAGCCAAAGCATGGGCCCAAGCACCACCTCTATTTACTAGATAGGTTCTTAGCTCTTCAATAGTTTTTACTGAATCAGGGGTCTCAACACTTTCCTGTGAGATGCCTAAGGCCTCACGTAACGAAGCAAAGAATCGTAATTCGAGTTTCATTAGAGAATCGTAAACCGATTATTTAAGAAGTGCATCAAAAGGGATATATTTCACTAAGTCACCTTTTTTGATCGGCTGTCCTGGCGGGCAATCTACCAGGCCATCGCCCCATGAGGCGCTAGTCAGAACACCTGAGCTTTGATTGGGAAATAAATCCAGGCCACCCTGCGTATTGAGCTTGACTCGCAAGAACTCGTTGCGGCGATCCGCTTTGAGCCAATCAAAATCAGCGCGCATTACATAAGATTGATGTGGCTTTTCTTCACGACCCTGTAGTTTTAAGATAAAGGGGCGCACAAATAATAAGAAAGTCACAAAGCTAGAGACTGGATTACCAGGTAAACCAATAAACCAAGCCTCACCATCTTTTGGCTCGTCCGATTTGCGAACCGCACCAAATGCCAAGGGCTTGCCGGGCTTAATTGCGATCTGCCAGAGATCGAGCCTTCCTTCAGCGCTCACTGCCGGCTTAATGTGATCCTCTTCACCAACAGATACACCACCCGAGGTAATGATTAAGTCATGATCTTTGCTCGCTTTACGTAGCGCAGCTTTAGTCGCATCTAGGCGATCCGGAACAATACCTAAATCCGTAGCATCACAACCTAAGGATTTAAGGCAAGCCAGTAAAGTATCGCGATTGGAGTTGTAGATGCCACCTGGCTTCAATGGTTCACCAGGAAGCGCCAGCTCATCACCAGTAAAGAACGCAGCAACTTTAACGCGACGCTTCACCTTTAAGTGAGTTAAGCCCGCAGAGGCAGCAACGCCCAATTCTTGAGGGCGTAAAAATGTTCCCGCAGTAAGCGCGGTTTTACCAGCAGTTAAATCTTCGCCTCGACGGCGTATCCACTGACCGACTGCTGGAGTGATGTTGACCTGAACTTGATCTACAGAACCCTCAGGCATTGCGCAATCTTCTTGCATGACGACCGCATCAGCTCCGGGAGGCACAGGAGCACCAGTAAATATACGGGCAACAGTACCAGGCTCTAGCTGAGTGCCTACTGAACCCGCTGGAATACGCTGTGCAATTGCGAGAATACTTCCTGAAGATTGGATATCAGCAGTTCTGACGGCATAACCATCCATTGAGGTGTTATCGAGCGGAGGTACATCTACCAAACTATTGACATTTTCAGCAAGAACACGGCCAAGTGCAGCCTGCATTGCAATGCCCTCACTTTCACTAACTGGTTTTGCATGAGATAGCAAATGATCTAAGGCCTGCTGTGCAGTCAACATAGGTGGCTTAGTCATGACAATAGGACTTGTTGCTTTAAATGATCTAGCTATAAATCTAATTGAGATGCGTCGAAATGAAATCTTTGACCTGATTTACATCGGCATCAATATTCTCGACGCGCTGTGGTTTTGATTTAATGTCTTTAAACGAAGGTGGACACTCTGCGGGCCGGCCAAGAGCCTCTTGAATCGTCTCTTCAAACTTAATCGGCAATGCAGTCTCAAGCACCAGCATGGGAATACCGGCTTGTAAATGCTCTCGAGCTACCTTCACGCCATCAGCAGTGTGCGTATCAATCATGACGCCGTACTGCTCATCAATATTACGGATAGTTTCTAAGCGATTGGTGTGGTTGCTGCGCCCAGATTGGAAGCCATATTTGCCAAGATTCTTAAAGACAGCATCTTGAGAGATATCAAAGCCACCAGTCGTGTCGACCTGCTTAAACATGGCAGCAGTTGCATTGCCATCTTGGCCCATGAATTCAAATACAAAGCGCTCAAAATTACTCGCCTTAGAGATATCCATGGATGGACTAGAAGTGTGCAAAGTCTCGGCTGACTTGCGGGCACGATAGACGCCGGTGCGGAAGAACTCATCGAGCACGTCATTCTCGTTCGTTGCTACAACGAGATGCGCAATCGGCAAGCCCATCATACGAGCGATATGACCAGCACATACATTACCGAAATTTCCAGATGGCACAGTGAAAGATACCTTCTCTGCGCTTGACTTGGTTGCTAATAAATAACCTTGGAAGTAATACACCACCTGCGCCACTACTCGACCCCAGTTAATGGAGTTCACTGTACCAATTTGGTTCTTTGCTTTAAAGGCATGATCATTGCTTACTGCCTTAACAATATCTTGGCAGTCATCAAAGACGCCAGCTACTGCTAAGTTAAAAATATTAGGGTCTTGCAAGGAATACATCTGAGCGGATTGGAAGGAGCTCATCTTGCCCCGCGGTGAAAGCATGAAGACCTTGACACCTTCTTTGCCACGCATGGCGTATTCAGCTGCACTACCAGTGTCGCCAGAGGTGGCACCTAAAATATTCAGATGTTGACCAGCGCGTTTTAGAGCGTATTCAAAGAGATTGCCAAGCAACTGCATCGCCATATCTTTAAAGGCCAAAGTTGGGCCATTAGATAAACTCAATAAGCCAACGCGTGTACCGCTTTCTTCGCCCAACCAGTGTATAGGCGTAATATCTTTGGCATCGTCTTGAGGCCTACCATTACAGTAGACCTGCTCGGTATAAGTTTTACGCAAGAGTGCGCGCAAGTCTACTTCTGGAATATCGTCACAATACAAACTTAAGACTTCATAGGCTAGATCGGCATAAGACAAACCACGCCAAGAATCTAGCTGGGCAGGTGTGACCTGCGGATATTGCATTGGCAAATATAAGCCGCCATCCGGCGCCAATCCACCTAGCAAAATTTCTAAGAAGGATTGTTGTGGGCTATTGCCACGAGTAGATTGGTAACGCATGGATTTAATTAAGACAGATTTTCTAAACGAATCTTCACCACTTCGCCAGCAACCGTTTTGAGATTCTGAATCTCTTGAATTGCGGCAAGCATGTTCTTCTCTTTGGTTTCATGAGTCAACGCAACTAAGTCGGTTTGACTTTCACCTTCATCAGCCTCTTTTTGCAAGAGTGCATCAATGGATACGCCATGCGAAGCCAAGATCTTGGTGATATCAGCCAATACGCCAGCCTGATCGGCTACACGCATACGCAGGTAGTAACTGGTAGTGATCTCACCAATCGGCAGGACCGGCGTGTCTTGCACTGCATCTGGCTGAAAGGCCAAGTAAGGAACACGATGCTCAGCATCAGCGCTCAGTAAGCGAGTGATATCGACTAAGTCAGCAATCACTGCAGAGGCTGTTGGCTCAGAACCAGCACCTTTACCGTAGTAAAGCGTTGTACCAA